>Ga0265292_1000643_pt1 | contig 43487 bp, 49 predicted proteins | sample Munlanlewell296A_FD_189080 | JGI IMG/M metagenome (GOLD analysis project Ga0265292, IMG submission 189080) | Leachate microbial communities from a municipal landfill in Southern Ontario, Canada - Leachate well 296A | ecosystem: Engineered > Solid waste > Landfill > Unclassified | place: Canada... | reverse complement strand
ATTTTATCCGTGCAAATCCGTTTACCCCATGGAATAACATTTTACCTTTTGTAATAAATTTAATTATCAATTTATTCCACGGGGTGAATCCGTGTCATCCGCGTTCTATTGCGTGTTAAGTTGACAGCATTGCTTCCCAAAGGGAAGGGTTTTTTAAACACGAAGCAAGTTCCGATGAATTTTTTCGATCATATGTCTTCTATTGATCATTTTCGAAAAGATAGATCAGACTATCGCCCATTCTTTTGAAGGCTTCAAATCCAAATGCCTCCTCATCCTCTCTCTTGGTTTGGATCGAACGCTCGACCAACATAATTCCATCTCCAGTAAGAAATTTTTTCTCCATAATATTTTTCACAACAATGTGAATATCGTCTTTGAAGAATGGCGGATCGGCAAGTATCAAATCATAATTATCGTGATCGGTAATTTTTGAAAACCTTACCGCATCCATCCTAAATATTTTGCAATCTTCGTCCGCCTGGAGAGATGAAATATTTTCTTGTAACATTTTCGATACGTGGAAATCTTTTTCCACAAAATGAACTTCTGCCGCGCCGCGGCTCAATGCTTCCAGACCAAGCGATCCCGAACCCGCGTAGATATCGCAAACTTTTATTCCATCAAAATTTATAGAGTGAACGAGGTAATTGAATATCGCTTCTTTTGTTTTGTCTGTTGTTGGGCGTACCAATTTAGAATTTGGGAATTTAATAACCCGTCCTTTGAATTGACCGGCAATAATTCTCATCAGACAATTCTAATTGCAATGCCGGCAGCGGCAGTGAACGAATTGAATTTTATTCTGTATAACGGATTTTTTATGATGCTCTCCTCTGTTCTCAATCGCTCAAAAGGATTTACTATTTTAAGTGACTGACCAAAAAAGTTTTTCAGTTTGTTCTCAAATTCATCTGTGAGATCTTGTCCGTAAAGTAATACTCTGTTGAAATTGTTGAGAGACAAATTAAAATCATTTAATTTATTGACCGCTGCAGTAAGTTCATCAAAAATATTTTGTGCAGACGGATCAAGCACCTTGAAATAGAAAGGGGAAATACCATTCAATGCAGAGATCGAAGAGAATTTTTGATCAATGTAAATACTTAGAGTAATTTCGTTGTTGACCTGCTGCTTATCAAAAGATAGAAAAGCATTTGATGCGAGATGAGCATTATCAATGTATTTAAGGTCAAGCGTATTTTGCCTGCAAAATTTATTGATTGCGGTTACCAAATTTTTAGCAACTGCAAAAATGATTGCTCTTTTTTCATTGCGGATTGTACTTTTATCAATTTCGATGTGCTGAATAAAAAAATTATCCTTATCACATTCCGGGAAGAGAATGGATATTTCCCATCGGAAATGTTCATGTAAATCTTTTTTTACTAGGGAATCATCATAAGGCACTTCAAATATTTTGAAGTAATTATTAGGTAAAGCAAAAGAAACGCTTTGCGAATTGAGTGGATTTCTCTTTACTATTTTATTGAACGATGATTGTAGTATGCTGATAAGTTTATCTTCTGCGCAAGTTGTTGTAAGATTTTCTGTGTGAATTGTCTGATCAACATTTTCTAAATAGAATGAATCATCCTTGAAACTTATCTCTACAAGTTGAAGTTTGGTTTCTGTTAAATTTATTCCGGTATGATTGTTAAACACGGCAACTCATTTCTATTTTCTTAATGAATGTCATTCCAGAGTGATCAGACTCTTAATTTTTTCAAGTTTCTTTTTACCAATACCTTTGATGTTTAGCAACCCATCCAAAGATTTTATTCTGCCATGCTTCTTTCTATAATCAATCACTGCGGCGGCTGTCTTCTCTCCGAATCCCGGCAGTTGAGTCAACTCCGAAATATTCGCTTCATTTATATTAATTATTTTCTGCGGAAGAGAAATATTCTTTGTATTTCTTTCCGGAAATTTCTCTTTTGTAAAATCTAAAAGTTCGCGTTGAGAAGCAATTTTTTTCTCTTCCAAATTGCTTGCAGAATCCCCGATTCCCGGATCTCCGGATGCGGCGTTGAAAAGACTATCTTCTTGCTTGTAATTGAATTCAAGGAATGTCTTATCGTTTTTCACGTTTTTAAAGAGATTGACTGTAATTCCGATAAGGCAAGCCAAAAGAATAAATAGAATAACATTTGTCTCTGTAGAAGTAAAACCGATCTTCTTCGAAAATTTTTCAAATGGGTTCATCAGCCCTCCAATTTATTTTTTAGACTGAATTTTATGAAAAACCAAAAAGAGTATGAACTATGTCTACTAATACACCTTATGCACGAAAGTTTTTCAGTTATCATTTCTTTGCGACCTTCGCGCCTGCCTGCCGAAGTCATGTTATCTTAGCGGTCTTTGCGTGAAATTTGTTTCTTTTTTCCACGCCAAGCGCGCTAAGAAAAACGCCAAGAGCGCCAAGTCTATAAGCTGCGTAAGGTAACTCTACTAATTAGAAACTTTCATGTTCGGAAGCTTCTGAAGTTCTTTCAACATTTCTTTTTCCTTTGCCGTAACATTTTTAGGAACGTGAATGTTGATCTTTACAAGCTGATCACCCGCACCGTGGCTATTTAAATGTTGAATTCCCTTCTCGCGCATTTTCAAAAATTTTCCGGGTTGAGTACCAGCTTCGATTTTCAATTTTGCTCTACCATTCAATGTTGGTACTTCCACTTCCGTCCCCAAAACCGCTTCAGGATAACTGATGAATAATTCATGAATGACATTGTCGCCGTCGCGTGTAAAATATTGATGCGGTAGTTCTTCAAAAAGAACGATGATATCTCCCGCAGCTCCGCTATTTTTTCCAGCGTTACCTTCGCCGCGAAGCGTCATATAATTTCCATCAAATACACCGGCTGGAACGTTTATCTTTATTGTAGATTCTTCATGCGTCCTTCCATCACCGGAACATGTAGTGCATGGTTCGGCAATAATTCTTCCTGTTCCACTGCAATTGTTACATGGTGCAATGTTTACGAACTGCCCGAAGATCGATCTGGATACTTGACGAATTTCTCCGGTTCCGTTACAAACCGAACATGTTCTGAACGATGACGAACTTTTAGCGCCGGAACCGCTGCATGATGAGCATTTGTTGTATTTCTTGATCTTAACTTTTTTAGTCGTCCCGGTTGCAATTTCTTCAAGAGTAAGTTTCAAAGAAATTTTCAAATCTGAACCGGGTTGACCTGAAGAGCGTTGTCGGGATCTCTGCTGCTGAGAACCGCCGAAGAACTCATCAAAAATTGATGATCCTCCGAAAATATCCGAAAAGTGACTGAAGATATCGTTCACATTTGAGAAGCCGTGAAAATTCGGATCACCTTTCAAACCACCATGCCCGAAGCGGTCATACTTAGCACGCTTTTCCTCGCTGCTTAGAACTTCATATGCCTCAGCGCCTTCTTTAAAATTTTCCTCTGCTTGTTTATCGCCCGGGTTTCTATCCGGATGAAATTGCATAGCAAGTTTTCTATATGCTTTTTTTATCTCGTCCTGTGTAGCACTTTTCCCAACGCCCAAAATTTCGTAATAATCTCTCTTTGTCATTAAAACTTTCCTCTATTCTTGCTCTGTTGAATTGTCCTTGTTATTGATATCTGTACCTTCATTCTGATCTTGCGAATGATTCATTTCTTGACTAACAATCACTTTAGCATGACGAATAACTCTATCTTTATACATGTATCCGGGCTCTAGAACTTCAAGTACGGTATGAGGAAGTACTCCCTCCGCCGGTTGCTGCATCAATGCTTCATGAAAATGAACATCAAACGGTTTTCCTTTCGCATCAATTTTTTTTACGCCCTGATTATCAAGAATCTTTCCAAACTTTTCATAGACAAGCAACAATCCTTTCTTTGTTGAATCGAAATTTGTAGCTTCGTCAATGTGAGAAAGAGAGCGCTCAAGGTCATCATAGATTGGCAGTATATTTCTGATAAAAGATTCAGCTGCATATTTCAAAATATTGAGTTGATCATTTTCATTGCGGCGTTTAAAGTTTTCAAACTCTGCGGCTTTTCTTAAAAGTGCGTCTTTCAATTCGGAATTCTGTTTTTCGACTTCCGCAATTTTTTCGAGAGCATTTTTAAGTTCAGTTTCATTTAGCAATGTCTCACTTAGCTGAGTTTCATTTTCTTGCGCCGGATTTTCTTCTCTCTCGATCGGAATTTTATTATCGTTTTCTTTTTTTGCGTCATTTTGTTTATTCAATTTTTCTTCTTCCATAGTTAGTTAGTAATTTATCTCTGTTTAGTTAATTCTTGTGTAAGCTGTTCTGCTATGTAAACCACCGCGGCAACAATTTTTGAGTAGTCCATTCTCTTTGGTCCCATAATGCCAAGTGTGCCGTGCATATCACCTATTTTATACTCTTTTGAAATCATACTGTAATCTGAAAATTTTTCTTCTCGAATCTCTTGACCAATAGTGATTGTGACATCACTTTCAATTGGTTGTCTCTTCTCATCAAGAATATGAATGATGATATCTTGATTCTCTACGAGTTCAATAACACTTTGAAAGTGATTAATATCCTCGAATTCAGGTTGTTTCAAAATATTTTTCGTTCCGGAGATGATCGCTTTTTCGCTGCTTAAATCGTTAAAAATTTTATCCACGGAATCTAAGAATACGCGTATGATTGGGCGATATGTTCCCGAGCTGAAATCTTTTACTCTATCTTCAAATGAATTTCTGATTTCGGAAAATTTTAATCCCGATAAGCGTTCGTTTAAAAATTGTTGAACTGATGCAATCTGTTCTTCATTAACCTCGGCGTCAATCTCCAGAGTAATCGTTTTTATCATTCCGGAATTAACACTTACAACTACTAAAATTCTTGTTGAAGAGAGTTGAACGATTTGAATTTTTTGAAGTACTGCCTGCTCAAACTTAGGATAAGTAACCATAGCAAGTTGATTTGTCAAATCGCTAAGAATATTTGAAGTAGCTCTGAGAAGTTCTTCGGTTCCGGTTGGCGCAGAACTCAGATTGCCATCTATTATATTTTTTGCCGTTTGATCGAGCATTGGCGGATCCATCAAAGAATCAACATAAAATCGGTAACCTTTATCTGTTGGAACTCTTCCGGCGGAAGTATGCGGATGATTTAGAAATCCCGTTTCCTCAAGATCAGACATAATATTTCTGATGGACGCCGGAGACAGACCGATATCGTATCTCTTCGAAATGTTTCGCGAGCCAACCGGATTTGCGGTGAGTATAAATTGATGAATCACAAACCGCAGTATCGCCTTTTCTCTATCTTTCAACTGGTATTCAGTCATCACAAATCAAATATACTCATTTTTAGCGGGGTGAAAGTTATCAAAAATTGAGAAAAGTTGCTGAGTGTTGGGTAAAGGTGAAAGAGTTTGTCCCTAACCTGCTTGCAGCAGGCAAGCTTGTTTCAGGATGAAATAAAGATGTTGTTATAATTTCTTGAATTCTTCTATTGTAATATTAGTTAGATTGCTTTAAAATTTTTCTGAATGTTCCCTCAGGTACATCTTTTGTGTGCATTGCAATATAAGATTGTCTGCCATCTGGATGACGAATTATGATATGTGAGCCGGACTGCCGCTTGATAACAAATCCGGCTCTTAAAAGTTTGCTAAGAACTTCTTTAGCCGTGTATGGCATCTTCAATATTTATTCTAGAGTAAAATGTCTCCGCTTCTTCTGAAACTACTTCACCATTAGATTTTTTTTCTTCCAACCAGAGTTTTAATAAATCTTTTGCTGCACGCTCTGCACCTTCAATTCCTAATCCATGAGTTGTTAGATCTAGACTTGGAATGTGAGCATAAAAATATCCTGGCGGAAAATTACTCTCTTTTATCTTTTCGTAAACTATTGTATAAGTCATTTTATACCTGATTTTATTTGATTATATGAAAGATATATTAGGAATATCTCTTTTTCAAATGTTTATTTCATCAAAATAAATTCCATTTGCAGTATCGTTGTGCAAACATGAAATCTGCTCTATAGCTTTAGATGCTTTGTTGATATGACTTGCTTAAACCAACAGCTTTCAATAACCGGAACTGACTCTATCAGATAAAGCTTTGCTAAAGTTCGATTCGGGCGGTTACCAAATGACTACCATACTCCAATAATACTTTTTTACGTCTTATAAATGACGTCAACCATTTTTTGTTTTTTATTTTTCTTCAAGTGTGCGCTTTACAATTTCATTTTTTAGTTGGTGTGAACAAAAAATTTTTGTTCCAAAATGGAAAAAGCAATTACAAGTAGGTTTTGTAACAAGACACTCAACTACTGCATTCGGGACAATCTCCTTTGCGCGACAAGTTTTTAAGAATGTTTCAGTCTCTGCTCTTTGGTCTAAAAGTGATTTTTGAACCATTTACTCGACTCCGTTTTTTTGGATAATGTTATAACAACATAACCATCAAATGATTATTCAATTCTAATACTTCGTTAGAAAGGAAGACAGATTTAATAATAACCAGGAAAATTCTAATGCATCTCAATTTTCTACCGTATTTTGTACTGAAACAAAAAAAGGACGCGACTTTCATTACATCCTGATGTGAGGCACTGGCATGCCCAACCCGAAGACATAAGAAAGCGCGCCCATTCCTGGACGCAACTCTCTTGCTTGTTCTCGGATTTGAAACTTGCCAGTTTTCACATTAGAACAACGCAATAGCTGCGTTAAAAAAAATTTGCCTCCTAAATTCTCCAAAGGAGGACTTGGGATATTACTTAATCAATCTCCTTTTTAAATTCTATTTATATACTTCTTTTCTGTGTCCAATCTTAGTTATGAGAACTGTTTTTTTCTCGTTATCTACTCGATAAATAATGCGATAATCGCCAATTCTGATTCTATACAAATCAGTATTTCTTAATTTTTTCGTTTTAAGTGAATATGGATTATTACTTAGTGCATCAATAGGATCTATCATTGAGCGTTTAACTTCTACGCTCAATTTTCTAAATTCTTTTGCAGCAGAATTAAGAAATTCAATAGAATAATTAACTTGCTTTCCGTTTGGTTTCATGAAGAGTTCTTTTAAGTGTTTCCCACTTTACTCTCTTTTCATTTCTTCTTGAATAGGAAATAAGAATATCATAAATATCTTCCCATTTATCTGCATATATATCTAGATCAAGAAGAACAGCTTTTCTCTTTCCTTTAGTATCTACTATGTATTGTAGCCCTTTCATGGTACTCCACTTTTTTCTCTATTGCGTGTAAATTTTTATTCTACATAAATAAACTAATTCATTTCTTCATAAAAGCCAAGTTTTATAAATTTTCCATTTTAACGAAGAAGAACACAGCAATAGCTGCGTTAATTATTTAATTCGGCAATAGCCGTTAATAAGTTTAGTTTATCTCCAAAATGTTATTTATAAATTCCTTTTCTATGACCAATACGTATCACGAGTATCAACAATATATCATCTTCTTCGATTTTATAAATCACTCTATAATCACCGATCCTTATTCTGTAAAACTCTGTACCCTTAAGTTTTTTACATCCCAATGGTCTAGGATTATCTGCAAGCTGACTAATATGTTCAACAATCTTTATTCTGTCTTTTTGCACTACATTTTTTAAAGTTTTATCTGCTGATTTCAGAATCTGAATCTTATACATAATTTTGCGGGATGAAATTCAATATTTCTTCATTACTCTCCAGCACTTTGCGGGCAAACTTTATATCTAGTTGTTCCTCTAGCTCCTCAATTTTCCGCTTATTCTCTTTCAATTCTTTAATAAAATTGTTGTATACTTCTATAGGGACTACAGCATATATTTTTTGTCCATCTTCATTGATAACGTAATTAGGTTTTAATTCCACGATGCACCTATATATTAAATTGTTAGTACTATATTATTCAAGCTTTTTTGAAAAAACTAAAAAAACTTTTCAAATTTTCGGCAAATCTATCAAACAACTCAACTAGCAGTTAAATATTACTAATTGCAGTAGTCTTAATCAAAAAAAATTCAGGAAGCGTACCTAAAATCGGGTGATGAAATTTATTTAAAAGCTACAGCATTGTACAACCAATCCTTGTTTCTTAGTATAACACCACAAACTTCCAAGGGTGATTTACCATTTTTATACTTGTGACTTCCTCTGCAATCTGTATAGGGATAATTAAGTTTCTCATTCCAACAATCTGATACCACTTAACTTCAGTAAACTTTTCTCATAAAGGAATCGACTCTTTAAGTATGTTTTCTTTTAATCTGCCTCGAATTGCGCGAACAGAAATGACATCAACTTTTTGTTTAAGCAGTTGTTCCAGCTCATGCTTAAAACCGAGCCGGTCAAATAATGATTTGTCCTTCTTCATCTCAACCAATAGATCGATATCGCTGTTTTCATCCTGTTCGTTTCTTGCAACAGAACCAAATATTCGAATGTCTTTAACGCCGAAAATGTAAGCTAATTTTAGTATATCTTCTTTTCTATTTCTTAGCTCTGCAATGTGCATTATCAATTCCTTGTCTATGAAAAAAGTATTCAGGCATAGTTGCGTTAAAAAATTATGTTAAAAACTTGTTTTGAAATTCTTCTTCCGAAATGTTAGAATCATTTTTTCTATTCTGGATAATCTTAATGCACTCGTTATCCTCGATCAATTCCAACATCTCCTGATAAGTTTTATAATCCACTAGCACGCTTTTAGGTCTACCACTTTTTGAATATATAATTTTCTCTTTGGTTTTTAACTCAAACATAGATAATCCTTTTTGACTATTATTTTTTCTTTTTTGTCGGATTGCAAGCATAAATACCCCGTTTGCTTTGATAGACTATTTTATCTTGAGAGAATTTAATTTATTGGTAAATTAAAACCAAGTGATTATTAACATTTACTTGGAAATAATATCTTTGAGGTTTCAGAGGTGTTTTGTTGCAAAACGAAAAAAGGCAACCCTGAAACGAATTGCCTTTTTGAATAATTCTTAATTACAAAAATTATTTAGCAGCAGTTAATTTATTGACGTGTTTTGTAAGAGCTGATTTTTTTCTGGCAACGGTATTCTTATGCATTCTGCCTTTTGAAGCTGTCTTATCTAGAAATGCAACTGCTTCTTTCAAAGATTCCTGTGCTTTTGTCGTGTCTTTTGAGTCTAACACTTTTTTTACTAGCGTTTTAACTTTTGTTAAAGCTGCTTTATTTCTCACCGCACGTCTTTTGGTTGATCTTACTCTTTTTTTTGCTGATTTGTGATGCGCCATTAATAAAACCTTATTTTGTTGAAATTCGGGTCTAAATATAGCACTCAAGGGTTAACAAATCAAACTTAGAGTTGATTTACTTTTTTCTCAAACATAGTGTTATTATCTTTGCGCCACTTTAAGGAAGAATCACATCAATTATGCTCAAGATCAACGAAATATATTATTCTATCCAAGGGGAAAGCACTAAAACCGGACTGCCATGCGTCTTTGTTAGATTAACATACTGTAATCTCCGATGCTCTTACTGCGATACCGAATATGCATTCTATGAAGGGAATGAAATGACTATTGATGCAATTATTGATAAAGTAAAAAAATATAATTGCAAATTAGTTGAGATTACTGGTGGCGAACCATTATTTCAAGATGAATGTATTGAATTGATGAAACAGCTTTGTGATAACGGATTTGACGTAATGCTTGAAACCGGCGGAAGCTTAGCGATCCAAAATGTAGATAAAAGAGTTATGATAATTTTAGATTTGAAATGTCCTTCAAGCAAGATGATGAAAAAAAATCTGTACGAGAATTTAGACTGTATAAAACAATCCGATGAAATAAAATTTGTAATTGGTACGCTTGAAGATTATGAATGGGCAAAAGAGATAATTGGTAAATATAATTTGGTTAAAAAATGTTCAATTTTATTTTCTGTAGTTTTCGGCTTGCTCGAACCGGTAAAACTTGTTGAATGGATTTTAAAAGATAATTTGGAAGTTAGATTTCAATTACAAGCACATAAAGTTATTTGGGAACCAAGCAAAAAAGGTGTTTAATGAAAATTGCCAAAGAGTTTGCATGGGAGATGGGGCATCGTCTTCCTTTCCATACCGATAAGTGTAAAAATCTTCACGGACATTCCTACAAATGTATGGTTGAATTAACAGGCGATCCGGATAAAAACGGAATGGTAATGGATTATTACGATTTGAAAAAAGTAGTTGAACCAATTCTCGACGAATTAGATCATGCTTTTATGGTTTGCAAAAATGATAAAGAAGTTATCAGTTCTTTGGATAAGTTAAATTCTAAGAAGGTTGTTGTAGATTTTGAAACTACTGCAGAAAATATTTGTATTTATCTGCTGAGCAAAATAAGATCATCAAACCTTCCCAAGAATATTCATTCAATCAAAGTACGAGTGCTTGAAACAGAAAATTCTTATGCTGAAGAAAAAACCATAATTTGAAAAACCCAACTTCTTAAAGAAGTTGGGTTTCTGCTCAGAATGTTTTTAGCGCCCTTACCTCTTCAACTATTTCCGGTAAAATATCTCCTGCTTTCCCAAACAAAGAATAATCAGAATAGTGTGATAACTCAGTCGGTTCGATATTTACTTCTACAAGAAAAGAACCGCCGCGCTTCGCGCTCATTGGTATATGTGCTGCGGGATAAACAACTGCGCTGGTTCCAACCACAAAACAAATATCGCTCCACTCGGCAGCTTTTTCTCCTCCGCTAAATTCGTCTTGAGGTAACATTTCGCCAAACCAAACAACATCGGGACGAACTAGTCCGCCGCATTTTTTACATTTTGGAACGGTGTTAGTTGTTTCAAGATCGGGAGAATTATAAAAAGTGTGGCACTCAATACAGAAATTTCTTTCAATGTTGCCGTGAAGTTCAAAAATTTTTGTTGAACCAGATCGTCTGTGCAGATTATCTATGTTTTGTGTTACAACTGTTACATCGTAATATTTTTCAAGTTCAGCAATTGCAGCATGTCCAGGATTGGGTTGAGCTTTATGAACAATATCTCTTCTATGTTGATACCACTCCCAAACCAGATCCGGATTGCGCATGAAAGCATCAAAGTTAGCAAGTTCTTCCGGTTTCATTTTATTCCAAATCCCGTCTTTGCCGCGGAATGTTGGAATATTGCTCTCTGCAGAAATTCCCGCACCTGTGAAGAACACAATTTTTTTTGCGTCTTTGAGTTTGTCTAGAAATTCTTGTTTGAAATGCATTTGAAAAAATGTTGTGGTTATCCAGATTTAATAACCTCGAAGGTCACAAAGAAAGACCTTCGAGGTTTTAATGACAAATTGGTTATTCGTCTTTAATATCGTTCAAAGTTTTCTTTGCTTCGGCTAATCTTTTTTCATCATCTTGATGCTGGAATTGACAAGTAAGTGCCTTATTCAACATCTCGCGTGCAGTTTTGTAGTCATCTTCGCGGATTAATGAATTAGCATAGTCAACATAAAACATAATGTAACCGGGATAGATCTCAATTGCCTTTTTATATTCTTTAAGTGCAATTTCATTATCAGCCCAGCCGAGACCAAGAATAACGCGTGCTGGTTTCCATTTATCGCTCGTTTCGGCATGCGTTCTTCCTAATACATAGTGAGCAACTCCTTGAATAAAATTTCCGCCGTTTCTCAATTGGATTGCTTTTTCAACATCAGCTCTCACACTATTTACAACACCGGCAACAGTAAAAATTCCTTTGAATAAAGCGATCTTTCCATTTGCAATAGCACGATGTAAAAACCCTGCAGCTTGATCCGGTTTCTGTTTGCTTGCTTGATCTGCGTATTCAAGTGCTTTTTGATATGTTGCTAGTTGCGCATCTTCTTGTTCATCTGTACTTGTAGGCATACGGTCTGCAATATCAACATAGGTTCGAGATAGTTTCCAGAGAGCTTCAAAATTATTTACATCTATCTTCTCTGCTTTCTTATAAGCTTCGAGAGCTTTCTCATTGTTGAATTGTTTGTAGTATTTCTCTCCTTCTTCAAGAAGATCATCTATTGATTGGGCGTTAACTCTTAAAAAAGAAGATAAAAGGAAGATGAAAAGGAAAAAGAAAGATTTGTTTGTTCTTTTCATAATATGGTTTTCTGTTTGTTGGCTAATTAATTTATTTCTGTGAATCTGAATTTTCATCTGGTATATACAAGGCAGTATTGGCAAGAGGAAGAAATCTTGTCCATCTTCCGCCTTTATTTTTATCTGTCTCAATCGCGTATTTGTATGCGTTTGTTTTTGCGCTTAATTCATCAGCTTGGTAAAGTACAATTGCTTCAAGAGTGCGCGGTTCAACCGGAGAAGCAAATTCCAATTTACCCTGATGACTAAGAATCAAATGGATTAATTGATCTTTCAACTCTTCCGGAAAGTTAGGAATTGTTGCTGCTGTTTTTTCAACCTCAAGAGCGCCTATCATTATGTGACCGATCAGTTTTCCTTTGTCCGAATAATCGAAAGCTGTATCATAAATAAGTTCTTCTGTCTTCCCAAAATCGTGGAGAAGTGCACCGCAAATTAACAGATCCCGATTTAGATTCGGATGCATTGCATACATCAACTCACATATGCGGACTATTTCAAGTGTATGTTCCAACAATCCGTGAATATATGCGTGATGCCATCCTTTTCCGGCAGGTGCTTTAGAATACTGTTCAAGTTTTTCGGTTGCTAAAATAGTTTTTAATAATTGACTTAGATATGGATTTTTTATCGAAGAGATGATCTTGCTTAATTCATCAAGCATTTCGTTCAACTGTCGGGTGGATCTGGGAAGGAAATCTTCCGGTTTAACTCCATCGCTTTCTTTAGCCGTGGTAATTTTTCCAATCTTAATTTGCAGTGCGCCTTTAAAATCTTCTATTTGTCCCACAACTTTTACGATAGTTCCTTCTTTTAATTTCTTTGCATAATCTTCAGCATTATCCCACACTTTTGATGGAAGCACTACGGATTTATCTCGCAGCTCAAGATTAAGGAATTGTTTACCATTGATTGAAGTTTTGACTTCACTTTTGGTGACAATAAGAAACATTGTGAATTCATCACCAACGGAAAATTCATTTAATTCTTTTTGGTCAAGCATATATCATAATCAGTAGGGAATGTTAACACTAATTTAATTTACTAAAAAATAACCTGACCTGCTTGCAATAGGCAAAAAGGAAAAGTTTTTTTTCAAGAATTTAAGCACGAGAGAAGAAATTCAACTTATCCCCAATTTTAGAAATAACATATCTCGGCATTGCGAATAAGGTTTTTAAGATATCTGCATTACTTGTAGAACAGAATTGTATTCTGTTCGTTTACGCCCAGATTAAAAATCTGAGTTACAAACGTAGAACAGAATTGTATTCTGTTTGTTTACGCTCAGATTAAGAATCTGAGTTACAAATGCAGAGAAGAATTGTATTCTGTTTGTTTACGCTCAGATAAAAAATCTGAGTTACAAATGCAGAGAAGAATTGTATTCTGTTTGTTTACGCTCAGATTAAAAATCTGAGTTACAAATGTAGAACAGAATTGTATTCTGTTCGTTTACGCTCAGATTAAAAATCTGAGTTACAAATGTAGAACAGATTTCCAATCTGTCCTACTTAATAAAAATGCTAAGCGCTTAACCACGACTTCCGCACATTTTAAAAGGAATAAGTAAATCTTTAGAAAACTTTCGAAATACTGCATTTTTTACTTTGAATTAGGTGTCCCAGTGCGTAAGTAAAGAGATTTCAAATATCTTTGGTGAGAATTTTACGATATATTTTAATCATGAGCAGTTGATTTGACTACCTAAACATTTCAACTAAGAATAAACTAATAGTAGGTATGTAAGATATCAAGATCAATGCAAAGAGAAGTATCAGAGTAAATGGAAGTGTGGATTTGATAACGAATCCGATCTTCTTTTGAAAAATGCTTGAAGCTACAAAAAGGTTTATACCCATAGGAGGCGTTAGATAGCCGATCTCCATATTGACAATAAAAATAATTGCAAAATGGATGGGGTCTATACCAAATTCAACAGCCATCGGGCTTAAAATAGGACCAACAATAAGTATTGCTGACATAATATCCATAAAACATCCGAGAATTAAGAGAAAAATGTTTACGATTATAAGAAACATTAATGGAGAACTTACAATACTTTTCATCCATAAAGCTGCTTGGTATGGAATTCTTTCCAAAGCCAGGAATTGATTAAAACTAATTGCAATTACTATGATTAAAAATAATGTTCCCATCATAGAAGTGCTTTCAATAATTATTTTAGGAAGCTGTTTAATTTTAAGATCTTTGTGAATAAAAACCTCAACAATAAAAGTATACACAACCGCAATAGCGGCTGCTTCAGTCGGAGTAAAGAATCCGCTGTATATTCCACCAAGAATAATCACAGGTAAAATTATTGCTAAGATTCCATTCTTGAAGGAAATTCTAAATTGCTTAAAAGAAAAACTACTTATTGTTTTGGCAGTATGTTCTTTCTGAGTAATTACAGAATAAATCAGTAATAGCAACGCTATCAATAATCCTGGAATTATTCCTGCAATAAAGAGATCAGCAACAGAAATAACATATTTTGGTGTTGAAACGACTATTGCGTAGATTATCATAGGTATGCTTGGCGGAATGATAATGCCCAGAGATCCTGCTGAAGTAAGCAAACCTAACGAAAAATTTTCTTTGTAATTTTCTTTAATTAATGCAGGGTACATTATTGTCCCTATAGCAATTACTGTTACAGGAGAAGATCCGGAAATTGCAGCAAAGATAACAGTTGCAAATATTGCTGTTGCTGCAAGTCCGCCGGGCATCCATCCAACTATTGATTTAGCAAAATCGATCAACCTTCTAGCAATACTTCCGTGTGTCATCATCTGTCCGGCGATCAAGAAAAACGGTATTGCTAATAGAACGTCTTTATTAACAGCATTAAACATATCAGCAATCATTTCAGCGAGCATTCCATCGCCAAGGAATTGTAGCGAGCAAAGCGTAACTATTGCGAGTATTATGAACAACGGGGTTCCAATAACCATACAGATTAGAGCGACAATTATTATTAAATATTCAATCATTTGTCTGCCTCTACCTGTGTTAGTTCTTCTTTTCCTCCTGCACCAATAGACGAGATTTTCCCGTTGAAAATTTGAATACCTATTCCAATAAATCGAAATGCGATAATTACCAGCGAAGCGGGAATAACTATTTGAACAATCCAAAGAGGAATCTTAAGAACTAGAGATGTTTCTCCGAATTCCCTCGTTTCCGATACATAGTTAAAGCCTAGATAGGCAATAAAAATTGTTACGGTAAAAACAATAACACTTGCAAATAAAGATACATATGGAAGAATTTTTTTAGGGAACAATTTCTCGGGGATGCCAACGACTAAATGTTTATTCTCTTTTGCAGCAAGAGAGGCTCCCACAAAACCGACCCAAATCATTAAAAATGCAGCAAGCTCTTTCGCCCAAATAAATCCGCCATCGAAAAGTTCTCTTAATAAAATATCCAAAAAGACAACTAGAATCATAACGCTAACGCCAATTACAAGGAAGACCTTTTCGAACTTGGCAATATAATTGTCTAAAGTTTCAAAAAATTGATTCATTTGTTACCCGATTTATTTCTGAAATCACGAAGAGCATTTTGAACTTTATCGAACAATTCAGCGCCGACTATATTTCTAAACTTAGGATGGATGGTTCTTGCTAATTTCGCAAATTCTTCTCTCTGTGCTGCTGACATTTTATGCACTTTGACTCCATCCTTTTCGAGTATTTTAATAATTTCAGGCTCTATTTCACGCACACCTTTTCTTCCCAACTCGGCTTCAAATTTATGATCGCCTAATAATATTTTTTGAATATCTTGAGGAAGCGAGTCTAGGAATTTCTTATTATAAATAATAAGTCCGGGTTGATACATATGAGCAGATAGAACAAAATGATCAACGCTTTGGTACCATCCTGTAGCAGAAGTAAATAATGTGGAATTATCAAATCCATCAACAAGTCCGGTTTGAAGAGCACTCATCACTTCGGGAATAGAAATTGGAACAGGCAAAGCGCCAAATGCTTTCCACATTTCAATATGAATTTGACTTTCCTGAGATCTAATCTTCAATCCTTTGAGATCGGAAGGGTTAAAAATTGGTTTTTTCTTAGTTGCGAAATGTCTCCAGCCATTTTCATTCCAACTATGTAAAATAAACCCTTTCATTGCCAGAATATCGGAATAGGGTTTAAATACTACGTTATCGAGAATATAATCGGTTTCTTTTTCATTTAAAAATAAGTAAGGTAATTCAAGCAACTGAAGCTCGGGAACAATTGCTGTTACCGCCCCGACACTTCCTCCCCAAGCTTGAATCCTTCCGCGTTGTAAAGAACGCAATGTTTCAATTTCTCCGCCTAACTGACCGCTAGTATAAACGACGAACTTTATTCGTCCATTTCCCTCTTTCTCAACTCTCTTTTTCATTTCTTTCAATTGGTCTGACCAAGGAGTACCGTCAGGGGCGATAGTTGCGAATCTAATTTCATAAACTTCCTGTAATACAGATTTATTACCGTAGAAGATAAGCGTAAAAAGAAAAATGAAAACGATAGTAAAAAATCTTTTATTTGAAGAATTCATCTACTCTCCCCAATAATTTTTTTGCATGCTCTTGTTCGTATTTATTTTCAGGAGTAATTTCGGGTATTATATCGTAGGGAGTGTTTATAACATATTCAAGCTGTTTAACAAAGGTCTCTTTATCCTGCGCTTTAGTAGCGTAATATTCTGCATATAACGTTCGTGTCCCAAAATAATTTGGTGCAAGTTCGATTGATTTTTCAAAATGGAATTTAGAGAGGTTTAGATCTCCTCCCGGAACTTTTGTAGGAAGTGCACCGAAAAATCTATCAGCCGCTCCATAGAAAAAGTTTCTGTCAAGGTCAAAGACGCGTTGATTATATGCCTCAATTTTTGATTTATTTCCTAATCTAATCAGAAGATTTTTCTCGGCTGCCCATTTTCCATAATTGGCTCCAGTCCAATATATTGCCTCGATACCTTCGATACCAACCGCCTTGACAGCAAGCTTTTCATCTTCGGTATCCGCATAGATTTTTCTAAATTCGGGAAACAATCCTAATGCTCTTTCACCAGTCTCCAAGCCCTTTGTAAATAATTCATCTTTCTTTTCTTGGTCGGATTCAACATAATTTGCAACCAAATAATATGCACGCGATAAACGAGCTAATAATTTTATATCAGTTGGATTGGCTTCAGCAGCAGCAATATAGGCTTTCAGCATTTCTCTTGCTTTATCGGGACTCCCACGTAATTCCCAAAGGGCATTAGCTACAGCACGCAGATCCAATTTTACTTCAGAGCCTACTTCGCTGGATTTAGGTGTTTCTTGATTTTCTAGAAAAACTGCTTTTCTTCCCGCACATGAACTCAAACAAAAGGAAGTTATAATAAAAGCAAAAAGAATTGGTTTTTTAAAACTCGATGATTTCATACTATCCCTCCTTGCAGGGTTATAAGTATTAAATTTAGATTCACAAATACAACTGAATTAATATACAATAAATATTAAAAAAAAGAATTTATTAATGTTGAAATTATTTCAATGGGGCATATACACGGATACCGCTGTCTTTCGGAAGACGTACCATAATGGAGCGATGTATTAGATCAACAGAGACTGCAAGCCATTTATCTTCTTGTGTTCCCGTTACTACTCCAATAACATCTTTGAAAGGACCATCTGTTATTATTATGCTTGTTCCAATTTCAATCTTATTACTTACAAGAACTTCGGGAGTTTCACTTAATATTTTTTTCAAATTATTTATTTGCCACTCGGGAACAATTGAAGGTTTACCCGAAAAGGTGATACATCTAACAACAGCTGATTGTAAAAGTGCAAGAAGACGCTCTTTTTCCGAAGCATAAATAAATATATAACCTCTAAACAATGGTTCATTAATTTTTTTCTTTCTATCGCTCCATCGTTTAGTTACAAGGTAGGTGGGTAAATAGTTATTAATAGAGATACTATTTAATTGAAGTTCTGCTTTAAATTCATGGCGGGGTTTTGTGTACAGGGCAAACCAGTGTTTTTCGGAAGGATCATTCATTATTTCAATTCCATTCAATATTAGAGTATGAGAAAAATTCTTAGTATAAACATTCTCTTATCATTTGGATGAACTTATCATTATCTACAGGCTTAGTAATAATTCTATCAACACCCAGTTTATTATATTTTTTGGAAATATCCTCATTTAGAATTTCCGATATAACAATAACCGGCACTGTTCTATTAGATTCTTTTTTCTGAATAGCTTCCACTAATTGAATTCCGTTCATTAACTGCATATCGTGATCAGTAATAATAATAGAAGGAATAATATCATGATATAATCCGATTGCTAGATAACCGTTATCGGCAAATTTAACTTCAAAATTCGGTAACGCTTGCTCAATAATATTTTTGTAGAGTATACGTACTTCTTTGTCGTCTTCAACTAAAAGAATGACATTTTTAGATTCTGTTATAGTGAAATGGAATTCACTTCCTTCACCTATCTGTGTATAAAACCAAATCTGTCCGCCATGTTTATCAATGATTTCTTTTACAAGAGTTAAGCCAAGTCCGCTTCCTTTTTCACCCGTAGTACCAACAAGAGAAAATTTTTGATCAATCTTAAAAAGTTTTGATTGATTCTCTTCAGCAATTCCTAATCCTTCATCCCGAATTACTATTTCAATCATTCCTTCCTTAAAACGGCTTGAAGAAACCAACACTTCTTTACCTTCGGGTGTAAACTTAATTGCGTTGCTTGTTAAATTATAAACAACTTGGCTTATAAGACGCTCATCGGCATTAATATTTAAGTCGGTAGGAATATCAATTTTTACATCAATATTTTTTCGAACTGCATCGCCTGTTAGGGGAGCAATAGCGTTAGAGACCATCGTTTTAACATTTAAGCGAACTGGATCAATTTTAATTCTTCCGGTTTGCAAACGCGACCAATCAAGTAAACAGTTAATTAATTCAAGCTGACTTTTTGATGCATCATAAATGTAACGCAGATATTCATTTCTTTCGTCTTCAGTTAGGTCTTGTTCGTTAAGAAGAATTTCCGAGAATCCAAGCAGAGTAGTAAACGGAGCGCGTAAATCATGAGAAATAATGGAAATGAATTTATCTTTAGTTGTATTAAGTTCTTTTAGTGTATCGCGCGATTTCTGCAGCTCGCTCTCATTGATTTTTGTATCAGTATAATTCTGAATAACACTTTTAGCTGCAAGTATTGTAGAACTTTTTATCGCTCTCTCTACATTAATCAATTCTTTCAACCAAATCTCTTTTCCATCTTTATGTTTGATCTTATAGATAAGATCAAGTGTATTGAGTTTTTTGCTCTCATAAAATTCAGAAAGTTCTTTATTGATCCTTGATTTATCGTCAGAGGTAATTAATGAATGATGATTATCCGGTAATTTTTTTATTTCCGAAGCGGAATATCCTGTAACAAATTGTACGGAATCGGAAACAAAGTTTTCAATAGAACCGTTGAAATACTTGACAGTGAAAAAGATACCGTTAAGACCACTGTTAAAGTTCTCTAGGGACTTTAGATCAATCTTGCTTAGTTCCATACCTCTCGCAATTCGGTGAGTACTGAATCAAATATAATAAATAATTTCAATTTAATATTAAGGAATATAAACAACAGATTAGACGAAATAGAAATAAAGTAAATCACACTTATGAAAATGACTTACTATTTATTCTCTTCTTCTTTAGATGATTTAGTCGGAATATTTAGTTCATCCATCTTTCTGTACAATGATGAAAGACCGATCTCTAACACTTTAGCAGCTTCATCTTTATTATAGTCAAATTTTCTAATTGTTTTAAGAATATGTTCCCGTTCAAAATCATTTAGCGCATCTTTTAAGGAATCGGGATAGCCAAGCTTTGTATTCCCTTTAATGTGTTCTGAAAGATCATTAACTGTAAGATATTCTTTCCCCGCAAAAATTACAGCTCGTTCAATTACATTTTCCAATTCACGGACACCCCCGCGCCAATCATGATACAAAAGCACTTTCATTGTTTCATTATCAACACCCAGGATTTTCTTACCCATTTCATTGCAATATTTTTCAATAAAGTGATTGATAAGAAGTGGAATATCTTCTTTGCGGTCATTGAGAGAAGGAAGTTTTATTTCAACTACATTCAAACGGTAAAAAAGATCTTCTCTAAACTCTCCAGATTTTGTTTTTTCGAAGAGATCTTGATTTGTTGCAGCAATTATTCTAACATCTGTACTAACAGATTTAATCCCTCCAACGGGTATGAATTCTTTGTCTTCAATAGCGCGCAAAAGTTTTACTTGCAGATTAAGAGGGAGTTCGCCAATCTCATCTAAGAAGAGCGTTCCACTATCAGCCACCTTAAAAAGTCCAAGTTTATCATCTGTTGCTCCGGTGAACGCACCTTTTTTATGTCCGAAAAGTTCACTCTCTATCAAGTTCTCAGAGATTGCGCCGCAGTTTATTGGAAGAAATATATTTTCTTTTCTATTACTGTTGTAATGAATTGCTTTTGCAACAAGTTCTTTACCTGTGCCGCTCTTGCCAAAGATCAACACATTAGAATTTGTAGGCGCTACACGTTTAATTAATTCAAAAATTTTTTTCATCGGCTCACTTCGACCGATTAGATTAGAAAACCCGGTACCGAGTGATATTCTTTGACGTAAAGATTTATTTTCTGCGGCAAGTTTCTTAAACTCAATCAGCCGTTTTACACGTATAATCACATCATCAAACTCGACCGGCTTGATTAAATAATCATACGCACCTTGACGGAGGGAATCAATAGCAGTTTTAACAGATGCATAAGCTGTCATTATAATAAAAAATGTTTCAGGTGATATTTTGGAAGCAGATTCTAAAAGCTGCATTCCGTCCATTCGGGGCATTTTAATATCTGTTATTACAACATCATAAACATCTTCTTGAAGTCTTTGAAGTGCGTCTTCACCGTCGCTTGCAACAGTTGTGGAATATCCTTCTTCATCTAAAACTAATTTAAGTGAATCACGTATTGGTTTCTCGTCATCAACTATTAAAATTTTTGCCGGCATTATTTCTCCGTCAGTTGTTATGAATAGGAAGAACAATTGTAAATGTACTTCCTTCGTTTAATTTACTTTTAACTTTTATTTCACCGTTAAATCTTTTTATAATTCCGTAACTAACGGAAAGACCAAGTCCTGTACCTTTACCAACTTCTTTTGTCGTGAAGAACGGGTCGAATATTTTTTCTGATGTTGCTTCATCCATGCCGCATCCGTCATCGCTTAATTCAATATAAATATTATTCGAATCATAATTTGATTTTACAATTATTATTCCGTTTCCGTGAATTGCATCAAGTGCATTTATCAGAATGTTTACAAATACTTGAAGAAGCTGGTCTGCGGCTATATTTACATTAGGCAGATTTATTTTTAAATCAGTTTCAAAATTAACTTTACGAACCCGCTTATCATATTTTACAATTCCTAACGCAGTTTTAATAACATCGGTAATATCTTGATCTGATGTTTCATAACTGGGCGGACGGGAGAAATCCACTAACTCTCTAACAATCTTTGTGATGCGGTCAATGTTCTCTTTTATATTAACAAATTGTTCGTTCATAAATGAATCTTGACTTTTCCGCTGTAGTATTTGTACAAGAGAAGAAATTGAAGTTAACGGATTTCCAATTTCATGGGCAACGCCGGCGGCAATCTGTCCTATAACCGCTAATTTTTCCGATTGATCAATTTGTGCTTGAAGGCGTTTGAATTCTGTATGATCTTTTATGATGATAGAGCGCCCGGCATATTCGTTATTTTTGTTAGGTAAACTGGAAACACTTAATCGCACGCTGATGATTTCGCCGCTCTTGGTTTTTCTTTCAGTCTCAAGAATTAAAGATTGTCCGTTTCTTTTAACTTCATTTTGAATTCTATAAAGTTCATCAACATACTTTGTCCCTTCGGGCAAAAGCAGTGAAGAAGGTTTCCCAATAACTTCAGCTTCAGAAAAACCAAATATATTTTCAGCACCTTTATTCCAGGAAATAAAAATTTCGTTATCATCAACCATCATTATAGCCTGGTCCGAAGTGTATAATATATTTTTTAAATATTGATTGTTCAGCTCAAGTTTGGAGGCAAGACGGTCATGGTCGCCTTTTATTGCTTTCATTTTTGTTTCTTGATGAAGCATGCCATATTGTGCATAGATCTTTTCAATCAACTCATCAAAGAAGCCGAATAAAATTACCGGATCGGTATTTTCTGCTTTATCTTTTTCAATGCAATTGAGCACGGCAAATCTTCCGCAGTTAAAGAGCTGGCTAACTTCTAAAAGATTTAAATTAGAATTTGAGAAAAGCGTATAGATATCAATCAAATACTGATCGGCCGAACTGTAATCACCGGTTTCCATTACATCTAAAATCGTATTAAGACTATTTTCAACAAATGTGTAGATTTGAGTCCCGGTAAGCTTATTACCGGTTTTAATGAGCTGTGCCGTCCAATTTTCAGTTATAGCAGCAAAATGTTTTTTAATAAGTTCGGTTAATAATTTTTTCATATTCCCAATATTATACTTAACAGATCAGATGAAATGAGGCGAGCCCTCAATTAAATCGCTCGAAAAATAATGAAAGTGGCTCTATAAAGAAAGACGATTAGTCAATATGATGCTGCGCATTAATTTTTATGGAACAGAAATAATCAGTTTATGTATAAGAAACAGTTTGATTATCTTTGAACAAACAGAGAGAGGCAGTTATGAAGAAATTAAATTTTGCAATTGTTGTTGTAATGTTTTTATCGCGGATAGTATTTGCCGCAGATGATATTTTAGTTAAACCATCTCTCTCAAATGTGAAGGTTTTTTTAAGAGGCGCGCAATTAAGTTATTCTGCAAGTATTAAAGTTGATAAAGGTTTTAATGATATTGTTTTTACCGGATTGGCATCTAACATTGATAGGAACAGCATTAATGTTTCTGCAAAAGGAGACGCAATCATAATGTCGGTTGTTCAGCGGTTTGACTATTTACGCACGCCGGAAAAAACTCCTCAAATAAAAATGCTGGAAGATTCACTCGAATCACAGAATAAATCTTTAGCTTTCAATCAAAATGAAATTGATGTTCTGAAATCTGAAACCGAATTAATTCTGGCTAATAAAAATATTGGAAATGAGAAAGTCGGCGTTTCTGTTACGGAGTTACAGAAAATGGCTGAGTTCTACCGGAAGCGTCTTTCAGAAATAAAAAATAAAATGTTCGATCTTTCTTTTATTTCAAAAAAAATCCAGAAGAATATTGAACGGATACAAAATCAATTGAATGAACTGAACAATCAATTAAACAAACCAACTAATGAAATTGTAGTTACAGTTTCAGGTAAAACTTCCGGCACTGTTGATATTGATTTATCATATTTAATTTATGATGCCGGATGGCAGCCCGCTTATGATGTTAGAGTTGATAAAATTAATTCACCCGCACAATTGAGTTACAAAGCAAATGTTTGGCAAAACAGCGGGTTCGATTGGAAAAATATTGAAATCGTTCTTTCTACTAGAAATCCAAGCGTTAATAACAATAAGCCTGAGCTCTATCCTTGGTTTATAGATTTTTCTCGTCCGGTTGCTTATCGTGAGTTAATGAAAGCCGGTATGGTATCAAATTCGGTTGCTTCACAGGTACAGATGCCAATAAAAGATGAAGTATCACAAGCGGAAACAATGGCAGATTATTTTGAAATTGTTGAAACACAACTCTCGGTTGAATTCACTCCGACAATAAAATATTCAATTCCTTCGGATGGGAAACCGCATTCGGTTGCTCTGCAGGAATTTTCTGTCCCTGCTAAGTATGAATATTATGCCGCTCCAAAACTTGATAACAACGCATTTCTTGTGGCACGTTTAACAGACTGGGCAAATTATAATTTATTACCCGGGCAAGCTAACATCTATTTTGAAAACTCTTATGTGGGACAATCTTCGATTAATCCCGCAACAACAAAAGATACTCTAACGCTGTCACTTGGCAGAGATCAAAATATTTCCATATCCCGCGATGTGCTAAAAGATTTTTCGGAAGATAAATTTTTGAGCAGCAATATTGAGAGAACATTTGCATTCGATATTAAAATTAAGAATAATAAAAAAACAGCAGTTAAAATAATTGTTGAAGATCAAATTCCTATCTCTAAGAATGAAGATATAGAAGTGAAGCTGATTGATTCATCCGGTGCTGTTTATGACCAGCAAAGCGGAAAGCTGAAATGGGTAGTTGAAATTGAAGCGGGTAAATCGATTTCTAAAAAGATGGTTTACTCTGTAAAATATCCGGGAGATAAACAGATTCAAGGATTGTAATATTTCTGTCACCCTGAGCGACCTGCCGGCAGGAGCGAAGGGTCTCATTGAGAGCAAGACTATTCACGGAGTTTACACTGAGAGAAGCGAAAGTGTTCAGAATGACTTAACCGCTTTTCTTAAAACTTCTAAAAGTAAAAACAAACTGTCTGAAAAAAAATATTAGAGATTTTTTCCTGCATAATTAAGGAACGGTAATATTTGGTTTTACTCTTCTAAGTTTTTCAATGTTCTTATGTTCGCTCTCATAAACTTTTTTTATCCCGTCGCCCAATGCTTTTTCAATATCGCGAATATCATGCACGAGTTTTTGCATACCGCTTATTTCCACCGATGCTGCTTGATCAGTTCCCCACATTGCACGGTCGAGTGTAATATGCCGTTCAACAAATCTTGCACCAATTGCAACGGCGGCAAGAGTTGGCGCCAAACCAGTCTCATGTCCTGAGTAACCGATTGGAACTTCGGGAAAAATTTCTTTGTAGGTCTGGATTACATGTAAATTTAATTCTTCAACAGGACACGGATACGTAGATGTTGCTTGTGCGATCAAAAGGTTTTCTGTACCAAGAATCAAAACAGCTTCTTCTATTTCCTTAATTGTTGACATACCAGTTGATATGATAACCGGTCTTCCGGTTGCTTTTATTTTTCTAAGTAGAGAATGATCTGTTAAAGAAGCAGACGGAACCTTGTAAATGATAGGTTTGAACTTTTCTAAAAAATCTACAGAGTTTTCATCCCAAGGCGAAGCGAACCAATCAATTCCTTTTTCTTTGCAATATCCGTCTATCTCAAGAAATTCTTCAAATCCAAATTCAACTTTGTGACGGTATTCGATATAAGTTATTCTTCCCCAAGGTGTATCGCGCTCAACATACCATTGATCTTTAGGAACACAAAGTTCAGGCGTTCGTTTTTGAAATTTTACAGCATCACATCCGGCATATACAGCTCCGTCAATCAGTTTTTTTGCTAGTTCTAAAGAGCCGTTGTGATTGATTCCAATCTCAGCAATAATATAAACGGGCTGATCTTCACCAATGAATTTGTTACCGATTTTAACTTTGTTTGACTTCATCATCATCCTTTCTAAATACTTTCTTTTTTGTTTTTGCTTCGATGATTAATTCTGCAAAATCACGGAACGCTCCGTTGCCTCCTTTACTATCAACAATAATGTCGGCAATATTTTTTGCAAACATGGTCGCGTCTTTGGGACAGGCTGTTAATCCGGCAAGTTTCATTATTGTAACATCGTTTGAATCATCACCAATGAAAGCAACTTCTTCTGCTTTCAAATTTCTTCTGGATAATATTTCATTGAATACTTCATCTTTACGATTTATACCGAGATGTATTTCTTTCATTTGAAGTTTGTTCGCACGTACGCGGACAATTTCAGTGTCTTCTCCAGTTACAATTCCAGTTTCAACGTCGGCATATTTTCTTAAACGCTCAACGCCCATTCCATCTCGAATAGAAAAACGTTTCATCATTTCACCTTGGAATGAGTAATAAACTCCGGTGTCAGTTAAAACGCCGTCGCAGTCTGCCAATACTAATTTAATTTTAGATGCACGTTTTAAAAGTTGTTTCTTAGTAAGTTTTTTCTTTGACATATAAAGTTCCTTAGTGACTGAGTTCCTAAGTACCTGAGTTTATAAAATTACCAGCAAGTCCATCCGCCATCTACAACTAAGTTTGCGCCTGTCATATAACTTGATGCATCGCTTGCAAGAAATATTAATGCACCTTTGTAGTCCGTCGGCTTTGCCATTCTTCCTAAAGGAGTTTTAGAAGAATATTTTTCGATGAAGAATTCATCTTGATTATTTTCCACTCCGCCGGGTGTTAAAGTATTTACACGAACTCCATCTTTTCCCCAATAAGCAGCAAGATATTTAGTAAACATTATTACTGCGCCTTTAGTAGCAGAATAAGCAGGCGGTTTGTAGAATGATTGAGTCCCGTCTTCTTTTATGTAGAGTGATTGATCAGGTGCCGTAATACCGTAGGTAGAAGATATATTAATAATACTTCCGCTTTTCTGTTGTGCCATTTCAGTACCAAGAATTTGCGAACACAAAAATACTCCGGTTAAATTAACATCAATTGATTTTTGCCAAAGCTCAAGCGGATAATTTTCAAACTTTGATTGCTCGGTTGCAGCTTTAGGATCTTCGAACATATCATTTATCGCCGCATTATTGACGAGGATATCAATATGTCCGCAATGATTTAAAACTTTATCCCGCAAATTTTTAATTGAATCCGGATTCGTAACATCAAGCGAAACACCAATTGATTCACCGGATAATGTTTTAGCAAATTCAGAGCATTTTGATTCATCAATATCTGCTACAATAACATTTGCACCGGCTTCACTTAAAGCTTTGCAATGTTCTTTCCCGATCAATCCTAGTGCACCTGTTACAATTGCAGTTTTATTTTTGAGTGAAAACAATTCCATTTATAAAATCCTTCAATTAACTCAACGTTCTTCGTTCTACACTCTACACTATTTTTTCACCGGTTTCATATTGAAGTTATCCACTTTCCTAAATACGGGTTGTACCGGAATCCCGTGTAATGATTCTTTTAATTTGTTTTCTTGAACTGCTTTTTTCAGAATTGAAAGAGATTCATCTAACGCTTGAAGTGTATAATCTACATCTGTATCACTGTGTGAGAAAGACATATTAAAAAATCCTTGCCAGAGAATTCCGCGTTTGATCATCTCCTGCTGCATCAAAGATTTTTGAATAAGCGGATCGCCGGCTTTTTCATCAAACGTAGCCATCGAACGCCAATTGTAGCCGATTGTTTTTGTGAAATCCAATTCCAATTTATTAACAATAAAATTATATCCATCTTTTAATTTTTTCCCTTGATCATTTAAGAACTTTGGAACATTCTTATCACGTAATTCTTCAATTGTCGCTTTAGCAGCCGCAAGAGATAAAGCTTCACCGCCGAAAGTTGTGTAGAAGAAAATATCTTCATCAGCAAGATCCATAATTTTTCTTTTGCCTGTTAAGATTGATATAGGCATACCGTTAGCAACTGCTTTGGAATATGTTGCAAGATCGGGAGTAATTCCGAAATATTCTTGCGCGCCGCCCAGAGCCATTCTAAATCCTGTCCACATTTCATCAAAGATCAAAACTATTCCTTTCTCTTCACATAACTCGGCAAGCTTGTGGAGAAAGTTATCTTTCGGTTCAGCGAACACAACCGGCTCAAGAATTATTGCAGCAACATCGTCATCAATTGAATTCTTTACAGAATCAATATCATTATAATTAAATGTAAATGAAAGAGCCTGCACTGCTTCGGGAATACCATGATTGCGTGCAGTAACTGCGATATACCAATCATGCCAGCCGTGGTAGCCGCAGCATAATATTTTATTTTTTCCCGTATATGCACGTGCAAGTCTGACGGCTGCACTTGTTGCATCAGCCCCGGTTTTGCTGTAACGGACTGCTTCTGCATTTGGAATAATGTCACGAATCATTTCAGCAACTTCAACTTCAAGCGGATGCATCATAGAAAATGTAATTCCATCTTCCAATTGTTTCTTAATTGCATCATCAACTTTGGGATAAGCATAACCAAGCGATAGAGGACCAACTCCCATTAAATAATCTATGTATTCATTTCCGTCAACATCCCAGACATGAGAACCTTTTCCTTTTGCTAAATATTTTGGTGCAACGCCGTTGATCCATTGTCCCGGACCTTTTGCAAGTGTTTGTGTTACGGAAGGAATTAATCCGAGCGCGCGGTTGTAAAGTTCGTTTGATTTTTTGATTTTGGGAAAATCGTTTGTTAAACTTATTTTATTTGGCATAATTTCCTCTTCAATGGAACGCTGATCATTAAGATTGTTTATGATGTTTTATGATTATCATAATAAATCATAATCATCATAAAAATCAGTGTTCTATTTTAATTCACTTAAAATTTTCGCCGATATCTTTTCTGCTGTAAATCCTTCATATTCCAGAACGTCATTCAATAAACCCGGCTTAAACCATTTATTCATAAAGGCAAAGGGAAGAACATTAGCAGTTTTTCTGTTTCGTAAAAGCACTTCGGCTAGAATTGTATATAGACCGCCGGTTATAAAATGATCTTCAATAGTTACGATGAGTTTGCATTCATTAACAGCTTTCAAAATTGCATTTTCATCAATTGGTTTTGGTGTACGGATGTTAATCAAACTAACAGAAATTCCATTAGATTCTAAAATCTCTTTTGTTTTGAATGCCTCGCCGAAAAGAAAACCGTAAACAATAATTGCTACATCTTTTCCTTCGCCAAAAATTTCTGCTTTACCAAATTCAAATTTGCTGTGCTCAACTACTGGTTTTGTATTGTTGTAACGGATGTAAAATGGGGAAGGGTATTCAAAAATTTTTGGTAAACATTTTAGCATATCATCTTCATCAGCCGGACAAAATACATTTACATTCGGAATACCGCGCATGATTGAAACATCTTCGATGGCTTGGTGAGTTGGACCGTTGCCGTCAGACAAAAATCCCGGAACTGCTCCAACAATTTTAACCGGCAGATTTGCAATTCCAACATCAGTGCGAATGAACTCGAATGCGCGCATAGTTAAAAATGTTGCAAGGGCGTGAACGATCGGGATCCTGCCGCGCAATGCAAGTCCCGCTGCCATTCCGATCAATGTCTGCTCGGTAATTCCTGTATCAATAAAATTATGTTTGATCTTAGCCGTAATGTTACGCATCGCCGCTCTATTTTCGGAAGTCATAATCATATAGCGGTCATCTTTGTTTATGAGTTCAAATATTAGATCTTCGTAAGTCATCTTATCTCGCTACAATAGTTTCAGAAGTTAATTTTGTTTTTTTACTGCCATGGAGTTCCTTTAATAACTGTTCTATTTCTTCATCCTTAAAATTTACAAACCAACGGTCAGCACGTTTTTGAATGCTGGGCAATCCTTTACCGCGAATAGTTTCTGCAATGACAACTGAGACTTTATTTTTTTCAAAAGGAATTTTCGAAAAAACTTTCTCCATCTGTTCAAAATTATGTCCGTTAATTTTTTTTACACTGCATCCGAAAGCGGAAAACTTTTTAGTTAGAGGATTGAGCGGTATCAAATCTTCGGTCTGCATGTTTGCTTGAAATTGGTTCCGGTCAACAACAATAATCAAGTTATCTAGTTTATAAGCCGATGCAACAAGCAAAGCTTCCCACATCGAACCTTCATTAAGTTCACCGTCACCGACTACAACCACAATTTTATTTTTCTGTTTACGCAGTTTGCAATCCATTGCAACACCCATTGCAACAGAAAGATTATGTCCGAGTGAACCGGAATGAAACTCAATGCCGGGAATGTTTCTGTTTGGATGCCAGTAAATGTTGTCTGTTGTCTTAAGATGATTCTTTAATCTTTCTTTTTCAAGCCAGCCAAGTTCTACATAAGTTCCGTAAAGAGCGGGAACATCATGCCCTTTAGAGAGGAAAAAATAATCACGGTTCGGATCTTGAAAATTTTTTGGTGAGACATTTAAAAATTCTTTGTAAAGATAAACGATAAGATCGGTACATGATAATGATGCGCCGATAAAACATCCGCCATTGCCGCTCATACGAATAATATGTTCACGTACACGTAAAGCCGTCAGTTCAAGTTCTTTTAATTTTTTCTTATTCATTTCGTTTGATTTTATTTCTGTATTCGTCAATGTGAGTTAATTCATCAAGATGGTTTTCGTACCAGTATTTACCAAGATACTGCTGATTTATTTCTGCGATTTCCGGTTTTTGTTTCAGCAAAGTTAATATATCGTTTAGACTAAAAGCCGGATTTTTTGAATAGAGTTCATCATAAACTTTTCTTATGAACTCATAATCTTCCGGGAAATCAATTGTCCATCTATGAGTAGAAGAAAAATCAAACCCGGTTTCCCAAGTAACATTTCCGACACAAAATACATCTTGATGTTCCCAAATAAACGGGGTCGTATGCTCGCGTTCGTAATCTTTTGTTGCATCTTTCCATGCACACTCAAGTGATTCGAATGAAAATATTTCAACATCGTTTCCATCCGGATAAGTTGCCGGATGCAGATTACTTACAAAATCAAATTCATCGGAATTAATGTAATGCTCAATAACTTTATCTATCACTTTAGGATCTATGAGAGGACAATCGGACGGAATTTTTACTACAGCATCTGCATTGAATTGTTTTGCAACTTGGTAATGTCGGTCGAGAAGGTTTGTTAAATGTCCGCGTGAGCAAATTAAATTATTTTGATTACATAAAATTTCAATCTCGTCATCATCGGTGTTTGTTGATGTAGCTACTATTACATCACCGACAAGTTTTGCTGAGTTAACGCGTTCAATCATACGGATCAAAAGCGGTTTACCTAATAACGGTAAAATCACTTTACCGGGCAGCCGGGTTGATGACATTCGTGCTTGTATGACAGTTATAATTTTCATTTTATACCAGAACTTAATTCAAACTTTGCGTGAATTTCATCTAAGGATGTTTGTGGGAACTCAAGTAAATGTTCTCCGATCCAAGCAATTTTTTCTGCAGAAGTTCCGTTATTTTGAATTGGCATCAATCGCTTCAGTTCTTCAATATTAAAAGCGGAATGAACTTCTTTGCCGAACAATATGCCTACATAAACCACTGATGAATATTTGGTAATGAGAACATCACAGTTGGCGATCATATTGTTAATATTTCCGTTCGAGAAGATCAAGGCTCCGGGTGCAAATTTATTAATCTCTTGTGTTGCGCGTTCAATGTTTTCGTTTGGATGCAATTTGAAAATAAGCAGCCGACCATTTGCAATTTTGACGCAGTCTTTAATCAACTTTTTTCTATTTTCAATTTTATAAGTTTCGCGCGAATCGGAAGTTGCCACAAGTACAAAATTTTTATGGGGGAAATCGTTGTTTGTAAATTGCTGCAGGTTGTCAAAGTTTGGAATACCGGTTACAATAATTTTCTCCGGTTTAACACATTTCCTACTGATAAAAAAATCTTTATAACCTTCGGAAGCTACGCAGAATAAAGTATATTGATCCGACATTCCCATGGTTGAAGTGCTTGCAAGCCAACGCGGAAGTTTGAGATACTTAACCAGATGAAAGATTAATGTTTCCGGATCGGTCATTCCTTCCTGAACAAGAATTACTTTTTTCTTGCGGATATTTTTAGGCATGATCAAATCAGCGCATGTATATATCAAATCATAATCATGGCTGACTCCGCGGTAATCAAGTTTAAGATTATTTTTACGAAGGTAATCTTCTGTTTTCAACCGGAATTGGCCATTGAGTATTGAAAATTTTATATAGCCAATGCTGACAAGATAGTTTATAAATCCATCGGTGTAATATGGCGTAAAGAAGCAATCATAATCTTTCAAGTGCAACGAGATCTGGTGCATCATCGAAGTCTGATTAAGCGATCCGCAAATGAAAAGAATTTTTTTCTTATACATAAATAATTTATTAATTGTTTGGAATAACCACTACAAAAATAGAATTTACCTATTATCAAATTGTTAATAATAGATTAATAAATTGTTAAGACGAGAAAGTTTACAAAGATTATTCCGATATTTTCTCATTCTTTCAATATTAATTTAATTATTTCTCATTTAAGATGGATATTGAGTTTGTAAACGAATTGAAAGACTTAATACATATTTATTAAAGACGTCATTTAAATGATGTCTTTTTTTTCTATTTTAAATCAACAATTTAAAAAGGCAGATAAATGATAAAGAATATTTGCATTGTTGAGGACGAAAAATATGAGAATCTATTACCTCTTGTTTATATGCGTCCTGTTTATGATCTGCGCTGCGGCATTTTTACATTAAGAGAAAAGATTGAAAATTCATTTCCTTCAGCTAAAATATTTTTGCATTGCCGTAAATATCTTGAAGAAAAAGTAAAAGAAAATAATAAGAACTTATTAGTTAATAATTTGAGCGGACTCGATTCATGTTTGTTTGTAAACGGAAGAGCGATATTAAATTCTAAAACAATTGAGCAGATTTCTAAAAAAGGCGACGCTCTTTATTTTTCAGGAGAAACTTTTGTAGCAGCAAAACTGAGCGGTAATAATTTAGAGAAAATAATTTCAAAATTAGATTCGGTTTTTACTGCTTCCTATTTCGAGGGAATTGAAAGATCGGATTGTGAAACGACAATTATTGATTATCCGTGGGATTTGATTTCAAACAATGGGGAACAGATACTCTCCGATTTTGTTTTTCACAAAACCAAAAAGGAAAATATTCGTGGTAAAGTTTATAAAGGCGCTGTCTTATTAAATGAGAAAAATATTTTTATCGGAGAAGATTCGGTAATAAAACCTGGAGTTGTAATAGATGCCGAGGAAGGCCCGGTTTACATTGGTAAAAATGTAAAAGTTATGCCCAATTCTGTTATTGTTGGACCGTGTTTCGTTGGTGATAATTCAATTATAAAAATCGCAGCTAAAATTTATGAAAATACCAGTATTGGTGAGTTTTGCAAAGTGGGTGGTGAAGTTGAAGGCTCTATAATTCATTCTTACGCAAATAAACAGCATGACGGATTTCTCGGTCATTCCTACATTTCACCATGGTGCAATTTGGGTGCAGATACAAATAACAGCGACTTAAAGAATAATTACGGAAATATAAAAGTAATAATAAACGGTAAACAAGTTGATTCGGGAAAAATGTTTGTCGGTTTAACGATGGGCGACCATTCCAAAACTTCAATCAACACTATGTTTAACACCGGCACAGTTTGCGGTGTGGCAAGTAATGTTTTCGGTTCAGGATTTCCTCCTAAATATATTCCCTCTTTTGCCTGGGGCGGGGCTGATTCGATGACAACTTATAATCTAAATAACGGGATTGAAGTTGCTAAAAAAGTAATGGCAAGAAGAAAGATTGAATTTACGGAAGCCGACAAAAATTTATTATCCAAGGTTTTTGAATTAACAAAAAATGAAAGAATAGAAAACAGAATACCTGATTAGAAAATTTATTTTATATCAACAACAGGAGTAAATATGAGATTAATAATTCAACCTAATTACGAATTAGTCTCGAAATGGGCAGCTAATTATGTCGCATCAAAGCTTTTAGAATTTAATCCATCTCCGTCAAAACCTTTTGTACTTGGACTACCTACCGGCTCTTCCCCCATCGGAATGTATAAAGAACTGATAAAGCTTTGCAGTTCGGGAAAAATTTCTTTTAAAAATGTCGTCACATTCAATATGGATGAATACGTCGGACTTTCCGAAACTCATCCTGAGAGTTATCATTATTTTATGTGGAGTAAATTTTTCGGTCACATTGATATTAACAAAGGTAATGTAAATATCTTAAACGGGAATGCGGAAAATTTAGAAGCTGAATGTGAGAAATATGAAGAAAAAATTAAAAGTTTTGGCGGCATTGATTTGTTTCTCGGCGGTATAGGTCCTGACGGACATATCGCATTTAACGAACCCGGTTCTTCTTTAGGTTCTCTCACACGTGTTAAAACTTTAACAAAGGATACAATAATTGCCAACTCAAGATTTTTTGATAACGATATTAATAAAGTTCCAAAGACCGCTTTAACGGTTGGCGTTAAAACCGTGATGGACGCAAAAGAAGTTTTAGTGATAATAATCGGTCATAATAAAGCAAGAGCACTGAATAAAGTAGTTGAAGAAGGCTTAAATCATATGTGGACTGTTAGTGCATTGCAGCTTCATCCCAAAGCAATTATTGTTTGTGACGATTCTTCAACGGTTGAGTTAAAAGTAGGAACTGTTAATTATTTCAAAGATATTGAAGCACCAAATTTAAATCCCGATACTCTGTTAAATTAATTTCTCATTTAATGAATGATGGGACGTATAATTTTTATATGCCTCGTCATTTTATATTATTTCTTATAAGCTATAAAATAAAAATTTTATGAGCAACTAGAATGGCAATATCAAATAATAAATTAATGGTTTACGGAGCTAACGGATACTCTGCGAAGTTAATTATAGAAGAACTGATTTCAAGAGGTATAAAACCGATTCTTTCCGGAAGAAATGAATCCGCTCTGAAACACCTTTCCGATAAATATGATTGTGAGTATAGAGCGGTTGATCTTTATGATTATAAAAAATTAGATACTGTATTAAGTGGAGTACACACTGTTTTAAATTGCGCGGGACCGTTTAAGTTCACTGCTAAAGAAATAATGGAAGCTTGTCTAAGATGTAAATGCAACTACCTTGATATTACAGGAGAGATTCCTGCAATGTATCTAGCATTTTATATGAATCAAAAAGCAAAAGAGAAGGGAGTTGTATTCTTACCAAGTGTAGGATTCGATATTATTCCTACTGATTGTCTTGCTAAGCGATTAAGCGAGCAAATGCCGGATGCAACACATTTGAAACTAGGATTTTCAAACAAAGGCGGAAAAATATCTCGCGGCACTTGGTTAACAACTCTGGAATTTCTTGGCGGAACCGGAAGGATACGCCGTGATGGCAAATTGATTGAATCGAAAATAGGCGAGTATACTATTGATTTGAGAATGAAAAATTTTTCATTTTGCGGAATTTCAATTCCATGGGGCGATGTTTATTCATCGTATCTATCTACAAAAATTCCAAATGTTGAAGTTTATATTGCATTGCCGAGATTAATCGTAAAATCAAAATTACTTCTTTTGTTCTTCTTAAAAATTCTTAAAGTACATTTAATTAAAAATATTGTAGCAATTTTCATGAAGAAAACTTTAACGGGTCCTTCAAAATCAAAACGCGATTCGACTAAAACGTATGTTTGGGGCAGAGTGGAAAACTCAAAAGGGAAAATGATTGAAGAAGTTTATCACGTTATGGAAGGATATAATCTAACCGCAAAAGGAGCAGCAGAGTGTGTAGAAAGAGTATTGAAAAATACTCTTAAACCTGGCACTTACACTCCGTCTCTTGCATTCGGAAGTGATTTTATGGATTTGTTTGTAATAAGGAAAATTGATTAATTATAGAAAGCATAAATCTGGTGACTAGGTTTGTACTTAAAATAAACCATAACTTAAAGAAACGAATAGGCAAAGAAATAGAGGAAGACAAAAATGTGGGATTACGTTTTAACATTCTTAGTTGGTGCAACAGTTCCAATATTTATTAACTGGCTGCAAAGAAGAGATGAGCGCAAGAAATTTGATCTTGAGCGGAAAGACAAATATAAATTGGTCGCAATTGAAAAACGACTCGAAGCACATCAGCAAGCATTCAATCATTGGAGAAAATTATTGCTTGTTATTCACGGAAGGGATATAGAGCAAACAACAAGAACTCTCAAAGATGCTCAAGAATTTTGGAATCTTAACTGCCTTTATTTGGAAAACAAAACTAGAAAAGATTTTGCGGAAACTATATTTCGAACTTCAAATCATCCTTCTTTAATTGACCAAAGGAGGATGGCAGAAAAAGGTGAAGAAAAGGAAACGGCAAGTAGAGATATTAAAGAGAATTGGGATTTTATCCACAAACTTGGAATTACTATTCAACAAGATGTTGAGCTAGAACCAATTACTTTAAAACGAGATTATAACCCGGAAGGAAAGGAGCTGGAGGAAGAATAAATATGTCATTCGCTCCAAAACAACCGTACAATAATTTACCACTGCTTCCACCAAAAGCAGATATTGAAACAAAAGCCATTTTTAAAAAAGCTATTTCAGCAAACCGTGCACTTGCAGAACTTAAAGGAGCATCACGGCTTCTCCCAAATCAAAATATTCTTATAAATACTCTTGCTCTTGAAGAAGCAAGAGACAGCTCTGCAATCGAGAATATCGTTACAACTCGTGATAAGCTTTTCAGAGCACTTGCAACGGATCCGCGTAGAATAGATTTAACAACTAAAGAAGTATTAAACTATCGTAAAGCATTGTGGCTTGGTTTCAAAGAAGTTCAGAAAAAAAGTTTTATTTCTACAAATATTCTTATAGATATTCAGAAAGAATTGATATCCAATAATGCTGGTATAAGAAAATTACCCGGAACTGTTCTTGAAAATGAATTGACCGGAGAAATTATTTATACACCGCCTCTCGGTGAATCAGTTATTCGCACACTGTTAAAAAATTTAGAGGATTATCTTAACTCAGATTTAGGTGGCGATCCGCTTATTAAAATGGCTATTTTCCATTACCAGTTTGAATCCATTCACCCATTTTACGATGGAAATGATCGTGCCGGTCGTATAATCAATGTTCTTTACCTTGCCATGAATAACCTAATTGATTTGCCAATTTTATATCTGAGCGGCTACATCATAAAAAATAAAAATAGTTATTATCGTTATCTAAGAGAAGTTACTTACAAACAAAATTGGGAAGATTGGATTCTTTATATGCTTAATGCAGTTGAAGTAACTGCCATCGAGACTACTCAAAAAGTTAATAAAATTAAAACTCTATTAGAGGAAACTGTTTTAGAAGTTAAAGAAAAATTACCAAAGATTTATTCTAAAGAACTTATTGAAATGATATTTCACCAGGTCTATTGCAACATAAATTTTCTTGTCGAAAATAAAATTGCTTTAAGAAAGACAGCATCAAAATATCTTAATGCATTAGTTTCTATCGATATTCTCAAACCCGAAAAAATTGGTAAAGAAGTGATTTTTCTTAATCGTAAGCTTTACAAACTCTTTAAAGACAAAAAATAGATATGTACCCGATGGGTACTTGTTCTCTTTTATATGTACCCATTATGCGCATTATTACTCATATAAAAATAGACATGTACCCATAATGCCCATAACATATTTCAATGAGAACAAGTTATTTCAATTGAAGTATCAAACTAAGCATAACTATGTATCAGGTTTTCAACTAGATTACTTTACCAATTCTCCATCTCTATATTCTGAAGAAGAAATAATTTTACCGCCTTCATCATATGTAAAACATTTTCCATCAAGCAAATTATTTTTGTAAATGCGGAAATCAGAAAGGTTGCCGCTTGGGAAATAATATTTTGTAATTCCGTCTTTCAATTCGTTATGATATTCTACTTCAGCGTTAAGCAATCCGGATTTTGAATAGAATTTTACCATTCCATTTAGTTTGTCGTTTCGGTAGATCTGCTCGGATTCAACTTCTCCGCTCGGATAAAAAGTTTTCGCAGAACCTTCGCGCAAATCATTCGTATAATTTTCCTCTGATGTTTTAACACCTTCTTTATTGAATTTTGTTGATATCCCGTTCTTCATATTGCTGATGTATTGTGCAATCTCTGCAAGAGTTCCGCCGTCGTTGTAATATTTGCTTTCGCCCTCTAAAGAACCATTCTTATAATTTAATTCAGCTTTGATAAATCCGCTGGTGTAATATTCTTTTATCAAACCGTCAAGTTTTCCTTCCTTAAAAGTAACTTGTCTTTTTAAAGTACCTTCATCCCAGTATTCATCAAAATTCTCTTCCACTTTGCTAACCTTAGCACCGTAATCAAAACGTTCACGCTTAATGATCTGCCCGTTCTCGTAAGTATCTATTACTTTAATCTTTCCATCGGGATAATAGAGGTAAGAGATTCCATCGAGTTGGTCGTTCTTATAATTTGCATCTAAAGCGATCGTTCCGAAATCATAATACACTTTGCTTTTGCCGTCGAGTTTATCGTTAACATAATTTCGTTCTACTTCAACTTTTCCGTTTTCAAAAAATATTTTTGATTCACCGTTGAGTTTGCCATTCTTGTAATTCCAAATTGCCTGTAGTTTTCCGCTTTTATAATAAGTATTACTAAAACCGTCTTGAAGATCATTCACATAAACCGGTTCTGCCCAAAGCTCTCCTGTCTCATGATACCATTTGGATTTTCCTTCGAGTTTTCCCTTGCCGTAATTCCATTCCATACTTTTTTTACCATCCTCGAAATACCAGACTGAAAGCCCTTCCTCTTTTCCGTTTTCAAAATTCCACTCCTTCCAAAGTTTACCACTTTCATAAAATTCTTTATAGAGACCGTTCCTTACACCGTTAACAATTGTGCCTTCGGATTTAAGTTTACCGTTTGAATAATATTCTCTTTTGATTTCACTTTGGGCAGACAATAAATACGGGATGATCAAGAATATTATTGCTAAAATGTATTTGATTTTAATTAATTGCATTAGTTCACGGAAAATTTTGCACCAAATTAATCACAAAAAAGTTAATCCGCCAAAGGCGGATAAATGTGAAATAAAAAGTTGTTTAGTACAAAATCAAAATTGTTCCTTGAAATATTAACTCAGACAAGAAGTTTCATTGGCGAATGGATAAGAGTTGATTAAATTTGCAATAATAAAAGAGAGAGACAATGTTCACGACAAAAGTAAAAGTCTATTTTTATGATGCCGACCCGGCAGGAATAATTTTTTACGCAAGTTTATTTAAATACGTTCACGCCGCATACGAAGATCTAATGAGAAGTTTTCATACCGAACGAGATTATTTTTTTGATAAAGAATACATCTTACCCATCATTCATGCCGAAGCCGATTATGTTAGACCGATAAGAGTCGGAGATGAACTTCGCATTGATGTTATTGTAAGTCTTCTTAAAAATTCTTCTTTTGAAATTAGTTATAAATTTTACAAAGATGACGGCACTTTTACGGCAATTGCCAAAACCGTTCATGTTTGTGTACTGAAAGAACAATTTAAGAAGATTGAGTTGCCCCAAGAATGTTACGATAAGTTGAAATCTAATTTAGGTTGAGTTGTTCTAACATCTCAGTTCTGTTTACTTTGCCCATTTCATTACGCGGAATTTCTTTTACTATAAAAAAACGTTTGGGAATTTTATACAAAGAAATTTTTTCTTGAAGAAAATCTTTTATCACATCTTCTGAAATAGTTTCGGATACAATTGCAGCGCAGACTATTTGTCCCCACGTTTTATCTTGAAGAGCAAACACAAACACATCTTTTACAAAGGGTAGTTTTTTTATTGCCGATTCAACTTCATGTGGAGTAATATTTTCTCCGCCTGAAATTATAAGATCGTCTCTGCGCGATTCAATGTAAATGTATCCTTCATCATCAATCCATCCATAATCACCGGTCTGATACCATCCGTCTTTCAGTTTGTTGTTTGTTGTTAGTTGATCTTTGTAATATTCCTTAAAAAGTGATTTTGAAGAAACAACAACTTCGTCTAAATCATTCTTGCTCTTGCTCATGATCTTGATCTTATTCTTACCAAGTAGTTTTCCAACAGAATCAGGTTTAGATTCTATTTCATTCGGGTGAAGAGCGGTAATCATAGAACATGTTTCGGTTGAACCGTAAACCTTTACAACGGGCCATGATTTTTTCACCGCTTCAATAATTAATTCTGTTTGCGAAGGACCGCCGCCAAGAAAAACAAATTTCAAATTTTTATTCGGATGTACATTATGATCAACAAAATCCCGCATAGAAGTTGGGACTAATGAAATATGTGTAGGGTTTGACTGGTTGATAACTTGGTTGATGTCTTCATATTTTGGTGACGCCGGAAATGCAACTGAACTGCCGGATATCAAAGATCTGATTAATATCATAAATCCGCCGATATGGTAGAACGGTAATGAGGCGAGCCAAATATCGTCAGAGGATAATTCTGCAAAAGAATCAGTTGCTAAAACACTTTCGTACAAACTTTGAAATGTATGAACAACCGCTTTTGGATTTCCTATACTGCCGGATGTGAACATTATTAAAGAGCAATTGAGAATTGAGAATTGAGAATTGAGAATGACAGATATTTTTTCAACAGTATTAGAGATATCCTTATTAGACAACTCAATTTTATTTTTGAAATTAATTTTAGAAAATTGTGAGGCAACCTTATAATCAATGATTAAAAATTTTATGTCGGCAAGATAGATTTCATTTTCAATCTCATTAGTTGTCTTTCTTGTATTGAGAGGAACCGGAATAGCACCTATGAACCATAATGCATTTACCAATACAAAAAAATTATAACCGTGTGTAAATAAAATTCCCACATGATCATTTCCTTTAATATCATGTGTCAGCAGGTAATTGGCTGTAAGATTACTCTCTTCAAAAAATTTTTGATATGAAATAAAACCTTGCTCTGTTCGGATTGCCGTGTTGTTTGGTTGTTTGGATGCTTGTTCGTATAGCCAATGTTCTTTATTGCTAATCGTGATCATGTGAGATTTAAGTTAAACTGTGGTGGATAATTATCGGATGTTAAATTAATCTTTCCATCTTTTACTTTGAATGGATCTGCACAAATATCTTTCTCGAAAAATTCTGATGTATCAAGTCCATGAGCAAAATTATGATTTGTAGTTGCTGCAAGCAAAACCAATCCGCTTTTCCCGACTGCACTTTCAAACAAAGAAGAGATAATCACTTTTTTATTTTTCAACTCAGCTTCTTTAATAACTTTTAGCGTGTGGAAAAATCCCCCAAACACCATCGGTTTCATAATTATGATCTCAATCTTGCTGTTGTTAATAATTTCTAAAGCATCATCTATTGATTTCAGAGATTCATCAATTGCAATTGGAACCAGTGAAGCTTCAGCAAGATTAATTAAATCTTTCATATAAACGCATGGTTCTTCAATGTACTGAATGTTGAAAGAGGAGAGCCGTTCTAAATAATTATTTGCTTCTTCAAATTTCCATTTTCCATTAGCATCTAAACGGATATTATTTTTTTCTCCAAATCTCTCTCTTACCTCTCTTATTAATTTAAGATCATCTTCAAAATTGTCTCTGCCGATTTTTATCTTAAATGTGTTATAACCGGCTTGTAATTTCTTTTCAATTGCTGTAAAAATAATTTTGCTTTCTTCAAAACCTAACACAGCATTTACATTAATTTCAGATTTTAAGATTCCAATGAATTGATTTACAAAGCTTTTATTTCTTTTGATCATTAAAGATAAAATTGCCTGTTCAAGCGCAAAACGAACTGACGGAACCAACTCGAAAGTTGAAAGTTGAAAGTTGAAAGTTGAAAGATCTTCCTTTAGAAAAAGATTTTCGAACTTGGACTTTATCTCCGATAGATTTTGAATTAGATCGTTATGAGTTTCTTTGCTAAATCCGGAAAGCGGAGAGCACTCACCTAAAGATTGATTACCAAGCTCATCATTTAAGGAAATAATAAATCCGTTTCTTTGTTTAATTATTTGAGCTGAAGATTGAAAAGGAGTTTTTAGTTGTAGTGAAAAAGGGAAGTATTTAAAATCTTTTATTATCATAAAAGAATTCCGGCTGCAAATAGCAAACCGTAAAGAGCTGAAAGTTTAGCTGTCAGTTCGAGAGTTTTGTTTAATTCACGTCCGTGTAACGTAAAAATCATCCGGACTAATTTGACTGACAACGGAAGAGAAAGAAATGGAAGAAATATTAAAAGACTTTTCTTAAATGTGAAATAGACAACAAACAGAATTGCATACGAAAGGATCATAAAAAAAACGTACTGAATACGAGCAAACCTTTCGCCAAAGATAACGGCAAGTGTATTTTTTCCGTTTGAGTGATCTTCTTCCCGATCGCGGTAATTATTTACAACTAAAATATTTGTTATAAGCGCACCAACTGGAATTGATGACCAAAATGCCATTGCCGTAATTTCATTTGCTTGCACATAATATGTACCTACCGTACCGACCAATCCAAAAAAAATAAAAACTGCAATATCACCAAGACAATTATATGCAAGCGGAAATGGTCCTGCTGTGTAAGCTATGCCGGCAACAATAGAAAAAATTCCGATTAGTAAGATGAAAATTCCACCAAGATAAACCAGATACAACCCGAGAATGAAACTCAATCCAAACGTAAAATATATTCCAACTTTCATTTCCAGCTTGGATAATAAACCTGAAGCTGTTGCACGTTGCGGACCAATTCTATCTTTTTTATCAGTCCCATGTAAAAAATCGAATAGATCATTAACTAAGTTTGTCCCTACTTGAATTAAGAGCGAACATAACAACGCAACAAGAGCTGCAATTGGATGAAATACACCATCGCGTAGAGCGATAGAACTACCAACGATCACCGGCATAACTGCAGCAGCTAATGTTCTTGGGCGACTTGCAAGAATCCATGAATCAAATTTTGATATAGTATTTGTAGTAAATGTTAGCATTATTTTTCTGTTAGCGAAATTAATTCTTTGATAGCTTTCTCAAAATCATTCAGTTGTTCGTTGACAATTTTCCATACAATTTTTAAATCAACTCCAAAATACTCGTGGATAATTCTATTTCTCATACCTACAATTCTTTTCCATGGGGCTGTGGATTTATCTTTTATTCTTTTTGATACATGCTTAGAAGCTTCGCCGATAATCTCAATGTTTCTCACAACAGTATCGCACGTTTTCTGATCCTTTACAAAGGTACGAAAATCCAAATCTTTAGTATAAGTTAGAATTTTGTGAATTGAATCGAGTATATCTAGAAGTAAAAGTTTATCGTTTCTTTTAGACATAAACTATTTCTTGTTTGATGAATTCATACATTCTTTTTTTCAAAGCACCTTTTGAGACCAAATCAACTTTATGATTCAACAGCTCTTCCAACTCTTCCGAAAGATCTACGAACTCTAAACCAATTGGCTTTCGAAAAGAAACTAAAAGATCAATATCACTTTTACTGTTTTGCTCACCCCGAGTATATGATCCGAATATTCCTATCTCATCAACGTAATATTTTTGCTGAAGATATGATTTATTCTTTCTTAAAACTTTTTTGGCTTGTGATAATGTTATCATAATTATGGTACTCTTGGAAATTTTTTGAAATCCGGTTTTCGTTTTTCGTTGTATGCGTTTCTTCCTTCTTGAGCTTCGTCGCTCATGTAATAAAGCAAAGTTGCATTGCCTGCAAGTTCCTGTATTCCTGCTTGACCGTCAAGCTCTGCATTGAATGCGGATTTAAGTAATCGA
>Ga0265292_1000642_pt1 | contig 43505 bp, 42 predicted proteins | sample Munlanlewell296A_FD_189080 | JGI IMG/M metagenome (GOLD analysis project Ga0265292, IMG submission 189080) | Leachate microbial communities from a municipal landfill in Southern Ontario, Canada - Leachate well 296A | ecosystem: Engineered > Solid waste > Landfill > Unclassified | place: Canada... | reverse complement strand
TCATGCCCGAGCAGCTTCCGCATGAGCGTATAGCTTTCCCCCAGCACGTGATTCGAGGTTATCAGCGAGCGTGATCGGACCAGGGTAGGGAGCAGTTCTGACGCCCGCTGGTGATTCTTGTCCTTGCGCGACTCGAGCGCGAACCATGCCGAGGTGTCGACGAACACCGGTTTGCTCATGAAGTGCCGTAAAGATACTTGTCGTGTTCCTCGGAGCCGTCTGTTACTTCGCCCTCTCCTGCTCCCACGATATCGAACAGGGGGTCGTCCTCGACAGCCTGATGTTCCTGAACTATGTGACGGACACCGTCGCGTATCAACTCGGCTTTGGAAACGTTGCACTCGGCCGACAGCCGGTCCAGCTCACGGTTGAGTGATGGCTCCAGATAAAACTGCATCCGGTCCATGCGCTGGGTTTCTGTATGCCGGGGTTTATTTATACGCCTACGCTGTTTCATAGTGATGTATACGTTAGCATATCGAGGAGGAGTTGGGAAGCTCCCTGCTGGATGAAATTGCTCAGCGCTGTTTTTCCGAAGGCTCAACCAAGCCAAGCTGGACCAGCTTTTTTGCCAAGTCATAAACATCTTTCCTGCTTCCTTCCTTGCGAATCCCGAGCGCGACTATCAAAACGATTACCCTGTCCCTTTCTACCCGGAAGATAATCCGATAGCGCTGGCCAATGACTCGCAGGCTGCGATACCCCGCCAACTCCCCGATAAGCGGTTTCCCCTGCTTTTCCGGCTCAGATGACAGATCATGCACACGCTCGAAGAATTTTTTCTGGATGCGCCGGTCAGGAATCGCGACCAGCATGTCCCTGGCCCGAGCGGACCACAAAATCTTATAATGCCGATGGCTCACAGCTTGAGCTCTCGCTCCACTTCCTCCATGGTGAAAGTACGGCCTTCTTCAACATCTTTGATGCCCTGGCGCAGGTCGTCCATTAACTCGGCGTCGCCCATGATCTCCAGCGTTTCGATGATGGACTCGTAGAGGTCCCAGGGCATGATCGCCAGCACCGGCTTTTCGCGCCTGGTGACGGCGATGGCGCCAGGGGAATCGCGCAGGCGATCGGGAAGTGAAGGAAGGTCACGGCGCGCTTCGGTTATGGAAATATAGTCCTGGTCTTCGTCGTGGGTTGGTTTCGGCATGAGTCGCCTCCTTTTGTACATTCAATTGTACATCTAGGAGTACGTTTAGGGAAGGGCAATAGCCTGACAAGATCGGAATGAGGCCGCTGAAAGAAAGTGCGAAAGATATTTGACACTACCATCGGCTAACGCCTGACTCAGGGAATCGCCAAGACCTACGGTCTTCGTGATGATGGAGCGCATCTCTTCGAAGATGGGGCTGCTTCTGTTGGCTCGTAGTGTTTAGTTGGGTCGAAGTAATAGAACTCATAAACGAGGCGGTCGGCAGCGTCGATCTAGCGCTGGAAAGAATCATCCTCTATTCATCAATGAAATAATCCGAATCGATTCTCTTTACTTCATAAGATGCAACAGTAGCAACTCCAACGTTGTTATCAATCATCAGTTCAGCCAGCTCATCACCATCGATAAGAACAATTTTACTGTCAATCCCGGAAACGTATTCCCGTGCCCCATTTGTGAAAGTAGATGTTGTAATGAAGATGCCCTTTCTAGCCCGATGGCCTTGCAGGGCGCCGGCAAACTTCTGGATTTCAGGCCTGCTAACCGGATTTTCCCATCTCTTGGCCTGGATATATACATTATCCAAACCAAGTCTGTCTTCCTTGATGATTCCGTCTATGCCTCCGTCCGCGCTTTTTCCAACTGCCCGGCCCGCGTCCTGTCGTGAGCCTCCATAGCCCATTTTTACAATGAGCTCTACAACTAACCGTTCAAAAAAACCTGGAGAACAACTTTTGATACTGCTAATCAATTCGATTGCCAGATCGTCCGCGATCCTCTTGTGAGCAGTCCCAATTACTTCCTCTGGCGTTCTGCCCGTTTTTTCTTCGACATCCTGCTCTACCGCATCGGTTTTTTTCTTTCCTGCACGGGCTTCATTATATTCTGGAAACTGGCTGAGAAACTTGAGGTCAATTCTCTGTGGCCCTTGATTTAAAATATCCAATCCGCGCTCCGTGATGTTAAAAAAACCTCTTCTGGGCGCATCTATCAGGCCAGCCATTTTCATGTGAGCTTTTGCCCAAGCGACTCGATTGTCGAAAGTCGCCTGGCGTCCGCTTGGAAGCACATCCCGCCGATCTTCCTCGCTTAAACTAAATCCCTCAGCCAGCGCCTCAACGGTTTCACGAGGGGTGTATTCCTTACCGTCTCTGGTAAATTCAAGCAAGGGGAGCATTATGTCTTGAAAGGGTGGTATCGTCATCTGCATCCTGGCATAGCGGCTGATCGCCTATTGAAGGATCTTTTCAAGCTCAGAAATGAGTGGCGGCAATTCTTTGATTACTGTATCCCATACGATATCGAGATTAATATCAAAATACGCGTGGATTAGGCGATTTCGCATCGCGGTAATATCCTGCCAGGGAATTGAGGGGCTTACCGCCCGTGTTTCTTCAGATACCTTGCTCGCCGCCTCACCGATTATTTCAATGGATTTAACGAGCGACAGCACCAGCATACGATCCGCTTTGAGATCGTCTCTGGATTTTGGTGCCGTAAATGTCACAGCTTCCCGCGCGGCATCCAGCATGTGCCGCAGGCGAATTACATCGTCACGCTGCATATTGAACCTCAGCTTCCGCGATTACTTCATCACGAAAATACCTGCTCAAGTCCTCAGGGGTACGTATGTCCGCTTTTCTGCCAAGTATTTCTGAAAACTCCCGCTCCATCCCTGCCAGCCTGATAAAACCCGGAACGTGGCCAGACTCAAATTCGACCAGGACATCCACGTCGCTTTCGGGCCGGAAATCACTCCGCAAGACGGACCCGAATAATGAAAGCCTGCGAATGTGGTTGCGTCGACAGAAATCGGTGATCACCGACTCGGGAATTTCAATATTTGATTTCATGGAGTTTGTTTCATTATCAAGAAAATAGTGACGGCAACATTGACAATTGTAAATATCATTATCGCAACAGTCATAATTGTAATCCATTTTGTAAAAGTTAGCATTGCTTTGGTCTGCCGGTCTTGGTCTCTTCTCACAATTTCTCTTAAGTAGTGATTTAATCCAGCTTGTGTGCTTTCTGCCAGTCTGTCATGCCTTTCAATTATTTCCTCGTCTGACAATGCTCTTAAATCTTTTAATAACTCAGACATTTGTACCTTCCTCGACGATTTTGATTTCTTCGGCGGTAAGGTCGTAGAGCTCATAGACAAGGCGGTCGATCTGGCGGTCGGTGGCGTCGATCTGGCGCTGGAGGGAATCTTTTTCGTAGGCGGTTTTGGCGGCCTGGAGACGTTTGTTTAATTCCAGCATGCGCTCGACCAGTTCGACTATCTGGTCGTGGCGGGATTTGTCGGTCGGGTCTGTGAAATCAATGGGATTAATCGGCAGCCGCTCAACGTAAATAACTTTTATCTCAGCAAACACCTTACCAACCATTTGGGGATTTTGCAGTTCAAAAATTCGTTGCATTAAACGAGAATTCAAAAGCCCAAGCAGATAAGTATGAGTAAGACGAATATTCTCTTTCAATTTGATGACATGGCATGAATTAACACAAATTGAGTCATTTCGCTCTAAGGTGGAAAGCAAGTGATAATCCGTGCGGCGCATTAATATCCTTGGGCTGGAAAAAAGTTCTGGATTCCTGGGCGCTGCCAACCAAGGTCCATAGTCAACAAATTCTTCCGGTACTGCGATTAAATAACGAGAAATATCCTTACCTCTGTATAGGGCGCGCCAACCCTCTGGACTCTTTCCCTTAATAGAATATGGCCGACTTTTCATTGTTTCTGCTGACTGAGGAGGCCTTCCCTTTCCCTTCTCGTACATTTTCACGCCAGCTTTGATAGTTGCAAAGTAGCTAAGTTCAATTGCACGTGGAATAATTTTTTTGATTAACTCTTTATCCCCTTCTGAGTTGCGATAATCGATCTTTGATAAAGAATTTGAGAAAAAATCGGTAATCTGACGCCGATAAACTTTTTCGTACACATTTACTAATACGCGACTGTCAATAGATGGTTTTTCATTAATAATCCGGAACACGAGCGTATCTACAACTGCTGTTTTAAAAGCCCATCCCGATTGCCAAATTTCATCTAATAAATATTCATCGAGCAACTGTTTTCGGAAAGTATCACAATTTTCTAAATCACAAAATGTATTGGGAACGATGAAGGAACAAATTCCCGATTTGCGAAGCAGGTTCAGTGCTTCAACCATGAATAAACAATAGCTATCAGGAAATTTCTGCGCCATGGGAAGAGACTTTCGAAAGTATCCAATCTCGCCAGAAGAAAAAGGAACACCATACGGCGGATTCCCAATCACTGCATCGAACCCGCCTAATTTCATGATCTCGGGAAAGCCACCTGGTCCATCCCAATCAAACGGGTTGATCCGCAACTGCTCTTCCTCATCCAGCAGGCCCATCTGCTGACCTTCATAAAAATCCGTCCCGATCAGTGAGTTGCCGCATTTGATGTTCCGGCTCAAATCCGGCAGTGCGCGTTCGTGGAAGAATTTCAGCTGGGAGTTGATTGTTTCCTGTGATTCCTCTTCCAGCACTTTGAGGAGCAGTGACAGCTTGGTGACCTCGACGGCCTGCGGGTCGATGTCCACGCCATGGATATTGTTGAGCAGAATCCGTTTCTTCTCCGCAGTGGTCAGCTGCCAACCATTCTTGCCCGCGAACAGGCGGGGCTGCTTTCCCTTGGCCCATTTGTCCGGGTCATTTTCGGTGTACCAGTCGCGGTGCCAGTCCATAAGATATTCGTATGCGCCGATGAGGAATGAGCCGGAGCCGCAGGCGGGGTCGAGGATGCGGAGGTTTTCGGCCTGTTTGGGTGTGAGGGGTTTGGGGGATGGGCTGTTTTTGGGAAGAGCAGATTCCTCGCTTCGCTCGGAATGACAATCAACCTCGGAATGACAATTAGGGTCGGAAGGACAATTTGGGTCGGGATGACAGCCGAGTAGTTTGCCCACCGTGTTCTTTACTATGTAATCCACGATGTAGGTGGGCGTGTAATAGACGCCGCCGGCCTTTTTGACCTCGGGCTTGTCCTCGACTTTCGCCTGGTGCCCGGCGGTCAGGCGGATTACCTTCCCCAGGAACTGCTCGTAAACCTGGCCGAGGATGTCGGCGGGGAGCACCGAGAATTCATACGGGCAATCGGGATAGTAGAGACCCTTGAGGATTTCCTTGAGCGTCCTGTCATCGATCTTCAGGTTCAACGTCAGATCGTCGGGGTGACCGGACCGGCCTTTTTCTTCGTTGAAATGGAAAAGTCCGGAATTGTAGCGCTCGTCGGCACGCTGAAACATCTGACAGAGCCGCGCATAGACGTTGGCGCCGTTCTGCGCACCCTGGAGCACACCGTATTCCTCGATGCCCCGGTCTTCACAGATGCGCAGGAAGATGATGCGGTCAATGGTGAGCTGGACGGCCTCATTGAGTTGCCGCTGCGTGAGGCCGGTGTTTCGCAGGGCGATGTTCCGCGCCAGCAGGTCACGCCAGTTTTCTATTTCCTTGAGGAACTCCTTGTCGACCTCGCCGGTGCCGCGTTTGGTTTTGGCGGCGGCGATAGAGCGGTCGAAACTGCCGGTAAGTACGGCTTCCTTGGAAAATGTGTTGTATATCTCTTCGAAATGAACCAGATACTCGTCGTAACGCCAGTAGCGGATGCGGCCCGTGCTCGCCTTGTCTTTTGGCGATGGCTTGGCGCGGCAGTCGACGACTGCGAGTTCCTCGAAATCAGTGACAATCGAAAGCGGCAGCTTGGCGCTGAAGCCGTAGCGACGTAGCTGGTAGTAAGGCTCCGGATCGTTCTTCATGTCCACTGAAGGCTTTTTGGCCTCGACGAAGAACTTGCGCTGGCCGCCGATTCGAAAGCAGTAATCGGGCGCCTTGGTCATGCCGCCCACCTTGATGGCGTCCTCGTGGATTACGTCCTTGTAAGCGGGAGCGTAACCGGCTTCATTATCCACATCCCAGCCCAGTGCCTTGAAAAACTGATCGATAAACTCGCGGCGGGTCTGGGTTTCGTTGTAGGCAGGGTTCTTGTAAGCCTCGATGTTGGCGCTGAAGCGCTCGACCAGCCGCTCTACGCGGGAGCGGGCTTCATTCAGTGAATTGGGCGCGGTTGACATGCGGCGATTATATCACCGCGGGCGGATGGACTCATTAAAAGCCGGTCGGCTACGCTCCTAACGGAAGAACTGCAGTATATAGCTCCCCGCCAGGAAGACGATAATAGCCCCGATCATCAGCTTGAGAAGCTTCTGGGGAACGAATTTCTGGAAGCTGGCGCCGACGTACATGCCGATAAATCCACCCATGCCGAACAGGATACCCAGCCGCCAGTCCGGAGCCGCCGTGGCGCCATTGCTTAGCGGCACCAGGCTGTAGAAAGTGACACCCGCTATCGAGGTGATGAAAGTCCCCATCAACGCGGCGCCCGCTACCGTATAGACGGGAAGGTGGAAAACGGCAACACAGAAAGGAGCTATTATGGCGCCGCCGCCGATGCCGTAGGTGCCGCCGATGACGCCGACGGCCAGTGCCAGGGCGAACATGCCCGGTGTACTGAACGAGAACTGCTCGCCCCAGAATTCGTAAGTGATGCGGGAGAATCTAACCGACACGGTTTTGACGACTGCCTCCTTCGGCAGACCCGAGGCCAGCCGGGCGTTCTGCTGCTGTTTCATTTCCTGCGCCCGCTGCCGGAACTTCCGCTCCAGCTCAAGTGACTTGCCGCGCGAGGAAACCGCCCGCCCGGTCATCTCAAACAGCAGACGCCCACCGATATAAAGCAATACGATACCGACGAACAGCTTGAAGGTCTTCGGATCGGGCAGGAAACGCACCCTCACCCAGTAACCGATAAAGACACCCGGGAGCGTGCCCAATACCACGATGAGGGTCAACGGCCAGGCCATGCGCCCGTCCCGGATGTATCTATAGACACCGCTGGGGATCGCCACGATGTTGAAGACGAAATTGGTGCTGCTGACCGACGGGCTCGTAAAATTAAGATAGCTCATCTGAAAGGGGAGGATGAGAAAGGCGCCCGAGACCCCGCTCATGGAAGTGAACGACGAAATCAGGAACGCCACCAGTGGCGGGATAAGTATGTTCGTTTCGACGCCCGATGTCGGGAACATGTAGTCCATACTTCACATCCTCCTGGTGATACTTCGCCGGAGCTTATCAGGGAGTGCGGGTTTGCCCGGCTATAGCATGAACTATTATCGCAGCCGGACGTATCCTGCGACTTACCCGGCAGTAATACTACAACAGTGCGGGGAGGCAATCATCTGGCGGACTCTGGAACGGATATCTATTTTGACTTAGTTGGAGCGCGTTTCCTTGTGGGGGGCCGTTTCTTGACTAGCGCTTTCTTGCCGGATGATGCTGATTCCCCGGATTCCTCAACCCAGTGGAAGCCAACCTGCTTCTTCTTCGGCTTTGGAGGCTCCATCAACTGGCGGATAGCATCGAAAACAGCGCTGAACTGGACATCGTATTTCTTTTCGAGGGCATCTAATTTTCTGGTGAGATCTTCATATGAAGAGAGCATTTTTTTCATTTGAACAAAAGCGCGCATAATTTCAATGTTGACCTGAATAGCGCGCTTGCTTCGCAATACGCTTGACAACATGGCAACTCCCTGCTCGGTAAAAGCATGAGGTAAATATTTTAGGTGTTCCCCTCTTTTCAAGGTCGCAGATTGTGACCTTGAAGCTTGTGCTTCCTCCCTGGTCATCTCGAACATAAAATCTTCCGGAAAGCGTTCGATGTTTCGCTTAACAGCCTGCAACAGAACCCGTGTCTCTACTTGGTAGAGTTTGGCCAGAGCAACATCGAGCATAACTCTTTGGCCGCGGACATAAAAAATAGATGCTTCAATCCTCTCAACTGGAATAATTGTTTTTCCTTCCATAACTTCTCCTTTCATCGATTTCAACATCAAAGGAAATCGGTTTTTACGTTTAAAAAAATGCCTGTTCATATTTTCTGTTTAAGATCACAATTTGTGACCTTAAACAGAAAATACACCTGCTATTTAAGTGATCTTTAAGATCACAATTTGTGACCTTAAAGATATGCTTCTGTTTTTTCTTTGCGTTTCAATATTATTTTTGGGTCGCATGTTATGACCATGAAAGCCTTTCAAGTCATTTGGCTACTGCCGCAACAATCGTGCTTTTGCGATCGCAGCTTGCCTCTTTTGGCGATGGTCAGGGTTGCACTTAGAAGTTGAATGTGCGATCACAGAATTCGACCGTAAGTTCTTGTTAGTCATCGACATCCTGCATTGCGAATAATAACAGACGCCTCGGACGGATGTTGCCAGTATTGACGACGGGCGAAGAGTCGTTGTTGTGTGATTCTGGAGAGGGCCGGCAAGGGTACAGCCTTATGTTGAGAGGTTGGTCGAACTAAGAAGTGGTCGCAAAATGCGACCACTTCTGGTTTATCTCTTTATGCCAAATGAAGCCCGATGTCTGACTGGAGCTGGTGTTTCTTTCCGGAAAAATACCATGAGAGCGGCTCAGGAGTGCGTCTTTACCATCTCCAGAAACAACCTGTGCAGACGCAGGTCATCTGTGAGCTCGGGATGGAAAGCGGTGACGAGCATGCTGTCCTGCCGCGCGGCGACCGGGTGGCCGTCGAGCCTCGCGAGGATTTCAACACTAGGGCCGGCTGATTCTATCCATGGCGCGCGGATGAAAATTCCGGGAAAGGGTTCACCCGTGCCCCCCTTGGTGGCTGCTTCTTCTGAGCCGGCTCCCCCGCCACCCAATACCGGTATCTCCAGCCCCGCTTCGAAACTCTTCACCTGCCGCCCGAAAGCGTTGCGCCGCACAGCGACATCCATGAGGCCGAGCAGCGGCTGGTCTCCCTCGACAACCTCGCGAGCGAGCATGACCAGCCCGGCACAGGTGCCGAACATCGGCAACCCGTCAGCGCCCAGGCCTTTGATCTCATCCAGCAGGTGGTAGCTGACCATCAGCTTGCCGATGGTCATGCTCTCGCCGCCCGGGATAACCAGGGCATCGAGGCCGTCCAGCTCGCGGCGGCGCCGGACCTTGCGGGCTGTTGCGCCGCATTTTTCCAGCGCGACAGCGTGCTCGCGGAATGCGCCCTGAAGGGCGAGGACGCCGATAGTTATTTTTTCTGTTTGCGAGCTGCTCATTTTCGCATTCCATTATCCCACAAATGAAAAACGGCCCCGAAGGGCCGCCTCAATCTGCGGGAATTATCCTGTCCACGTACCCGGGAGTTCAGTAAGGTGTCCCGGGATTTAGCACAAAGTATCCCGGGTGCGACCCCGGTTACCAGCCGCGGTGCTGCAGCAGGTCTTCCTCGGGGATCTCTTTTATCTCCATGCCGATCATGGCTTTTTTCAGACCGGTGGAGACCCGGGCAAGCACTTCCGGGTCTTTGTAATGCGTGGTCGCCTCGACAATGGCCTTGCCGCGGCCTGCCGGGTCCTCGCTCTTGAAAATGCCCGAGCCCACGAAGACGCCTTCGGCCCCAAGCTGCATCATCAGTGCGGCGTCGGCGGGAGTCGCCAGTCCGCCGGCGGAGAAGTTGACCACCGGAAGTCTTCCATTGCTGGCCACCCACTGAACCAGCTCGATCGGCGAGCGCAACTCCTTGGCGGCCTTGAACAGCTCGTCCTCATCCATGGCTGCGAGCTGCCTGATCTCGCCGGTGATCGCGCGCATATGGCGCACTGCTTCCACGACATTGCCGGTGCCGGCCTCGCCTTTGGTACGGATCATCGCCGCACCTTCAGAGATACGCCTGAGCGCCTCGCCCAGATTGACGGCGCCGCAGACGAACGGCACTGTGAACTTCCATTTGTTGATGTGGTTTGCCTCGTCGGCTGGAGTCAGCACTTCGCTCTCGTCGATGTAGTCGACTTCGAGCGATTGCAGTATCTGCGCCTCGACGAAATGGCCGATGCGGGCCTTGGCCATAACCGGTATGGTCACGGCTGCCTGTATCTCCGTGATCTTCTCCGGGTCCGACATGCGGGCAACGCCACCGTCGGCGCGGATATCGGACGGAACACGCTCGAGCGCCATGACGGCGCAGGCCCCCGCCTCCTCGGCGATCTTTGCCTGCTCGGCGTTGGTTACGTCCATGATGACGCCGCCCTTGAGCATCTCGGCGAGCCCCGCCTTGACTGTCATTGTGCCTATCTTCATATCGCTCATATTCTGAAAAACCTCCGTAAATTGCGTGTAAACATCTTATCCAACTGCCGGGGGGCTTACAAATTCAGGCGCGCGGCGTTATCGATGCCGCCGCGGACGGTATGACCCGGAGCGCCGTCAAATAAAGGTGGAATGGCGCGTATGACTGCCTTTGCGCTTCCCGCCCGGGTTGAAAAGTGTAATTGCAGGGTATAGCATCCCCCGTAACCTAAAGCTCTGAAATGGGCCGCGGGCGTAGTTTTCCAGTTAAATTTGCTCCCCGGAGGGTTCATGGAAGTCGAAATCGGACGAGGTAAAAAAGGCAGAAGAGCTTACGGGCTGGACGATATCGCCATCGTCCCCAGCCGCAGGACCCGTGACGTGGAGGACGTGGATATAACCTGGTCCATCGGCAAGCACAAACTGGAACTCCCCTGCCTGGCCTCAGCCATGGATGGCGTCGTTGACACGAATTTCGCCGTCGCCATGGGCAGGATCGGCGGCCTGGCCGTACTCAACCTCGAGGGCATCCAGACCCGCTTCGAGAACGCAGACGAACAACTTGAGAAAATCGCAAAACTTTCGGCCGTCGAGGCGACCGCCGGACTCCAGAAGATCTACCAGGAGCCGGTCAAGGAAGAACTGATCGCCCAGCGGATCAAGGAGATCAAGAGCCAGGGCGTCCTTGCCGCCGCCTCGCTGACCCCCCAGAAAGTCACCCAGTACTACAAGACCGTGATCGACGCCGGTCTCGACGTGCTTATCATCCAGGGCACTGTCGTCAGCGCCGAACACGTAAGCTCGATCGTCGAGCCGCTCAACCTGAAGAAATTCATTGCCGAGGTGCCGATTCCCGTCATAGTCGGCGGCTGCGCCTCATATACCACCGCTCTCCACCTGATGCGCACCGGCGCTTTCGGCGTACTCGTGGGTGTTGGACCGGGCGCTGCCTGCACCACCCGCGGTGTGCTGGGCATCGGCGTCCCCCAGGCTACTGCTATAGCCGACGCAGCGGCGGCGCGGATCCAGCATCTGCTCGACACCGGCGACTATGTCCAGGTCATCGCCGACGGCGGCATGCGCACCGGTGGCGATATCTGCAAGGCCATCGCCTGCGGCGCCGACGCCGTGATGATCGGCTCGCCCCTCTCACGGGCAAATGAGGCGCCCGGACGCGGTTATCACTGGGGCATGGCCACGTTCCACCCGCAACTGCCACGTGGCACCCGCGTGAAAACCAACCAGGTGGCGTCGCTGAAATCGATCCTGGTCGGACCCGCCACGGAGAACGATGGCACGCTCAACCTCTTCGGCGCCCTGAAGACATCGATGGCAACCTGCGGCTACGAGAACATCCAGGCTTTCCAGAAGGCCGAGGTCATGGTGGCCCCGTCGCTGCAGACCGAGGGCAAGAAGCTCCAGAAGGAGCAGGATGTAGGAATGGGGTAGGAAACTCTGGGACACCTTACTTAATTCCTGCAAACCCGGCCGAATTCTGAAACTGTTATGGGGAATTAAGTAAGGTGTCCCAATCCGGTTCCAATCCGGGTGTCCCAATCCGGTTAATTGCAACTTTTTTGCCGCTGTTATAACCTTTCCTCACCATGGTGGCGAAGCGTAAAGCAGGGGCAGGCAACGGCAGTCTGTTGCGTGCCCTGCAGGATGAATTCGAAACTTTCTCCAGGTCAAGAAAGGGCATTGCCCGTTACCTGATCGACCACCTCTCCGAAGCGCCCTTCATGTCCGCGCAGGAACTGGCTGTCCGTACCAGTACGACCAGTTCCACCGTCGTCCGTTTTGCTCAATTCCTGGGCTTCTCCGGCTATTCCGAGATGATGAAGACCGCCTGGGAAGAACACCGGCTGCTATCATCTCCCGCCGAGACCGGCATCGACGGCCAGCTGCACTTTCCCGTCGACGATGATTTTTCGGGAAGGGCGGTGCGGACGGACGTCAACATCCTGGAAGAGACGATGAAACGCAATCACACGGATGACTTCCTGGGCATCGTCGAACTGATTGAGAAAGCCGATACGATCGTCGTCGCGGGTATATCGGAGGCGGCCATCGTCGTCGACTACCTGCGCTATTATCTTGTGATCATGGGGCTGCCGGTGGTCTGCGTGACCAGCAGCACAGAGGATTCGGTGGCGGCGGTCTCCGACATGGGGGAGAACTCGGTGCTTGTCGCGGTCGGCTTCAAGACCGCGCACCAGTTCCTGCTGAGGCTGATCAAGGCCGCGGGAGAGAGGGGAACGGTGTCCGTTGGCATCAGCGACAACACGCTCTCCGAAGTCGCCAAACATGCCGACAGGAACCTCTATTGCTACCTTGATTCGACCTCGTTCGCACCCTCGCTCGTAGGCGCTTTCAGTATCGTCAACGCCCTGGTGTCCGCGCTTTACGCGCGCAATAAGCGCGGCTACGATGCAAATATCTCACGCCTGCACAGCCTGCCGCTGAACTCGGGCTGGCTTTAAGGCCATGCCCGGCTAATCGCCGGCAAGCGCCCGCAGGTCGGCCATGCGCTTCTCGTCGGTGGGGCTGGTGTTTCCCGCGGTCTCCATGATCAGCGGCACCCGGCACAATTTCCTGTGGCGCGCGAAAGCGCGGAGCCCGGCCATCGGGATGAGGCCACAGCCGATATGCTCGTGCTTGTCACGCCTTGAGCCCCGCTCCACGGGCGAGTCGTTGAAGTGGACCAGCCACAGACGGTCTATTCCCACGATTCGGTCAAAATCTTCCACTATGGTATCAACACGTTTTTTCGTTGACAGGTCATAACCGGCCCCCCACATATGGGCCGTATCCAGGCAGATCCCCAGCGGCATTTCCACGCCGCGCTCTTCTACGGCGCCCAGCACCTCTCCCAGCTCTTCGAAACTGGCGCCCACCGTATCTCCGGAGCCAGCGCTGTTTTCCAGGAGTAACATCGGCGGTCCGGAGGGCCCGATACTTTCATGCAGCCTTTTGGCGACCGTCGGATGCAGGCGGCTGATTCCGTCCACCAGAGCCTTGAGCGCCTTGCCGGGCGCGGTCCCCCGCCTGCTTCCCATGTGCACGACCACGTATTCGCAGCCAAGGACCGCGGCCCTTTCTATGTTTTCCTGAAGCAGCTTGATGGACTTGGCGTAGATGGGCGCGTTTCTGCCCGTGCGGCAGGAGAGGTTGATCAGATAGCCCGCGTGGAGGAAGACGGGCCCCAGTTTTTTTTCCGCCACGAGCCCGCGGTATTTTTCGGCCTGCGCGGCATCCAGTGCGCCAGGATTCCACGCGGAGGGGTTTCCCGACATGATCTGGAAGGAGGTGGAGCCGATTGCGTCAGCATGGCGGGCAGCGGCCGACAGGCCGCCGCCGGTTCTGATATGGACGCCCAGCATATGCATGCAGGGAGCGCCTTTCGGGTTTCGGATCTGGTTCAGTTCCCCAGCGTTTGCATGTGTTCTGGCGGCCAGTAGATCACATCTGCCCGGCCGATGACATTGTCGACGGGGACGTAGCCCCAGATATGGCTGTCCTGGCTCTCGTTGCGGTTGTCGCCAAGCACGAACAGCATGCCTTCCGGCACGACCTCAGCGGGCCTTGTATAGGAAGGATTGGCGGCTTTTTCCACGACGAATTCCTCGCCGTTCACGATAGTCTTCCCGCCGCGGATCTCAACGGTCTCGCCCGGCAGACCCGCCACGCGCTTGACATAGGGAGTCTCCGGATCGATGGCCACTGGCGGCCTGAAAACGATGACATCGCCGCGCTGGACTCCATGAAAGCGGTATATCAAACGGTTGGCCAGAATGCGATCAAAAACCTGAATCGTGGGGTACATCGATGGAGAAGGAATCTGATACGGCTTTGCCACTGTCGCCTGCACGATCATTGCCAGGGCAAAAGCAAAGACCAGAGGTATGATCAGATCGCGAAGAAGCCTTCTGGGAGAGTACCAGCTGCTGTTTCTGGTTTGCGGAGAAGATTCCGCCTGGTGCTCCAGAGGAGTACCCGGCCCTGCGGTTGAATCAGGATAATCCACCCTGGGCGCCGGAGTCCATTGGGCCGGGGGATGCGATACCCAGCCGCCGTCGCCGTTTACCCGGCCGTCCGATGGTATCTGTGAACCTGGATTTTTATCCCCGCTGTTATGGGGATCTTCGAATCGGTTTCCCGAGTTATGTTCTGTCATATTGCTTTTCGATTCCAGGTTCAGGGGGCGGCCGCCGACCAGCCATCGACTTGATACATCCTTTTCATCTTAGCTGTTTTTCCGCACCTTCGCCAAATGTATGAATTCGATACCCATGCAGAGGCGACGTGAAAAAATGAGGTGGCCCGCAGGTGCCGTCTGCCAGACTAATATCTACTGCCGGCCTAATGCCCGGAGAGGTCATCCGGATAATAATGGATACCGTTACATCCATCCGCCGCGGTCGCGAATATCACCGTTCTGAACGTCGCCATACCTTCCGGCACGTGGTATTTCAGCGTCGCCTGCTCTGCACCGGAATTGCCGGACAGGCTCGCGGCAACATCTACGGGCAGCGCGGACGTCACATAGACCCCGCCGCTGCAGACGCTCGCGTTTATCGCCACATTGTAGGCGTGGGCGATTCCACGATTGGTGATCGTATATTCGACCGACAGCTCCCTCTCCAGGTATTCGGAATAGGACGCCCACCAGTCCCTGCCGGCAGCCGTTGCAAGCGCGGGCTTGATGCAGGGCCATACTGACTGGTCAACCCTGGGTAGCTGGTCCGCCCCTCCGGAAAAAATATAGGGAGAGTCACAGAAACTGTCACTGTTTTCGTCATGGCACCCTTCCGCCGGGCTGTCGTAATCATCCCAGTAGTTCCCTCCCTCAGGAGCCACGTGATTAAAGATTCCGCCGGCGCCGGTCATCAAAGCCTGAATCGTGTTTCCCCGCAGGTTGTTATTGATGACGTGGTTCGTGCCTGTGGCGTCAATCCGGATCCCTGTCGCATTGCCCGAGATTGTATTGCCAAAAATATCGTTGTTGATGTTCGAACTATGTAGATAGATGCCGTACAGGCCACCCGATATATCGTTGCCGGCCACGCGGTTGTAGCTGTCATTGATCCAGAGGGTCAGCCCCCAGAGGTTACCGTCGAGCCGGTTGCCGGAGATCTCATTGCCGTTGGAGCCATCGTGAAGATAGATACCCCTGTCGCTTCCGGAAACCCGGTTATCGGTGATGATGTTGTTACTGCTGGCATAACCGATGCATATTCCCGTATTCAGATTTGGGTTAGCGATTGAGTTACCACTTACGGTGTTTTTGCCGGAGTAGCTTAAGGAGATTCCGGCAAGACCGCTGAAGGATGTCGTGACGCCGGTGATCGTGACGTTGTTCGAATAGTTCAGATGGACCCCGTAGTCGTGGCGCGTCAGGTTGAGATTCCTGACCGTTACCCCGGATCTGCCGGTCACGTCAACCGCGAAGCCTCCCCCATCCGGGCCAGGAACAAAATATGCCGGGTCCACAGGCCCGGCGCCGGTCAGGGTATGGCCGGCTCCGTCCAGGGTCACGCCATCGCTTTCGATTATGAACAGATGGTTCGAATCCGCCGTCAGCGTGCATGTCCTGCTGCCGGGATCCCATGTACCTGCCTGAAGACAATCCCCGCCTGCCGAGTCATCCCTTATGCGCAGGGTTGTAGCAGCCTCGGCGATGTCCTCTGCTGCGAGCGAAAAGAACATGCCGGCAAATAGAAATACAATGAAATTAAACAGACGCGCGATATGCCGCCACGAAAGTCCACGTTTACACGTTGATTCCAAAAAGCCCCCGTATCTGGCCGGCATCAAACGGTCACGTATCTTGTCTTTGTTTATCTATCCTCTTCTGGAATAATGCAAACTTCAAAAAGACGTGACCGGAAGTAAATATTTTCTTCATAGAGTCAGCGACATCAGCAATGGCCGACTGGATTACCCGGACGGTTCAGAGATCTGGCCTCAAAGCCCTGGAATCCTGTTTATAACCACTGAAAACCTATGCGTATATCTAACAACAAGTCATCGTTTATGTAAACTGAACATACCTTACTATCAAAGCTATCTTGGATATTTTAGTTATTCACTACATATCCAGAATACGACACAGTAATGCTCCATCCAGTCTTCGGTGAGCTCGATGAATCGGGGATTAGAAAGCAAAAAAAGGGGGTGCGTTATTCATGGCGCTGAGGATACTGCTGCGGAAAGAAGGAGACCGCCGGGACCCTAAAAAGCCATCATACGGACGAACTCGTCCTGGAAACTCCTGTCGAGCGGCAGTGCGACATGCCTGATGCCCTTGCGGATACTGGTGAGCCTCTGGCGGTGCGCCTCCCCCAGCATGAGGACGGCGCCCTGGCAGGCGGCGTCGGCAACGACTTCTATCTTTTCGTTGGGAAGGTCGGGGAACATCTTCAGCATGCGCGCGTTATCGAGATCGATATAGCTTCCAAAGGTCCCCGTGATCAGCATACGCCCAAGGGAATGACTGCCGATCTTGTTCTGGAGGACGGCTATCGCGGCGTGCACTGAAGCCTTGACCAGCTGGAAGGAACGGATGTCATGCTGGCTGACCGTGATCGGGTCTTCGCCTGCGGCGACGACAACCGGACCTTCGCGCAGCAGTCGTCCCCCCTCATCCACCCAGCCGCTTCTTCTCATCCCGGCGATTATATCGATCAGCCCCGAGCCGCATATCCCCCTGGGCTCGCCTCCGCCGACGACCGAGTATTCAAAGGATTCGCCGTCCAGCCGCGCCTGGTAGATCGCTCCCTCGGTCGCCGAAAGGCCGAATGACATGTGCGTATCCTCATACGCCGGTCCGGCCGGGCTCGATGCGACAAGGATCTTCTCCCGGTTTCCCAGCGCCATCTCGCAATTGGTCCCGACATCTACGATCAGCTCGAGGTCGTCGCTGTCCGCCATGTCGATCAGAAGGATGTCCGCCAGGGCGTCCGCGCCGACAAATCCGAAGATCGGGGCCGGGATAAAAAGGTTCGCGCCCGGAGGGTTCACGCCCAGCTCTCCGGCGGGGCCGTAGTAGTCCTTCGCCCTTTTGAGATTGAACGGCGTGCCGCAGAGAGGCGTCGGATCGACGTCCAGGAGGAACGCGTACATGGCCGAGTTGCCCACGGCCGTTATCTCGGTGACATCCTCCCGCGAGACACCGGCATCGGAGCAGAGCCGGTCAATCGATTCGTTGAGGGTTGCTATGACCTCGGAGTGGAGCATCGCCCGTATTTTCGGATCCTCGGAAGCCAGGCCGAGGCGGCTGGCTATATCTGCGCCGTGCTGCTGCTGCGGGTTTGGGACGACCAGCGTGTCCAGCACATCGCCGCCGGCAAGGTCCGTAAGCCTGGACCATATACTCGAAGTACCGACATCGACGGCAACGCCGTAGCCTGGATTACCGGCGGCAGCGCCGCCCTGATTGTTTTCAGAAGCCATGATCTATCATTTTGATTGTAATTGTTTTCTGTCCTGAAGAAGGTGCCGCCCGTATGGAAAAGCCTCACGGCATCCGGGAATAGAAAAGCAAAATCAGCGTAGCAGAAAAGCAAAAGCCAGACAAACGGTCCACGTGTAATAACCGGCTCTGAACCCGCTTCATTGCGATAAAGACTGTGGAAATAGGTATATTTCTCTGTTAGACTTTAGTCACGCTTCGGGGTGAGGGGAAGTCGGGGATATATTTGTTCCACTGGTCTTTTTCCATTGGTTCTTGATGCGCTCTTCTCTCACATTTTCAGACATTATGCAGGTTTGCATCAGTCAGCACTGATGCTTCCTGATTGAGGAGATCGCAGTTGAAATCAATGGTCATACTACCGTCGTGGAAACCTGACGACATCTACCCCTCCAGGCTTGCCAAATCGGCGATAAGTTATCAACACCCGCTTGGGCTGCTCTACATAGCCACCTGCATCCAGGAGGCAGGCCACGAAGTTCAGCTTGTCGACGGCGCCTTCTGGACTCATCGCGAAGTCATCGAGAAGGTCCGAGAGTTTAAGCCCGGTTTCGTCGGTGTCTCGGCCAACGCTTCCATGTGGACCAAGGCCATGAAAACGGCTGAGGACATCAAGGCGATCGATCCTGGAATCCACGTGACTGCCGCGGGCCCCTATCCTTCCGCGGTCGAGGAGAAAAGCCTTGAACAGTGCGCCGCATTCGATTCGATTGTCATCGGCGAGGGTGAAGAGACCGTCCCCGAGCTGATCGCGAGACTGGAAAAGGGCGAGAGCCTCGCGGGAGTTGCCGGCGTCGCGTACCGCGCTGATGACGGCGCCATCATCAGGAATGAGCCGCGGCCGCTAATTGAAGACCTGGACATTATCCCCATCCCCCGCCGCGAGCTGCTGGGCGATTTTGACAAGTACGAGTCACCCCCCGGAAGCTACAAGGAAAAACCTATCGCCATCGTCATGACCTCACGCGGCTGCAAGGCCCGTTGTATCTACTGTTTCCAGATGAAAGGCGAACGCAGGATCCGCTTCCGCAGCGTCGAGAACGTTGTAAAGGAGATTGAGGAGCTGGTCAACCACTACGGCTTTCGCGAAATCCGCTTCCTTGACGAGACCTTCACCGCCGACCGTGAACGCGCCCTCAAGATCTTCCGGCAACTGCGGGAGAAGAAGCTCAAATTCAGTTTTTATGTGTCTTCCCGCGTCAACACGGTAGATTTTGAGCTGCTTAAAGAGATGAAGAAGGCCGGATGCTGGGCGATACTCTACGGCGCCGAGAGCGGAGTGCAGAAGAATCTCAACACCATGAAGAAGGGCATAACGCTCGACCAGACCCGCGAGGCGGTAAAAGCCTCCAAGAAGGCGGGGCTGAAAGTGTATACTCCCTTCATCATCGGTATCCCGGGTGAGACCTACGAAGAAGCCCTGCAGACAATCGATTTCGCCATTGAACTCGATCCCCACTATGCAAACTTCCATTCGATGACGCCCTTTCCCGGAACCGAACTTTATGAAAATATTGAAGAATACGGCACCATGTCATCCAACACCGACGACTATACATTCGAGGGAGGGGCTTTTGTGCCCTATACCATGACCGGCGAACAGATCGACGAGCTGAGGACTCTGGCATTCCGGCGTTTTTATTCGCGGCCCGGTTTCATCTTCAGGCGGCTGCTTGAAGTTCGCAGCTGGTACGATTTCAAGACCGTCGCCAAGGGCGGCACCAGCTTTTTCTGGCTCTGGGTTAAAAGGGACTCGCTCAAGGTCGACCGGCCCGCCGAAACACGCGGTTCAGCCAAAAAGGGGGATAAGGGCTGATGCTGGAACAACAACAGCCGGCCTCCGCCAAAACTGAATCTGCGGCCGGCGCTGTGCCTGCCGGCGAGGCCACTCCCATGGTATCGATCGTCATTCCGCTCTACAACGGCGCCGACTGCATCACGCCTGTCCTGGAAGCACTTTATAATTCCACATTCACGGATTTCGAGGTCGTGCTGGTCAACGACTGCTCCACTGATAACAGCCTCGAAGTAATCGGACGACTGGCGGACCGCTTCCCCTTCCGCCTGATAGATTTCAAGGAGAACAGGGGTGTATCGAAGGCGCGTAACACCGGAGTTCGCGAGGCGGGCGGCGAGATCATCCTCTTCATCGACGCCGACTGCATCGTTCTACCCAATACGATTGAGAACAGTATCAACGAGCTGCTGGGCGGTGACAGCATCTGCGTCGGCGGCGCCTATACCAGGGAACCCTGGGACAAGGATTTCTACAGCAACTTCCAGTCGCTCTACATCCATCACGTAGAGACCAAAGTGGAACACCCCGACTACATTGCGACCCACTGCCTGGCAATACGCAAAAGCACCTTCGACGAATTCGGCGGGTTTATCGAAGACTCGTTCATCGGACACCAGGCGAGCGTCGAGGACGTCGAGTTCTGCCACCGGATGCTGAGGGCCGGCCACCAGTTGACACGCTCACCGAACATCCAGGTACAGCATATGTTCCGATTCGGGTTTGTCAGGTCTGTCAGGAACGCCATCAAAAAAAGCAAGTACTGGACCATGTACTCTCTCAAGAACCGGGACGTCACCAAGGATTCAGGAGCGGCATCATATGAGCTGAAAGTCAACGTCCTCACCCAGGCACTCAACCTGGTGATTATCACTGCGGCCGTCGTCACACAAAAATGGTGGCTGCTGATCCCGGCCTCATTTCTCTATCTGCTGAATGTGGCCGCGAGCTTCAAGCTGCTGCGGCTCATCAGAAATGAAAAGGGCTGGTGGTTCCTGTTTCGCGCAATGGCTTACTATCAGCTTGTTTATCCGGCCGTTGTCGCATACGGCTCAGCGATGGGAACGTTCAAGTTTCTCTGGGAAGTAAAAATCAAGAGACGTTATTCATAACGTTTGCGAACAAGGGTGGAGATGAGCGTAACCCCATGTATTCATCGCTAAAATACATCCCCTCGATCTTCTTCAAGCGCGAGCCGCTGCAGTTCACCTTCTTTGTAACGGCCCGCTGCAACGCGAGATGCCCTTTCTGCTTCTACTGGCAGGACAGGCATACCAGGCGCGACGAATTGACCCTCGATGAGATCGAGAAAGTTTCCAGCTCCATGGGCGACCTGCTGTGGCTGCTTTTTTCCGGCGGAGAGATATATGTGCGCAAGGACCTCCCGGATATCGTCGAATTGTTTTATCACAACAATCATCCGGTGATCATCACCCTGCCGACGAACGGCATGGCGCCGAACCTGGTGATACCGGCCACTGAAGAGATCCTCAAACGCTGCCCCGAAAGCGCCGTTGTCTCAAAGGTCTCGCTCGATGGCATCGGCGACGATCACGACCGGCTCCGGGACACACCCGGAAACTTCGAGAACGCCATGGAGACTTACGAGGGGCTCAGGCGTTTGGGCGAGCGCTACAACAATCTGCAGCTGGGTATAAATACCGTATTTTGCAGGGAAAACCAGGACAAGATGGACGAAATCATCGATTTTGTGAACACCCTGCCCGGGTGCGAGACCCATACGATATCCCTGGTCAGGGGAAACCCGGCCGACGACCATTACAAGGATGTCGATCTGGAGAAATACCGGCGCGCCGTCCAGAGGCTGGAAAGAGACCTGAAAGGCAGCAAGCCAAAGATATACCATTTCACTCTGGCCCGTTTGAAAGCGGCACAGGACCTGGTGCAGAGAGACCTGATCTATGAGACCGTCAGACAGAGCCGGCGGCAGCTTCCCTGCTACGCAGGCAGGATCACCGCGGTAATGAACGAAGTCGGGGATGTTTTCCCCTGCGAGATCCTGGACGACAGCATGGGCAACGTCAGAGACGCGGGCTATGACTTTCAGAAGATCTTTTTCTCCGCCGAGGCGGATCGAATCAGGGCAAAGATCAACAAGACAAGGTGCTACTGTTCACACGAATGCTATTTCGTGACAAATATACTTTTCAATCCCCTGATGTCCGGGCGGGTCGCCAGGCAATTCCTTGAACTCTCCAGCAGGGCATAAGACGTCAGGCAATAGACGTGCCCGGCTTCACTCGATATCCTGACCCGTAATCACAGGTGGCGGCCTGCGCTGCCCGCGACGGTTGCCGCCTGCATCGCCCGGACTACGGCCCACCCTGCGATTTTCTTCCTGTAAGTTCACGGTACGCGTCGTATGACGGTTTTGTTGTCATATCCTTGCGAATAAGCCCCACTGAAACAACCAGATCGTTGCTGTGCCACCAGAATACTTTCTTCACCTGGGGGAACGCCGCCGACTCCGAGTAAATCATGATGAGCGCTTCGGCCTGCCCCTCCTCTCCCAGGAATCCCGCATAGGGGTCGTTGTCATCAGAACTGGGATAGGTGGTTTCCGTGAGCCAGATGTCCTTGTCCGCGTCGCCGTAGCGAGCCATGACCTCGACAACATTGCCCAGCCTGTCCCGGTACCACATGGGGTCCGGGTATCCATAAGAACGGTAGCGATCGGGAAACTGTCCCTGCGCCGTGAACATGAACCATTCATAGGTATGGATATTGAGAACGTCAAAGTAGCGGTCGGCCGCGTTGGGATCGCCCGGATGCCGTTGCTGAATGGCCTCGTAGAGATCCTCGACTCCCTGCCATAGATATTGCCGCACGCCCGTTGGGTCCCTGCGTTTCGAGTACTCGTTCATCATTCCGTCGCCGGGCGCCCCGTTGAGCACCATGCAGGCGGAACAGCTGGACTTCACCGCATCGTGGCCGGTCTTCAGCAAATCCACATAATCGTTTATATCCCCCATCCAGCCGGCGAAGAACAGCGACCCGTCCTCCTTGATGACGCGGCTGATGTTGTATTCGTTGCCGATCTCAAAACTGGTTGCTCCATAACCATCTTTCCAGCCCTGCTCGCGCGCCAGCTCCCCGTCGGACATGTATCGCCGCACAGCCGCCTCTACGAACCGGTTGTAATCAGCCTGGTCTACGGGCGGAAAGGAGTACGGAGCCTCGTTGGCGCGGTTCTGTGGCGCGACCGCCCAGGCCGGCGCATATACGAGGCTGGGCACCAGGGCCAGGTTATGCTCGTGGGCCGCCATCGCCAGCGCATCCATGTATTCCCAGTAGAAGGATCCCGGGCCCGACGCCTCGATGTCATTCCATTCGAAAAAGACCCTGACATAACGTGCCCCCGAGGCCTCGAGTAGATCGAAGTTGCGGTTGAAATCCGGGGAAAGCCCGGGATCTGTCATGGTCTCCGCTTCCAGAAGCAGGTCGGCGCGATAGACGGCGCCGCCCTCCCGCGCCTCGGCCGACCAGATGCCGTCGTCGCGCTCCTCCCAGCTATCGGCCCCACCTGCGAAATCATCCGCAAACACCGTCTCCCCGCTTTGCGGGTCGTACAGCCGGCTATCGTCGAACTCGGCGACGCCCTGCCTTGCCCGCAAGCCGAACCTGCCGGCGCCTGCCGGCGCCGGGACCCCCGCCGGCTGCGTCACTTCAACGCCGTCGATGAAGGCGTGAACCGCACCGGCATCAATAACAATTTTCAGCAAGTACCACCGGCCGGTCCTGAAGTCTTCGCGCCCATAGCGGTTGACCACGTTTTTCCTGGAAGTCGAGTCATACAGCCGCAGGCGGCCTTCGTTGGGGACGATGATGAAGGTCAGGAGCCTCTCACCTTCCTCCCCGAAATATGCGATACCGGCGGAAGCGCTGCTCGACCCGGTCTCCAGGACTCTGACCCTCGTCTCGAAAGCGGGTGATCCATTCAAGCCCGAAACTACCGGCGGCATGGAGACAGAATCACGTAACAGGTCCTGGATACCGGTGTTGATGCCATAGAATTCCTCGTCGCGAATGAGGGGGCGGGCCTGCTGCGGGTTGACGTCATTACGAACCAGAGCATCCGTACGGTCACGCATGCTTTCACCGGACTCCCAGACAGCAACCACAACCAGAAAGACAGCCAGAGCGGCCGCGAGCCAGTATTGAAGCCAATGACGTGGGTGCGAGGGTTCCATGATTTCACTTCCGGATTGCCGGCGTCAGGGTCGCGGGTGGCCGTGACTCTTTATCAGACCATAACTGATTCTAGCGTAAGACCTGGAGTATCAGTTGTGAGCAAGCCGGCGGCGCACACCGACGACCGCGCGGTTTGCCGAAAGCTTGAAGAACGCGCGGACCATCCGGGCGTATCTTCGAACATCCTCAGGGCCCTCGATGGCTGAAAGCAGTCTGCCGATCTGCCTGGGACGAAAGAAGAAGTTGCTGATGGCCTTTTTTTGCATGGCCTGGATGTACTCTTCTGTCAGACCCTTCGGAATGAAGCTCAGATTCCCCCTGGGATAACCTGAGCCCAGGTCGAGCCCCACATTGACAGATCCGTACTCGTGCGCTATCTCGCGGGCTTCCGAACCAGGAGCCAGGTACATGACACTCAGGTTCATGGAATATAAAGGCAGAGATTTGGCAAAGTCTATTGTTTCCTGAATGGTCTCTTCTGTGTCTATCAGGTGACCTATCATGAAGTAACCGCGAATCTTGATTCCCGCCTCATCAAGCCAGGCTGTCACCCGCCTGACAGTTGCCTTGTCAACAGGTTTCTTGACGAACTTGAGAACCTTGTCGCTGCCGCTCTCAATCCCCACTGAAACGAGCCAGCAGCCCGCATCCTTCATGGCCCTGATGACTTCCTGGTCGAGGGTTTTCAGGTTTACGGTCGCTGTCCAGATGATTTTCAGGTTCCTCTCCCTGATCATCCGGCAGATTTCCAGAACACGTCTCTTGTTCAAGGCAAAAGTATCCTCGTGAAAACTGATCTCGCGTGCGCCGAAATTATTTATTACATGTTCCATCAGGTCAACTACATATTCAGCGGAATTGGCTCTCCATTTTCTCGTCCATACGGAATTGCAGAAAATGCATTCGAACGGACATCCTCTGCTGGTCACCAGGGTTATCACGGGCCTTCGCCGGTATACAAGCAGCTGAGGCGTATAACCTTTAAGATCATCAATCAGATGAAACGCGGGGAATGGAAGTTCGTCCAGGTCCTCGATATACGGCTGCGGCTCATTTCTTATGACTTCGCCGTCATTACGATAAAAAAGACCCTTGATCCCGCTGAATTCCCCGCCATTTTCCAGAGTATCAACGAGCTCTGCCAGCGTCCTTTCACCCTCGCCCGTCACAAGGAAGTCAAAATAATCATAATCGGCGAGGTCTTCCGTATAAACAATCACGTGCGGACCCCCGACCACAATGGGAATATCGAACTCGCTCTTGATATGCTGCGCTGTTTTGATCGCCTGATCGGCGCCGATGGAGTAAACGGACATGCCGATAAGACCGGGAGCGAATTTCCTGATCTCATCGGAAATGCGCTGTTTGCTCATTCTGTAGCGGACAGAGTCGAGGATTTTTACTTCGTGGCCGTTCTTCTCGAGGACGGCTGCCAGACACATCAATCCATAAGGCGGAAGATAAGCTCCGATATCCTCAAGGTTGCCATAACGGTTCTCACCGCTGATAGCTCCGCTTATGAGCAATATTTTCATATACCCGCCGCCTTCTGACTGAAATGTGACTTAAAGGATAACAAGTTATTCAAAATTATCTACGCCGTATTTTCTGATTGAGACTCAGGGGTATGTGCCTTCACTACTACAACGCCTGCCTGCAGCGTAAAACGGAGAAGGTACAAAAAAATCACGTTGTGTTTTCCAGCTCACAACTGCAGTTACCAATCCCACCAGTACCCCAAACCTTTATAAAACACGCGCACCATAGACGACTGTATCAAACCGACTATTTGTAGTTATATTACAGCCAAAGCTGTGTTCGGGTCAATCAGGCTCTTTATTATCCAAAATTGATCATTCTGCCCAATTCCCTGCAACTGCTACCGACACGCCAGCAGTCATGATTGCTCGCCCATCAGCTTCCTGCATACCGCGAGCGTGCTTTTGACGTCTTTCGCAAACCCGTCGACTCCGACTTCGCGCGCGAACTCCTCTGAATGGGAGGCGCCGCCGGAAACGACCTTGATCTGGTCGCGCATCCCTTCCTTCTCAAGCTTCTCCATGATATCGATGAGCGCTGACTTGGTCGAGGTCGTGAATGCCGAAAGCATGAGCATGTCCGCGTTCACTTCCCTGATCTTGTTGATGAACTTGTCAGTGGAAATATTGACGCCGAGATCGTGCACTTCGTAACCGGATGCCCTGAGAGCCGAAACGATGATATTCTTCCCGATGTTGTGGATGTCGCCTTTCACGGTTCCCATGACGATGATGCCCGTCTGGTCATGCCGGCGCTCGAAGAGGTATGGTTCCAGGATCCCCATCGCCTTCTCGACCGATTCCGCCGAGCGCAGCATCTCGGGGATGAAATACTCCCCTGTCTGGTAGCGGCTGCCCACGTCCTCCATGGCTTGGGTCAAATAATCAAAGATCTCGTCCGGCGTTGTTTTTCCGTCGGCGATGATAGCGTCGGCCATTTCGGCGCTTCTGTCGCTGTCACCATGGATTATCGCCTGCTGAAAACGTTCGAGAATTTCTGACATCTTAATACCTTCCGTATTTTCTTCCGAATTCCACAAGCGCGGAGACGTTTTCTTCCGGAGCCGACAGCGGGATCGAATCCCCGGTACTGAGGATGAACCTGCCTCCCGGCTTTGCCGCCTCCATAGCCAGCCGCACGGCCTGTTCCACATCGGCAACACTGCCCTTTTCTATAACCGACATCGCATCGATATTGCCCTTCAGCACGACCTTGTCGCCGACGGCTTCCCGCGCGGCAGCCAGGTCGACCGGCGAATCAATTTCAAGGATGTCGGCGCCGGTCTCGGCCATCCGGGTGAGGATCGGCATGCTGTTGCGGCATACGTGCAGCACGACCGGGGCGAGTCCCTTAAAGCCGGCGATGGCCTCCGCTTCCGCGGTCCACGCGAACTGCTCGTAGTGGTCCGGCGATATCATGCTGGATGAAGCAAACGAGTCTTTCATCACGATGGCGTCGACCCCGGCCTCCACCAGTGCCCTGCCTACCGCCAGGGTGACGGGAACACAGGCGGCGACCAGGTCTTTCACCAGCTCCGGGTCCCTGTAAAAATCTGTCATGAAATCGATGAGGCCGCGCACCGTGGCCGCGTATTCAAAAGGTGAACGCACGGAGCCGAGGACGAAATGCGCGCCGCCCGCGGCGGCTACCAGCTGCTTTACCGGCTCCATCTTGTCTTCCGCCCAGGGATCGGGCGGGTGTATTTTCTCCAGGTCCTCGCGCCCGCCGATGATGGCGTCCACGACCAGCGGCACATCGTTTCCTTCGACTTCCACCGGACATCCCAGCACGTTGGGATTCGATCCCAGGCCCATCTCCGCAAGAATGCCGTCATAGTCAAACTTCTCCCGCGCGGCCGCAAGAGCTTGCGCCATGCAGGCGCCGTCGAGGTAACATTCATCGTTGGCGCGGCCGATGACTTTCGGCGCAAAGTATCCGTCAACAACAGGAATGATGGGAACAAGATCGGGAATTTCTCCGGCCAGCACGGCCAGCACCCTTTCCCGGGAATTCATTCCGCCTCGACCTCCACCCTCGGGGCCTCTTTCCAGAGATTCTCAAGCCGGTAGAAATCCCGGGCTTCCGGTGTGAAGATATGTACTACTACATGCATGTAGTCCATCAGTACCCAGTCACCCTTCGGCTCACCCTCAACCCGCAGGACGACTTCGCCTTCTTTCTTCATCCCGATGCGGATCTCATCGCCGATGGCCTTTGTCTGCCTCGTCGAGCGCCCGCTCGTGATAACGAAATAATCGGTGTAGCTGCATACGTTCCTCATGTCGAGGATGACTGTATCTTCCGCCTTTTTGCCGGCGGCTGTTTTTGCTATTTCCTGGGCCAATCGGTCGCTGCGCGTGATGATCTCCTCACCTGTTCATGAATACGCCCATCTGACGGTTACCTTATCTTTTCTCAAGTTCCGCGAGACTGAGGTCTTTACCAATGATAACAATGATTTGCTGCTTTTCCAGGTATTCGTCCTTGATCAGTGTGCCCTTGCCCAGCACGTCGCGGATGCGGTTGCCCGCATTGACCGCTTCAGTGCCTGTGCGGATCTGGGTAAAATCATAATTGACCCCCGAGGGCTCGGTCGTCAGGGTCATATTGTAGCGCAGCGGGCTTAAGCACGCGCCCGCCGCCTCGACAACTCCGGCCGCTCCGGTGCCATTCTGAATCTCCAGATTGAAACCGGAGTCGGTGGGCTGGCCGGTCATCAGCATGTCGATCTGGTCGGGGACCGGCTCAAAATACAAGCTGGCGCCGTTGACCATTGCTCTTACCGGAATCGGCCAGACGCTGAAATCCCTGCCCGGCGAAGTCATGGCCACGAAGAGATCGGAAAATTCGTCGTCGTCCAGGTCCATCTCCATCCGTTGCGCAAGCTGAACCGCGAACGAACGCCGGTCCGCCTCAGACCTGGAAGACAGCGCCTCGCGCAGGCCCCGGTAGAACAGCGCTTGCACCTGCGGCCCTGACCGCATGTCAGTAAGAGCCCCCTTGAGATAAGTGAGAGCCAGGCGGGTCCCCACGACGTTGTCGCCTGCGGCAAGGTTGACTGTTCCGTTTTCCGTATCAAGCGCGAGGGCGCGGTCGGGTTTGATGTTGATGCTACCTGCCTGCTCCGCCGTGATTTCAATCGCCGCGTTTCTGAAAGTTAAGTGGTACTGGATGGGAATCTGCAGCAGGTCGGCTACCGTCTGGTCGAGCAGTTCCTGTCCGCCCAGTTCATATGCCTTTTCCATCTTCTGGAAACCGTGGCCGGGAGTGTTGGCCAGGGTAAGCGCCGGTATAACATATACGCTGTAGCCAGCCTGTCCCCCGGGCACAATCACCAGTAGCTGGCTCAGCTTACCGGCATCGTCCCTGCCAACAGCGATGATATTTCCAGAACCGCCCTCGCTCCTCTTTTCCACGATATCCGGCTCACCCGGACTCCTCACCTTCAGAAACACAAAAACTGCCACAAAGATAATAACCGCGAGCATGAGCCCGGCGATCAGGATGAATTTGAATTTACGCCGCCGGCGCTCACTGCGTTCGGAAACGAGCTTCGACCTCCGGTAGCCGGTTTTTACAGAATCGTAGCGGTATCGTGAGTGACGGCGCTTATGCTTGACGGTAAAGCCTTTCTTTCTCAATAAACCCGAGGACGCCCTCAGGCACAAGATACTTTATGGACATGCCCCTGGCGACCCTGTCGCGTATCAGGCTGGAAGAGACGCCTATCAAGGGTATCTCCATGATCTTCACGCGGTCGTGCCCCAGGAACCGGCCGACCTCACTGGAAAGCCTTTCCAGCGAATAGCCCGGCCTCGTGGCCGCGATCAGGGTGGCCATGCCGAGAAGCTCTTCCGGATCTTTCCATTCGAGTATCTCGAGGACTGCGTCGGCGCCGGTGATGAAGAACAATTCCGCTTCCGGCATTTCTTCGCGCAGATGACGGATGGTCTCGACCGTATATGACGGTTGCGGCCTGTCGAGCTCGTAACGGGAGACGACGAAGCGGGGATTGTCGCCAATGGCTATCTCGGTCATCAGGAAGCGTGACTCGGCGCCGATCTCGGCCGCGGCCGGCTTGCTCCAGGGATGGCGGCCGGTCGGCATGAAGATGACCCGCTCCAGGCCGTACTGGTTGAGCGCCTCCTCGGCGCAGACCAGGTGCCCGATATGGATCGGGTTGAAGGTGCCTCCCATGATCCCGATTTTCAAGCTGGGCCCTCCTGGCGCGCGTGAACTTTCGCTTCGCTTAAGGGTGACAACCTGGCACCTATCCCCGTACCTGCCCGTCTCCGGAAATCACGTACTTCGTCGATGTCAGCTCCCGCAGCCCCAGCGGACCCCGCGCGTGCAGTTTTTGCGTGCTGATCCCGATCTCGGCGCCCATGCCGAATTCGCCCCCGTCGGTGAACCTGGTTGAGGCGTTGATATATACGCAGGCGGCATCGACCGATGAGGAAAATTTTCGGGAACTTTCCAGGTCGTTGGTGACGATGGCCTCGGAATGACCGGTGCCGTACTCCGAGATATGCCCAATGGCTTCTTCCACGCTGTCAACAACCCTGACCGCCATCTCCAGGTCGAGGAACTCGGTGGCGTAGTGAACATCAGTTGCAGCCGTGACACTCTCCTCCGCCTTGCTCCTGCCCGTGAGAAACAAGCGGCCGGCGGTGTCCATATGCAGCCTGACCTTGCGTTTGGCCAGTTCCTTTACGATCAGCGGAATAAAATCAGCGGCGATGTCCCTGTGCACCAGGAGGGTCTCGGCGGCGTTGCAGACGCCGGGTCGCTGCACCTTCGCGTTCACGACGATATTGACGGCCTTTTCGAGGTCGGCCGACGCGTCGACAAAAATATGGCAGTTACCGCCGGCCGCGTATATGACCGGTATCTTTGAGTTCTTCTTGAGATATTCCTTCAGGGATTCCCCTCCCCGGGGGATGACGAGGTCGATATATTCGCTCATCGTCAGCAGCTGTTTCAGATGGCTGCGGTCGCGGGATTCGATCAGTGAAACGCTGTTGGCGGGCAGCCCCGCGTCTATGAGAGCCCCGTTGATGACCTCGTTGAGCATGCGGATCGAGTGCAGGGAGGCGCTGCCGCCCCTCAGGATGACCGCGTTGCCTGTCTTCAGGCAGAGCCCGGCCGCGTCCACGGTGACATTGGGCCGCGCCTCATATATGACCGCGAGCACACCGAAGGGGACGCGGATCTTCTTGATCTCCAGCCCGTTGGGAAGGCGCCAGCCGTCGATAACCTCGCCCACGGGGTCCGGCAGTGAGGCTATGTTCCTCAGGCTCCAGGCCATGTCGCGGATGCGGTCCTCGTCGAGCATAAGGCGATCGAGCAGTGAGTTCGAAAGGCGCGCCTCCTTGCCCTCCCTGACGTCGTCACGGTTCTCCCGCAGGATCTCACCCGTGCGCCGCTCGAGGGCGGTCGCTATCTCGATCAGCGCCCGGTTCTTGTCTTTTGCCGGCAGCATCGCCAGCTCCCGGGACGCCTGTTTCGCGTTTTCACAAAGTTCCCTTATCTTCATGCTGTCACCTTGTCCGTTTTTTTACTTTCCATGGTCGTCACCCTTACTCCGCCAGGACGAAATAGTCCCGGTGGATAGCTTCTGCTTCCCCCTGCGGCATCAGTTTTATCACCTGCTGGCTTTTCATCCCCTTGATGCGCCTCAGCTCCTCGGAAGAATAGCTCGTTATTCCCTTTCCGACGAGATGGCGTCCGTCCTTGCGATAGAAAACATCCAGGGCTTCGCCTGCGTCGAAATGACCTTCAACCCTGACGATACCGGCGGGCAGCAGGCTCTTGCCGCGGCGCTTCAATGCATTGGCCGCACCCTCGTCCACCACTATCGCGCCGGCGCTGGGCCGGCCATATTTCAGCCAGAGCTTGAAGCTGCTCATCGTTGATTCGAGGGGGCAAAAACGGGTTCCCACCTTCTCACCGGCGGCAATAGCGGTAATCACTCCGGGCCGGGAACCATTGGCGATGACAACCTCGATGTTGGCGGTGATCGCCATCTCGGCCGCGACGATCTTGCTCTTCATCCCGCCTGATCCGATGGCGCTGCCCGTACCGCCGGCGTCGATCCGGTCGAGCAGCGAACAGTCGGTGACCTCTTCGACGAGGCTGGCGCCGGGATCGGTGGAGGGGTCACTAGTATATAACCCGTCCGTATCGGTGAGCAACATCAGCAGGTCGGCCTTTATCAGGATAGCGACCTGGGCGGCGAGGAAGTCGTTGTCGCCGTAGCGGATCTCGTCGGCCGAGGTCGTATCGTTCTCATTGATGATCGGGACTATGCCCCAGTCCAGCAGCTTCAGCAGCGTATTGCGCGCGTTGAGGTACTGGCTGCGGGCGGCGATGTCATAGGAGGTCAGCAGGATCTGGGCGGTGGTTACCCCGGCGTGGTCGAAAAGTTCGGTATAGCGGTGATATAACTGCCCCTGCCCCACGGCCGAGGTGGCCTGCAGCTCAACGGTATCGGTGGGGCGACCCTTGATGGGGAGCATGCCCAGCCCGCAGGAAATAGCCCCCGAAGAGACGACGACCACCTGGTTGCCGGCTTTGGCCAGCGCGGCGATCTCTGCAACCAGGGCCTCCATGATGTCCTCGCGCAGGCGCCCTTTTTGATCCGTCAGGGTGTTGCTTCCGATTTTGACTGCACACAGGGAAGTCAGAGCTTGTGTCCCTTCAGTTGTTGGGATTCAGAGCCTTGTTGCCACCCGTGTATTCTAGCGCAGATCTGGACCAGAGGGGACAGGCGCGGCCGGTAAATGCCGGACAACCTAGTTAAAAGGGGCGGCGAAAGGGGCGTGACTGCTGGACTCCACCCGCTGGATGTCGGCTCCCAGAGCCTGCAGCTTCTGCTCGAAGTTCTCGTAGCCCCGGTCGATGTGGCCGATATGCCTGACCTCGGTGACGCCCGACGCCGCCAGTCCCGCCAGCACCAGTCCGGCTCCGGCACGCAGGTCCGGACACTCCACGATCGTGCCCTCCAGCCGGCTCTGCCCGTGGACTACCGCGTGATGGCCGCTGGTCTGCACGTCGGCCCCCAGGCGGTTCAGTTCGTTCACAAAGCCAAAGCGGTTCTCAAATACATTCTCGGTGACGATGCTGTGACCCTTCGCCAGGGACAGAAGGACGATCATGGGCGCCTGCAGGTCGGTGGGAAAACCCGGATGCGGCAGCGTGGCTATATCGGTACTGCTGTATTCGCCATCGCCCTTGCAGCTTACGCGGTCGTCGAATTCCTTGATGTCGACGCCGATGGCCCTCAGCTTGCTGATGAAGATCTCCAGGTGGAGCGGATTGATGCCCTCCACCTCGACCTCCCCGTTGGTGACAGCCGCGGCGATCATATAGGTGCCTGCCTCAACCCGGTCGGGGATGACGGTGTGGGTCGCCCCGCCAAGCTCATCCACGCCGTCGATTATTATCGTATTCGAGCCGGCGCCGCTGATACGGGCGCCCATCGAAGTAAGAAACTTTGCCAGGTCGATGATCTCGGGCTCGCGTGCCGCGCTCTCGATGACGGTACGTCCTCGCGCCATGCACGCCGCCATCATCACGTTCTCGGTCGCGCCGACGCTGGGATATTCAAGGCTGATGACATCGCCGGTAAGCCCGTTGGTGGCGACGTTGATGAAACCGTGGTCGACACTGATGCGGGCGCCCAGCTTTTCGAGGGCCGCGAGATGGAAGTTGATCTGGCGGGGGCCGATGTTGCAGCCGCCGGGCATCGCGATGCGGGCCCGGTGCAGCCTGGCCAGAAGCGGTCCCATCACGACGATCGAAGCGCGCATCTTGCGCACCAGCTCATAGGGAGTCGTATGGGAAAGCGGTCCCGAGGGATCGATGACGACGCCTTCGGCCCCGATCGTCACCCCGGCGCCGATCTCCCTGAGTACGTCCGCCATCGTGAAGACGTCCTTGATCATGGGAACGTTGTGAAGAATTGTTTTTTCGGAGGAAAGCAGCGAGGCAGCCATCAGCTTCAGGGCCGAGTTCTTGGCCCCTGAAACCCTGACGCTGCCCACGAGGGGTATCCCACCGGATATGATGAATTTAGCCATCTGAAAGAATGTGGTTGGATGTCATATGAATTAAATGGATCGGACCATTCTAGCATCCGCCACTCTCAACAACATCCGCTTAGGCCTTGCCGGCCACCTTTAGCCGGTTCGTGGCCCTCTTTCTAGATTGTTCGGCCCGATGGGTGTCGACTCCTTCTTCGCCGGCCCTCGCGAGATACTTTTCGGCCCTCTCCAGGGACGTTTCCGCGCGGGCGGTATCGATCTCCGTGGCTTTCTCGGCGGTATCCACCAGCAAAAGCAGGCGGTCGAACTGGACTTTCATGTAACCGTTGCCGACTGCCAGAAATTCCCAGCCGCCCTCGCCGTCCTTATGCTTTACCCGGGCCTCACCGGTAACGGTCCTCGACACGATTGGAGCGTGCCGCGGCAGTATACCCAGCTCGCCCATCTCGCCGGGAACCACGACCATGGCAACGGTCTCATCCAGGATGAGCCCTTCCGGCGTCACTATTTCACATTTCATGTCTGTGATTTCTTCCATATGCGTAACGCTGCCTAGGCGGCTGCCTCCTCGCCGTCACCCGTCTCTGTTTCCATCTCGGCTGCGGATTCCTGGGCGTTCTTGATAACCTCATCGATACCGCCGGCCATGTAGAAAGCCTGCTCCGGCAGATCGTCGTGCTTGCCTTCGATGATCTCCTTGAAGCCGCGTACGGTCTCCTTGAGCGGAACATAGACGCCGGGGCGGCCCGAGAAAGTCTCGGCCACGTGGAACGGCTGCGACAGGAAACGCTGCAGTTTACGGGCGCGGGTCACGGTGAGCTTGTCCTCGTCGGAGAGCTCGTCCATGCCCAGGATGGCGATGATGTCCTGCAGTTCCTTGTAGCGCTGCAGGGTCTCCTGCACGCGGGTGGCGACGGCGTAGTGCTCCTCACCCATGGCCGCCGGCGACAGGATGCGTGATGTCGAATCCAGCGGATCCACCGCCGGGTAGATACCCATTTCCGAGATGGCGCGGGAAAGTACGGTGGTGGCGTCCAGATGCGCGAAAGTGTTGGCGGGAGCCGGATCGGTGAGGTCGTCAGCCGGTACATATACTGCCTGCACTGACGTGATCGAACCGTTCTTGGTGGAAGTGATGCGCTCCTGCAGTTCGCCCATCTCCGAGGCCAGCGTCGGCTGGTAACCCACGGCGGAAGGCATACGTCCCAGGAGGGCTGATACTTCAGAGCCGGCCTGTGAGAAGCGGAAGATGTTGTCCAGGAAGTAGAGCACGTCCTGCCCCATCTTGTCGCGAAAATACTCGGCCATGGTCAGGGCAGTCAGACCAACGCGCAGACGCGCTCCCGGCGGCTCGTTCATCTGTCCGTATACCAGGCAGGTCTTGCCGAGGACGCCGGACTCCGTCATTTCCAGGTAAAGGTCGTTTCCTTCGCGGGTACGCTCACCCACGCCGGAGACGACGGAAACGCCGCCGTGCTCCTTGGCGATGTTGTGGATCAGCTCCATGATGAGAACGGTCTTGCCTACACCGGCGCCGCCGAAGAGGCCGGTCTTGCCGCCCTTGACGTACGGGGCGAGCAGATCGATGACCTTGATGCCGGTCTCGAAGACCTGGTCAGTCGGCTCGAGCTCCTCGAAAGCTGGAGCCTCGCGGTGGATCGACCAGCGCTCGTCGGCCTTGACCTCGCCGATATCGTCGATGGCCTCGCCGATGACGTTGAAGAGGCGGCCCAGCGTGGCGTCGCCGACCGGAACCAGGATGGCGTCGCCGGTATCAACGACCTCAAGGCCGCGAGCGATGCCGTCGGTGTTATCCATGGCCACGGCGCGCACCTTGTTGTCGCCCAGGTGCTGCTGCACCTCGGCTACCAGGCGCTTGGTGGTTCCGTCTTCCTGGGGAAGGTCGATCTCCAGGGCGTTATAAATGGCCGGCAGCTTCTCCTCGAACCTTACGTCGAGCACCGGACCGATGACTTCGACTATCTTTCCTTTGTTCATAACCTCACCGTTCCTCGTTTACAGTTGCTTGACTTAAATCTAATAAAACAAAATTTCATGACCATCCAATTGGCTCAGGTTGTCATCCTTAAGGAGCCAAAAAAAACGGTTGTCATCCTGCTGAGCCAAAGATAACGGTTGTCATCCCGAGGAGCCAAAGGCGACGAGGGATCTGCTTCTAAAAGCAGATTCTTCGCTTCGCTCAGAATGACAAATAACGGCCAGTCCGGCTCTTCCCATATGAATGACAAATAACGGCCTGTCCCCTGCTCTTCCCATATTTATGACAGCGCCTCGGCGCCGCCCACGACTTCCAGGATCTCCTGGGTGATGGCGGCCTGCCTGGCCTTGTTCATCTCCAGCGTCAGCTTATCGACCATCTCCTCCGCGTTCTCCGAAGCGTTGCGCATGGCGGTCATGCGGGCCCCGTGCTCGCTGGCGGTCGATTCCAGCAGCGCGCGGTATATTCCCGTGTCTACATAACTTGGCAGCAGCTCGGCGAGGATGGCTTCCGATGCCGGCTCGTATATGAAGTCTCCCTGGAGCTTGCGCTCCTCCTCGGGGACAGGCGCGGACTCCACCAGCTCCATACCAAGCGGCAGGAGGATCTGTTCGGTCACCTTCTGCTCGACGGCCGACTTGAAATGGTTGTATATAAGATGCACCTGGTCGACCTCACCCGCGATGTATGCCGTCACAATCCGGTGGGCGATATCGGAGGCGTCCGTATATTTGGGCCTGTCGGTTATCCCCTGGATCGACTCCTTCGCCTTGAAACCGCGGAAACGCATGGTGCCGACGCCCTTCTTGCCGACGATGTACCAGACCACGTCCCGTCCCTGCGCCTCCATCTCCTCGGCGAGGAGAAGGCCATGGCGGATGATGTTGGAATTGAAAGCGCCGGCCAGTCCGCGGTCACCGGTAAGCATCACGACCGCGACCGTTTTGATCTCCTCACGCACCTCGAGCAGCGGAAACTGGCTCGTGTGTTCGGTGACCCGGGAGACATCCTGCATCAGCTCGAACATCCGCTCGGCGTATGGACGCAGAGACTCGATGCGGGCCTGGGCTCGCCTGAGCCTGGCGCCCGCCACCATCTCCATGGCCTTGGTGGTCTTGCGGGTATTCTTCACCGATTTGATCCGGCGCGATATGTCCTTGATATTTGCCAATTATTTCCTGTCTGTCAGCCAGCGCGAGGCTAGGCTGTTACTCCCAGCTCTTCATGATCGGGCGAGAAGTCCTTCAGGAATGCCTCCATCGCCGCGCGCAATTTCGCGTCGGTCTCGTCTGAGATATCCTTCTCGTCGCGGATCGCCGCGAGGATGTCCTGGTGGTCGCTCTTCATGCGGTCACGCAGGCTCAAGTTGAACTCCGGCACGCGATCGACGTCGATTTTATCCAGGTAACCCTGGGTCGCCGCGAAGATGACAGCCACCTGCTCCTCGACCGGCATAGGCATGTACTGCCCCTGGTTCAGCGCCACCACTACGCGCTCTCCACGGGCCAGCTGGGCCTGTGTTGTGGCGTCCAGCTCGGAACCGAACTGCGCAAACGCCTTCAGCTCGTTATACGTGGCCATATCGAGACGCAGCTTGCCGGCCACTTTCTTCATGGCCTTGATCTGGGCGTTGCCGCCTACGCGGCTGACCGAGATACCAACATTGATGGCAGGCCTGACGCCGGAGTAAAAGAGGTCCGGCTCCAGGAATATCTGGCCATCGGTGATGGAGATGATGTTAGTCGGGATATAAGCGGATACGTCACCGGCCTGCGTCTCGACGATCGGCAGGGCCGTGATCGATCCGCTGCCGAGGTCATCGTGCAGTTTGACGGCGCGCTCCAGCAGGCGGGAGTGCAGGTAGAAGACGTCACCAGGATACGCCTCGCGTCCCGGCGGTCGCCTCAGCAGCAGTGACATCTGCCGGTATGCGTCGGCGTGCTTGGTAAGGTCGTCGTAGACGCATAAGGCATGCTGTCCCTTGTAGCAGAAATATTCGGCCATGGCGCTGCCGACGAACGGAGCCAGGTACTTCAGCGGCGCGCGCTCGGAAGCCGAGGCCATGACGACGATGGTGTAATCCATGGCGCCGGACTCTTCCAGCTTGGCGACGACGCTTGCCACGTTGGAGGCTTTCTGGCCGATGGCGACATAGACGCAGATTACATCCTGCCCCTTCTGGTTGATGATGGTGTCGACGGCGATGGCCGTCTTGCCGGTGCGGCGGTCACCGATGATGAGTTCGCGCTGGCCGCGGCCGATCGGGATCATCGAGTCGATCGACTTGATGCCCGTCTGCAGCGGTTCGCGTACCGGCTGACGCTGAAGCACGCCTGGAGCCTTGAACTCCACCGGACGGTACTCGGTGGTCTCGATCGGGCCCTTGTCGTCTATGGGACGCCCAAGGGCGTTCACGACGCGTCCGATAAGCGCTTCGCCTACCGGGACGCTCATGACCTTGCCGCTCCGCTTGACCAGGTCTCCCTCGGATATCAGGGCGTCATCACCCATGAGCACGGCGCCGACGTTGTCCTCTTCGAGGTTGAGCGCCAGGCCTACCACATCATGGGGAAGCTCAAGCATTTCAGATGCCATGCAGTTTTCCAGGCCGTGGATGCGGGCGATTCCGTCTCCAACTTCGAGGACACGGCCCACCTCCGATACTTCAATCTCAGCCTCGTAGTTCTCAATCTGGCTCTTGAGAACCGCGGTGATTTCTTCAGGACGCAGTTTCAAAGCTATCCTCACTCCCTAAATTGGCTTGGTTGAGCCTGACGCGCAGCTGTTCCAGCTTCGCCTTGAGGCTTCCGTCAACGATAACGTCTCCAAATCTAAGAACCAGCCCGCCAAGGATATCCGCGTCAACGGTCTCCCTGATCTCGACCTGCTTGCCGGTCGATTCTTCGATCTTCTTCCGAATTCCTGCCCTCGTCGCTTCCGGCAGCTCGATGGCCGAGGTCACTTCGACCTCCACCAGCTGCTTCTCCCGCTTCATCAGCTTCTGATACTGGTCATGGAGTTCCATGATCAGGTCGGAATGCCGTTTGTCGATCATCAGGTTGATGCCGTTTCTGAAGATGGCGTCGCCGCCCTCTGTAACGGTGGCCACGATCTTCTTCTTGGTCAAAGAATTTATCCTGGGGTTGTAAAGTACCGCCGTCAGATCCTTTGAACCATGCATCGCCTCGACGAAAGACGCGAGATCGGAACCGGTGGCTTCAAGGGAGCCCGCATCGCGGGCGGCCTCGAAAAGAGCCCGGGCATAGACATTCGTTATCTGCTGATCGCCCAAGCCTACATACCTCCGGTGCCTAATTGGTCGAAATCGACTTCGGACAGGGCTTCGTCAACAAGGCGCAGGTGATCCTCTTTGTTCATGCTCATGGCGGTGACCTTGCCTGCCGCCATTATGGTGAGATCGGCGACCTGATCCTTGATCTCCTGGATCGCCTTCCTGGTCTCACGCTGGATCTGGGCGCGGGCGTCTTCGACTTCCTTGTGCGCCTGCTCCCTCGCCTCGCCGACGATTTCGGTTTTGGTGCTTTCGCCCACCTTGTGAGCGCGATCGATTATCTCCTCAGCCTCGTGCTTGGCTTTGGCGATGGTCTCGCGATACTCGGCAAGCAGACGTTCGGCTTCGATGCGCGTGGCCTCGGCGGCCTTTATGCTCGCCTCGATCGCGTCACGTCTTTTGTCGATCATGTTCTGGATTGGACCAAATGCGAACTTCTTGAGAAAAAAGAACAAAATCAAGAAGGTAACGATGGTCCAAATCGCTAATCCGGGTTCAGGATTTATCATCTTGTTAAGTTAAGCACCTCCCGAAACGGCCTTGTACCGGGGACACGGAAGCAAAAATACCGCACCGCAGCCCGCAAAGCTGGCTTTACGCCAGGCCGTACATTATTTAGCTACAAAAATAAGCAGAATTGAAATAACCAGGGCGTACAGGGCGACCGCCTCGGTGACACCGATACCGATGAACATTGTGGTCCGGATGTCGCCTGAAGCCTCCGGCTGCCTCGCGATACCTTCGACGCTTTTGCCGACGAGATAGCCGATGCCGATGCCTGGGCCCAAGGCGCCAATACCCATGGAGATACCGGCGGCCAGGAGAGCCATTGCTTTATTTTCCATGAAATTCCCTCCCTTCAACTTTCAAGATGACAGATACAAAATTTAAGCCCGCGACCTTTGCCTAATGTTCCTGCTGGATCGCGCCGCCGATGTAGACCGCTGACAAAATCGCGAAAATATAAGCCTGGATGGCTGCCACAAAAATCTCGAAGCCGCTGACGGCGAGAACACCCATTTCAATGATTGGCGCCAGGATAACAATCATGGTTACCGAGGACAGCATGAAGATCAGTGAATAAAACACCAGGATCATTATGTGGCCGGCCAGCAGATTGGCAAAAAGCCTTACGCCCAGCGATACAAGACGGAAGACCTCACTGACGGTATGGATAAGAAACAGGACCGGCTTCAGCACCGCCGGCGCCGTGCCCGGCACCCAGCCCTTGAAATAGCCGATCGGGCCGTTGGCCCTGATACCCGAAACATGCGTGAACATGAAGGTCAGGAACGCCAGCGCCACGGTAACATTGATGTTCGAAGTGGCGGCGTAGGTGGCGATCGTTGGAATACCGCGATGGTCAAAGCCCAGGAAGAAAGGCACCAGGCCTATCAGGTTGCTGACAAGTACGAAAAGGAACAGGGAAAGGATGTACGGGAACCAGGCGACAGCGATCTTGCCGTGCATCACCGCGCCGACCAGGTTGTCGCGGACGTATTCGTAGATGGCCTCGAATGCCAGCTGCTTGCGTGTCGGCAGGACCCTGGCCCTCCGGGCGATGATGAAACAAAGGGCACCCACGATTATGGCGGCAATCCAGAGATAGACAACAGCCTTGCTGATGGACATGTCTATGGGGCCAACATGAAACTCAAGCGTCTTGCCGCCGAAAGTCAGCGGCTCGATGGCCAGTTCAAATTCCTCTGTTGGTGTAAAGCCGCCCTCAGCTTCGCTCACAGCTCACCTCCCGTTGCCGGAGGATTCGAGATGGCGCGGCCCTTGAGACCGACCGCGATCTCCACTCCCATGAAAAGCGTATATACGACAAGAAAGCAGATCGCCGTGACCAGGAATTCATCAGGCAGCGTCAGCGCGACTGTTACCAGTGCGATCGCCAGGAGACCGAAGCGCAGGAAGAAGCTCATCACGGCGACACCAGCCGCGGCGCTGGTCTTGAGTTTCGTCGCGGCGTTCATGAAGAGCATCGAGACGAAATAATTGACGATGAAAAGGCCGGAGGCGAGCAGCCACGGCACGAGCAGGGGACGATATAACATACCGGCTACGACGCCCGCCGCAAGAAAAACCATCATCAGCGATGTCAACTTACCTGTGATCGGTGCCTCCCATGTCTCAATTTGAGTGCGAAAAACTCACAAGCTCTTGTAGATTCCATAGAGTCCGGCGGTGAAGCCCGAGAAAACTCCCACGATCAGGAAAAGCGGTGTGGTGTGGAGAAGGTAGTCCAGACCCAGCCCGCCGAACGTGCCGAGTACAACCCCTCCGACCAGGTAGAAGGTAATCCACTCCCAGCCGAAAGAGCTCCCCCCTCGACCACCATTCGTTTTTGCCTTCTTCTTGTCAGCCAAATTAAAAACCGCGTAAGCATAGCGCGGCGATAAAAATTAGTCAAGAGCCCCGGGGGGTATTTTCAGGGCGCGCTTATTTTATCTCAGAAGAGGGCTCCGTCTAGCGCGAATCTGTGAAATATCCAATAAGCAAATCAGATAGCAACTGACGTAGATGGCACTACCGCTTATCTCATATCAATGCCGCGGCGGCTGCGGACCTGCAGGATATCCAGCAGATATATCAGGTAGAGGCTGACACCGATGACCAGGCCGCCGAGTATGATCGTGACAAATCCGGGAGCGAACCGCATCGAGAGCGCCAGTGAGCTCATCATCGTGCACCAGGCATAAAGGACGAGAACGGCCTTCCGCTGGGAGAAGCCTATGTTGAAAAGCCGGTGGTGCAGGTGCCCGCGGTCCGGCTGGAAGATGTTCTGGTGGTTCTTCATGCGCCTGAGAATCGTCAGCGAGAGGTCGAAGATCGGCACGCCCATGATCAGCAACGGGATAACCAGCGTCACGGCGGCAACGCTCTTGAGGACGCCGTGCACTGTCACCGCGGCGAGCACGAACCCCAGCAGCATCGAGCCGGAGTCGCCCATGAAGATCGACGCCGGGAAGAAGTTGTGCCTGAGGAATCCCAGTGTGGTGCCCGCGAGGATTGCGGCGAGGATGCCGGCATCGGGCCTTCCCATCGAGATGGCGATGATCGAGAAGGTGCCGGCGGCGATGGCGCAGACGCCGGCGGCCAGCCCGTCCATGCCGTCGATGAAGTTAACGATGTTGACAACTGTGACGACCCATAACATGGTCAGGGGGATCGCCAGGGCAGGAGAGAGATCCACGGTTCCAATGAACGGCAGGCTGAAATAGTCGATCTTGACGCCGTACCAGATAAGACAGCCGGCCGCGAGGAACTGGCCGGCGAACTTTACCAGCGGACCGGTGCCATGGAAGTCGTCGACGGCGCCGAAGAGTGTGATGACCGAGGCGCCGACCAGCACACCTTTCATCTCATTTGTCAATGGAAGAAATAGCAGCGCAGGTATGATGAAGCCGAAGTAGATGGCAAGCCCGCCCAGGCGCGGGACCGGGTCCTCGTGGATCTTGCGCGCGTCGGGCTCGTCCATCGCGCCCATCCTGCGGGCGATGTTGCCCACCGTGGGCGTGATTGCGAATACGATTGCCGCGGCGACGAAAAAGGCGACGATAGCCGCGACCCAGTCCTGGAGGACAAACCCCAGGACGGTAGCCAGGTCGGTCAACTAGACTCCCATCCGGTGCAGCCTGATGCCGGCTTCGGCGAAGAAACCCGTGGCCAGCTCGTCTGGATAGCCCTCATCGAAATATACTTCCACAATGCCGGCGTTGATGATCATCTTGGCGCACAGCACGCAGGGCTGATGGGTGCAGTAGAGCGTCGAGCCCTCGATCTTGACCCCGTGCAATGCCGCCTGCGCAATCGCGTTCTGCTCGGCGTGCAGCGCACGGCAGAGCTCGTGCCGCTCGCCAGAGGGCACTTTGAGCTGCTCACGCAGGCAGCCGGCGTCGATGCAGTGACTGATGCCACGCGGAGCCCCGTTGTAACCGGTTGAAAGTAACCGCTTGTCCTTGACCAGAACCGCGCCCACCTGCCGCCGCATGCAAGTCGACCTCGTGGCTACCTGCTGGGCAATCTGGAAGAAGTATTCATCCCAGGAAGGACGCGTGATTTTCGGACTGTCGGGGACCGCGGAGAGCGTTTCTTTTTTTGGCTTGTTGCTGTCCATATTAAGCCTCTCGCGGTTGAATAGGCTGGTATCAAGGGTATCGGTATGGGGGTGGTTTTGCAAGGGACGGGGGGTGTAGCCGGGCGAGGTATGTTCCGCCTCCACTTGGGGTCTTCGACAAACGTTCCGGCGGAACATACCTCCCCCGGCTTCTGTGGGACAGCATAAAAAAAAGCGGCGCGGATAACTTCCCACGCCGCTTTGCTGATTATGATCTGTCAGTTCAGCACTGTCCCCAGCACCTCGTTGAAGTAGCCGTGCCAGAGGACACGCTGGGAGGTCATGACGGGTGGAGGAGTGACGTCGGGGCAGTTGCCGCTGACGAAGGCGACACTGCATGATTTGACCTCCACGGGGCCGCCGCGCTTGAGGAAGCGGGGGTGGACCAGGTCGTTGGCGGGTATGGTACCGGAGGCGGCGCCTTCGACAACAGGTGATGGGGGTACCCCACCTACCGTTATCTGATAATAGATCTGCGAACCAGTGGTATTGATGATATGTATCCAGTCGTAGGTGCCGGCGTCGAACTGGTCATACCAGGTCCAGTGGTAGTCGCCGCCGAGCGTCGACTTCGGAGAGCCCGGTACTTCCTCGAAGGATGGGCCCCAGAGGACGCGCTGGGAGGCGATTGCCTTGTTGTTGGCGGGTCCGACATCGGTGCAGGCGCCGTCTGTGATGGCTCCGACGCAAGTCACTACTTCTACGGGTCCGT
>Ga0265292_1000641_pt1 | contig 43551 bp, 37 predicted proteins | sample Munlanlewell296A_FD_189080 | JGI IMG/M metagenome (GOLD analysis project Ga0265292, IMG submission 189080) | Leachate microbial communities from a municipal landfill in Southern Ontario, Canada - Leachate well 296A | ecosystem: Engineered > Solid waste > Landfill > Unclassified | place: Canada... | reverse complement strand
ACTAAAATTTACCTTTCTATGAGGGTAGGTCAATTTTTGAAAAAGTAAAAAATGAAAATATTATATCTGATTTCCTGATAGTTATGCAACAAAACCATAAAAATCAGACTTTAGTCGGACAATAGTGCGAATAAATATTTAAGATTCAAACAATTACCTGGTAAAAAAAAATATTATAAATTACTTGACAAACCCAAATTAATGTCGTATATTTGTCGAGTAATTCAATGATAGCAACAATGGAAAAGCAACAGGTAAATAAGTTTAAGAATCTGATAGACGTAAACGACTATTTCCGTGATGAAGATATTTGCCGTAATTACTTGGCAAATTTAAGGTGGAACGGAAACCCTATTTGCCCTCATTGTGGACATGATAAGGCTTACGAATATCAGAACGGTAAACTTTACAAGTGTGCTAAATGCCGTCAGCAATTCACGGTTAAGGTCGGAACTATATTTGAGGATAGCAAAATACCCCTCAAAAAATGGTTTACAACGGTCTATCTGCTCACTTCTCATAAGAAAGGTATTAGTTCCCTACAATTAGGCAGAGACATTGGGGTAACGCAGAAAACGGCTTGGTTCATGTTGCACCGGATTAGGTATGCCATCAGAACAAAGTCTTTCAATGCACCAATGGGTGGTATTGTTGAAGCCGATGAAACTCTGATTGGCGGAAAGAAAGAAACAGGCACGATAGTAAAAAGACGGTAGGAACACAGGGCAGAAGTTTAGAAACCAAAACACCCGTATTCGGAATGGTTGAACGGGGCGGAAAGGTAAAAGCACAAAGGGTAAAAGATGTAAGGCAAAACACCCTGCAAGAGATCATTAAGCAACACCTGAAAGAGGGCAGTACTATTGTTACCGATGAATGGAAGGCTTATAAAAATATGCCGAATATATTTGAACATTTAACCGTTAATCATAAAGACGGTGTTTATGTTGATGGAATAGCACATACTAATACGATTGAAGGATTTTGGTCATTGTTCAAACGTGGTTATGTTGGCATATACCATTCTATGAGTGATAAACATTTGGATAAGTATTTGGATGAATTTGAGTTCCGGTATAATTCCAGAGAACTTGGCGAAACTGAAAGATTTGATGTATTTTTACAGGAGATTCAAGGAAGGTTGAAATATAAAACGCTTACGGCATGAAACAGCCAAAGAGAAAAAAGAAAATTCAGGAACCAATGATGAAACGGATAAATAAGCCGTTTGAAGAGGTTATGGAACGACTTGCAAAAACCGATTTGTCAGAGGTCAAGAAGTTAATTGAAAAGGATAAACCCACAAAGGATAAGGAGTAGTTGAAAAATGAAAGAAGGGTTTAATGAAAGAAGAATGTTTACGTGGGTTTGTTTAGTATATAGTTACCTATTAATATTACAGAAGGGGATTTAGGGGTAGGGGCTGGAACAATGGAACAATTAGTCGTATCTTTGTATAAATATCCACTACCATGTCACGCTCTATATTACTCTCCATGTTGCTGGCCTGCTTCACTTTTACAAATGCCCAGCATCTCAACGTTTTGATCAGTACTACTAATTACCCAAACGAGCCATCGATTATCATCAACCCGAAAAATACCAACCAACTTTACGGCGGAGCTAATATAGCCAGCTATTATTATTCCGATGATGCGGGTTTAACTTGGGAAGAAGGGACTATTTACTCTGCCCAGAACGGTGTCTGGGGCGACCCGGTAATGCTTTGCGACACAGCCGGGGCATTCTACTTTTTTCATCTCTCAAATCCTCCGCAGGGCTCCTGGATCGACCGGATTGTATGCCAGAAAACAGAAACTTTTGGCGGAGAGTGGAACGATGGCTCCTATATGGGCCTCAACGGGACCAAGGAGCAGGATAAGCACTGGGCTGCGGTTGACTGGAAAAACAACAACATTTATGTGACCTGGACGCAATTCGATTTATATGGCTCGGATAGTTCCGGCTATTTCAGCAATATCATGTTCTCGCGCTCGTATGATGCGGGTATGAGCTGGAGCCCGACGGTTCAGATCAACAAGGTTTCAGGCGACTGCGCTGACGACGACAATACAACGCAGGGAGCCGTGCCTGCCATTGGACCTGAAGGACAGATCTACGTGGCATGGGCCGGCCCGGCGGGTCTGGTTTTCGACCGGTCCCTCGACCAGGGAACCACATGGCTGGAAGAAGACATCTTCGTTTCGGACTTGCCGGGCGGATGGTGTTTTGATATTCCCGGCATTTCCCGGGCTAACGGATTTCCGGTTACCACTTGCGATACCAGTGGCGGACCTTACCGGGGTACCATCTACATTAACTGGAGCGACCAACGCAACGGTGATGACGATACCGATGTCTGGTTGGTCAAATCCACCGACGGGGGCAATACCTGGAGCCAGCGCGTCCGCGTTAATGACGATCCTCCCGGAAAACAGCAGTTCTTCAACTGGGTGGCCATCGACCAGACCAACGGCTATCTTTACTTCGTTTTTTATGACCGCCGTAATTATGACAACAACAATACCGATGTGTATATGGCCCGTTCTACAGACGGTGGAGAGACTTTTACGAATTTCCTGATCAGCGAAGAGCCTTTCTACCCTAACAGCGGCACTTTTTTCGGCGACTATACCAATGTGACTGCCCATAATAATGTGATCCGCCCGATCTGGACCCGATTACATAATAACCAGAGGAGCATCTGGACAGCAATCATCGACCCGACTGCTGTGGGTATTGAAGAAGAAATAAAGGACGCCATCCCGATCAGCATGGAACAAAGTTATCCTAACCCTTTTGCCGAATCCACCTGGATTTCTTTTAAACTGCACCAGGTTGCCCCGTTTTTTTTGGGAGTATACGACCAACTTGGCCGTGAGGTCGAAGTGCTTGTCAATCATGCCCAGCTTCAACCAGGAAAATATACCTACCAGTTCAATTCCTCCGGCATGAACCTTTCACCTGGCGTTTACCACTTCATGCTGGTCAGTAATGACGATGTGATGCGGCAAAAGATTGTCCTGGCAAGATAAACCTGGAATTTGGAAGGAAGATTCTTGTTGAAAGAACAAATAATCAGTAAATTTGATTTTTGTTTTCATATTCAGATTTTGATATATTTTAGATGATGTTAACTGTCAATGCAACTAAATATAATAAAGGCGACCTTTACATCGGCTTCGACCTGGGTTCAATTTCATTAAATACTGTCATTATCGACAGTGATGAAAATATCCTTGAAAATTACTATGATCATTGTCATGGACAACCTTTCCTTGTGCTCAGAAAGAGGTTGACTGATTTATTGTCGAGGTATGATACAGAACAGATCAAACAAATAGCAATTACCGGTTCGGGAGGAAAACTTGCGACACAACTCATAGGTGGGCAATTTATCAACGAGATCATAGCACAATCAAAATCCGTTTCGAAATTATATCCTGAAGTCCGGACCATTATTGAGATGGGGGGCGAAGATTCCAAGCTGATCTTAATGGAACATGGCAAGGAAAGAGAACATTCAAGTTTGTCGGATTTTACAATGAACAGCATATGTGCAGCGGGTACTGGCTCTTTCCTCGACCAACAGGCTAAACGTATCGGGGTTCCGATCGAGAAAGAATTCGGAGAACTGGCACTTAAATCAACAAACCCACCACATATAGCAGGGCGATGCAGCGTTTTTGCCAAAAGCGATATGATCCACCTGCAGCAAATCGCTACACCGGTGCACGATATCGTTGCCGGATTGTGCTTTGCTGTTGCCAGAAATTTCAAAAGTAACCTGGCAAAAGGTAAAGAGCTGGTCAAACCCATTATTTTTCAGGGTGGCGTTGCAGCAAATGCCGGTATGGTTCATGCGTTTAAAACTTTGCTAAACCTCAGTGAAGGTGAATTGACCATACCGGAATATTATGCTTCCATGGGGGCCCTTGGTGCAATTTTTTATGTCAGGGAGCACCCTCAGGATGATATGCTGTTCAGAGGGCTCAAAGACCTTGAAGAGTACCTTTTAAAAGCCAGTGGCAATGGCAAAGGAATGCCCAGGCTGGTTGAATCAACAGCGACCATCATGAAAGGTGTTACTTTCGACCTGAACGGGCAAGAAAAATATCCGGTTTACCTGGGGGTTGATGTCGGATCCCTGAGTACCAATGTTGTGTTAATCGATGATCAGAACCGTGTTGTTGCCCGGCGATACCTTCCTACTGCCAGCCGTCCGCTCGAAGCAATCAGGCAGGGCCTGACCGAAATATTTGAAGAGGTTGGCGATAAAGTTGAGGTGAAAGCTGCAGGTTCAACAGGCTCAGGCCGTTACCTTACCGGTGATTTTATTGGTGCAGATGTGATACAAAATGAGATCACAGCCCAGGCTACTGCTGCTATTGCCCATGATCCAGGTGTGGATACTATTTTCGAAATAGGCGGACAGGATTCAAAATATATCAGCATTGACAATGGGGTAGTGGTCGATTTTGAAATGAACAAAGTGTGTGCCGCAGGTACCGGCTCTTTCCTCGAAGAACAAGCCGAGAAACTTGATATAAATATCGTTGAGGAATTCGGGACGCTGGCGCTGAAGGCTGAAAATCCGACCTCACTGGGCTGCCGCTGTACCGTTTTTATTGAATCCGACCTGAATGCCAACCAGCAAAAAGGGGAGAAAAATGAAAACCTGGTTGGCGGGCTGGCCTATTCTATCGTCAACAATTATCTTCAGAAAGTCGTAGGCCGCAAAAGGATCGGTAATAAAATCTTTTTCCAGGGAGGTGTGACCAACAATAAAGGGGTTGTCGCGGCATTTGAGCAAATTACGGGCAAACCGATCATTATTCCTCCAAACTTCGATGTGACAGGCGCTATTGGCATGGCAATGCTGGCCAGGGATAAGGTCAAAGATACAGGGTCAACAAGATTTAAGGGCTTTGATGTGCGCAATGTGCCTTATAAACTCGATAAGTTTACATGCAAGGATAAAGATTGCAGCAACCTTTGTGAAATTAGAATGGTTAAGATTGAAGGCGAAAAGAGGCCTTTGTATTACGGTGGCAGATGCGAGAAATGGGAGGTTGACGACAGAAAGAAAAAAACAGACGACATTCCTAACTTATTTGTTGAACGTGAAAGTTTGCTCCTCGGCGATTACGATGAAAACAGAAATAAAGGTTCAATTTCAATTGGTATCCCCCGGGAATTGCTATTGTATTACCAGGAATTTCCTTTCTGGAGAACATTTTTTACTGAACTCGGATTCCAGGTTGTGCTTTCTAAACATACCGACAGGAAGCTTGTTTCCAAATCGCTTGAAATGCTTACATCAGAAACCTGTTTTCCGATCGAGGTTGTGCATGGACATATCATGGATCTGCTGGATAAAAAAGTGGATCATGTTTTCATACCTTTTGTCGTAAATAACAGGGCTGCTAAAAATAATCCTACTTCAAACTGCAACTGCCCGTGGATACAGTCTTATCCTTTTATGGTGAAGGCTGCATTGGCAAAACATCCCGATAAAGACAAACTACTCATCCCGACTTTTCATCCAAAATTCTTTGAGAAAGTATTCATCAAAGAAATGTCGGCATTTATGAAGCAGCAATTCGGTACAGACAGCAAAGCCGTGAAAAAAGCGCTCCTGCTTGCACGCGAAAAGCAAAATACTTTTGAAAATTCCCTTACTGTTCGTGGAAAGGAAGTTCTTGACAACCTCCCTGCCGATAAGGAAACAATGGTAATATTAGGCAGGCCTTATAATGCTGGTGACCCTGAATTGAGCCTCAGGCTTGTTGAAAAATTAATAAATCTGAATGTACTCCCAATTCCTTTGGATTTTCTTCCGCTTAATGACGAGTATATTTTCGACGATTTTCCGAATATGTATTGGCCCAGTGGCAGGAAAATACTTGCAGGTGCCAGAATGATAGCCAGGAATGATAAATTGTCTGGTGTTTATATCAGTAATTTCCGCTGTGGTCCCGACTCTTTCATTCAACACCTGGTATCTGAAGAATTAAAGGGAAAACCTACCTTACAAATCGAGATTGATGAACATTCGGCAGATGCGGGGCTTATTACCCGGCTTGAAGCATTCCTCGACAGTATCAGAAAAAAAGAAAAACAATCGTATTCGTATCAGAACAATATTTCTAAAAACTTTAAGCAGTCGACACCAACCGGCGACAGGGTATTGTACTGGCCATACATGCACGATGGCTCCTATATAGCAGCTGCCGCGGCACGAAGCTGCGGAATTGAGTCGTATGCCCTGCCTATGCAGACTCATGAGGACCTTGAGATCGGAAGGAAGTACACATCTTCAAAGGAATGTTTCCCGATGATTTGCACTACAGGCTCATTTATCAAGAAGTTGCAGGAACCCGGCACGGATGATAAGAAAATCAGCTTTTTTATGCCCGACCACAATGGCCCTTGCAGATTCGGACAGTACAACCAGTTACAGAAGGTGCTATTTGACCGTCTGGGCAGGAAAGATGTAAAAATCGTGTCTCCCTCCAATGATGGCTCGTATACCGACATAACACCGGGTAATGGTACCAAGTTCAGGTTTAATGCATGGAAGGGTTTTGTTGCTTTTGATATGATCCGCAAACTACAGCAGCAAATAAGACCCTATGAAAAAATAAAGGGAGAAACCGACAGGATTTATAATGAATCATTGGACAATATTGTCAGATGCATTGAAAATAACGCAAAAGGATTAGTTGATGTACTTGAAGCTGCAGGTAAGAAATTTGAGGCCATTGAGCGCCATAATATTCCACGTAAACCCATCGTTGTCATCGTTGGAGAAATTTTTATGAGGGATAACAAATTTTGCAGCGGAGATATTGTTAACAGACTGGAAACTGTGGGAGCGGAAACATTGATGTCCCCATTTTCGGAATGGTTCGTTTATTCGACATACAGATATACCCGCGACAGCAGATGGAAAGGTGATTACAAGGGCATACTGAAATCAAAAATACAGGAATTTTCGCAGCACGCTTCTTATAAAAAGCTTCTTCAATCGGTTGAAAATCTGATAGATGCAGATAAAGAGATATCACTCGAATCTATGTTAGAGCTAACTTCTCCTTACGTGCATAAAGATTATGACGGCGACCCGGTAATGGCTATCGGAAGTGCTTCTGCATTGGCTAAAAAAGGCGTATCCGGTATTTGCAATGTGCTGCCGTTTACCTGTATGCCAGGCACACTTATCTGTTCAATCTCCGATGTATTCAGGAAAGATCATAACAACATACCCTGGGTTGATTTTGCCTATGACGGACAAGATGATGCTTCGATTGAAACGAGGCTGCAGGCATTTATGTATCAGGTAAAGGAATATCAGCAGAAACTACTGGTACAGGCTTGAGGTTCGCCTCCTTTTTATGAAAATGCAATAATGTCTCCGGCAGGAAACATTATGAATTTATTTTGTTTCTCAGGTTATAATTAGTAATTTTGCGCCTCTTTTTTAATACTGACAGGATGGATTCAACTCTTCGAGGGATCATTGAAAAATTCAGGGATTATCTCTATAGTATGAATAGCAAGGCTGTCATCAGGTTAGATGAGATATCCTCAAAAACAGGCATACCAAAAGAAGTCTTGTTAAAATACGTTTCTGGCGAAGAAGAGCTGGTGGAAAAAGTACTCGATTTTGAACGTCACCGTTTCGAGGAGATATTTAAAATTCATGATTTCGAAGGGGTCAATGCCATCGATATCCTTCTTATCGTCAGCAAAGAGTTAGCAGAAAAGTTCATGGACATATCGCCTTCTGTAACCTTTGTCCTGAAAAATCATTTTCCTGACATTTATCAGCGACATTTCACACTCCGACGTGATTTTATCTATGAAAAGATCAAGATCAATCTGACCAAAGGCATCAATCAAGGGATGTACCGTGACGACCTCAGCATCGAGCTGGTAGCGCGTCTGTACCTCAGCAGACTGATCGACCTCCATAACCCTGATTTTTTCCCACCGGAGAAATTCTCTTTCGGCACCATCTTCAATGTCATGTTTGAAAACTTCATTCGAAGCATTGCAAAGCCGGAAGGCCTTGCATATTACGAAAAAAAGAAAAAGAACTTTAAGTTCGGAGATTGAAGCGGCAGAATTTCGAGGATTTTGAAGAACGTAAAAAGACTTTAAAAACTAAACTGGTAATGACATCAACACTTATTAAAACCGGATTGATTTTAATAACGGCTGTGTTCATTTCGGCCGGCACTTTTGGGCAAACCCTCTCGTTCAAGCTGAAGGAAGCGCAGGATTATGCGGTACAGAATAGCTACAAAGTAAAAAATGCCCAGTTTGACCTTGAAATGGCCCGAAAACAGGTTAAAGAGAACTTGTCATACGGCTTTCCCCAGGTCAGCGCAAGCGTAGATTATTCTTATTTTATTGCTTTGCCTACTTCGCTGATCCCTGCTGAATTTTTCCCTGATGGCCAACCAGGAGAGTTTATCGAGTTACAGTTCGGTTTAAAAAACAATTTAACAGGCGGAATCACCCTGAACCAGCTTATTTTCGACGGGCGCTATTTCATCGGACTGCAGTACGCTCAAATATTCGAGCAGTTGTCGATGGAAAGTCTCGAAAAATCGGAGGAAGATGTCAAACAAACCGTAACGCAGACTTATTACAATATCCTGGTAGGAGAAGAGGTACTGAAGATTCTTGATTCAACCCTGGTCATACTGGAAAAGACCCGTTATGAAACCGGAGAAATGTTTAGGGAAGGATTTGTGGAAAAAACGGATTATGATCAGTTTACTCTTACTGTGACAGATATTCAGAATTCCATCAATTCAGTACAACGGCAGAATGAGATCGGTTATAAGCTCCTGAATTACCAGATGGGGATTGATCTTGACCAACAGGTGATTCTGACGGAAACACTGGATGAACTGATCGGGAAGGCAAGTGTCGGCGCCTTGGTAGATCAGCAGTTTAATGTCGAGCAACACATTGATTACAGGTTGATTGCCAGCCAGGAAAAAATGAAAGTCCTTAGCTTAAAGAACGAAAGGGCAGCTTATTATCCCAGCCTGAAAGGCTTTTTGTTCCTCCAGGAGAACGCCCAGCGTAATGAGTTTAACTTTCTTGCCCCGGATGAGCCCTGGTTCCTGACATCCTCTACCGGTATTTCAATGCAGATCCCGATCTTATCAAGCGGTTTGCACAAGAGCAGGGTAAGCCAGGCCAAACTTGACCTGGAAAAGGTACAGAATATAAAGAAACAGGTTGCTGAAGGTCTGAACTTATCTATCACACAATCGAGGTCGGAATTCAGGACAGCGATGGAAAATTATATGAGAGAAAAGCAGAATGTTGATCTTTCCCTTGAAATATATAAGAAAACTCTCACTAAATATAATGAAGGAGCTGCGACCAGTGCTGAACTGACCCAGCAACATAACCAGTTCTTAGATTCCGAACGGAAATATTTCCAGATGGTTTTCAGTTTGCTTGATTCTAAAAACCGGCTTGATAAAGCATTAGGTAATTATTAATCAGTCATCATGATAAATTTTTTGAAAAAAATGAAATACGGGATATTAGCATTTTTTATTCTTATCCTGGCTTCCTGCAACAACCAGGAGACCGAACAATCGATCAGGGGCCAGATCACTGCTTATAGGAAAGATGCTGCTGAGCTGAACCAGAAAATCACGGAGTTGGAAAAAAAACTCAGCGCCATGAATTCTGGTGATAATAGCACCCAAAAGATCCTAGTAGAAGTGTCAGCGGTTTCGTTTGAGCCTTTCAACCATTATATAGAGGTCAGCGGCACAGCAGAAGCGGTAAAGGAAGCATTCATCTCACCGGAAGTAGCTGGCCAGGTAAGGGAGATTTATGTCAAAGAGGGTGATTATGTTGAAAAAGGCCAGTTGCTCGCTAAGCTTAATTCAGAGGTCAACGAAAGCAATATTGCTGAAATGGAATCGTCGCTGGAACTGGCTACGATTACCTGTGAAAAGCAAAAGAGACTCTGGGAAAAAGGTATCGGATCGGAGATACAGTATCTTAACGCGAAGAACAGCAAAGAATCGTTTGAGCAAAAGTTGGTAACCCTCCGGGCCCAGTTGGATATGGTAATGATCAAGTCGCCGGTGAGTGGTGTCGTGGATGAGATCTACCATAAGAAGGGAGAACTGGCCACACCCGGTTCCCAACTGATGCAGATTGTGAACCTGGATGACCTCTATATTAATGCTGATGTATCTGAGACTTACCTTGCCCAGGTGAATGAAGGCGCGATTGTGAAGGTAGAGTTCCCGGTTTATCCTGATATGAATTTAGAAGTTCCGATATACCGGAAAGGCAATGTCATCAATCCCAACAACCGCACTTTCACCGTTCAGCTCAAATTGAAAAATCCCGACCGTTTGTTAAAACCTAACATTCTTGCCATCATACATATTAATGATTTCTCCTCCGACTCAGCTGTGGTGATCACTTCAGCATTGATCAAGCAGGACATCACGGGCTCATATCTTTATATCATGGAGCAAACCAACGGTAAATGGATTGCAAAAAAGGTTTATGTAACACCGGGCAAATCATACCTGGATAAAACTATGGTGGTCAAAGGTCTTCAACCTGGCCAGCAGGTGATCGTCCAGGGATACAACCAGGTGTCCGACGGATCCGAAATATATGTTAAAACGAACAATGCTTCATAAGCGAAAGAGATTATTTCCTGCCAGTTTGGTCCTTGCCCTGATCCAAGCGGCAGGATTCATTTGGCCGGTAATGCCTTTACTGGCGCAAAAAGCAACCCAGGTCTATATTGAACATGCTGATTTTGCAAGACTTGGGACTGAAAACGGCAGAAAGTTCCGGCGCTTGATTGGCCATGCAGTCCTCCGCCAGGACAGTACTTATTTCTACTGTGACACGGCTTCCCTATTCGAAGAAAGCAACCTTCATGCGGTAGGAAATGTTCATATCAGCTACAGCGATTCAGTGCATCTTTACGGTGATTACCTGAACTATGATGGAAATACACGGATCGCCGTGCTTGATTCCAATGTCCGCATGATTGACAAACGAGCGACGCTTTATACCGATTACCTCGAATATGACCGGAACCTGGCTGTGGCTTGTTACTTTACCGGCGGGCGGATCGTGGATGCGGAGAATGTGCTTACCAGCAAAACAGGCCGGTATTTCACACAAACTTATGAATTCCAGTTCAGCGATTCAGTGGTTGTGGTCAACCCTGATTATACGATGTACTCGGATACCCTGCGCTATAATACCGAAACAGAAATAGTATTTATTGAGGGACCGACGAATATTTACGGCAAAGAAGACAAGATCTATTCAGAAAAAGGATGGTATGATACCCGCAAAAACCAGGCTGAACTTAACCGGAATAACCAGATTGTACACCTGGAACAGATACTCAAAAGCGACTGGATTTATTATGACCGGGAAAGGGAATACGGGAAAGCAAAGGGTAATGTCTGGGTGAAGGATACGGTGCAGAACATTATTCTGGAAGGCGGTATCAGCGAATTTTACAGGAGTGAAAAATATTCATACATTACCGACTCGGCCCGTGCCATTCTGATAGATCAGCGTGACTCGCTGTACATGCACGCCGACAGTTTTATCCTTGTTCTTGATTCAGCTGACAAGGCCAGGCTGTTATTCGCTCATCACCGTATGAAGTTTTTCAAGGGTGACCTGCAGGGGATGTGCGATTCACTCGTTTACCGGGTGGATGATTCTATTATTGCTTTATTACGGAAGCCGGTCCTTTGGTCAGAAGAAAATCAGCTTACCGCCGATTCCATGTGGTTGTATTTAAGCCATAACCGGATTGATTCGATGGTATTATTCAATATGGCTTTTATCATTTCACGCGACAGCTCCGAATCGTTTAATCAGATCAAAGGAAAACAGATGAGGGCCTATTTCAGGGACAACCAGCTTTACCTCATCAAGGTCCAGGGCAATGCAGAGACGATTTATTTCGTCAGGGAGGAAGATAAAGAAATGATCGGAATCAATAAATCCATTTCAAGCAACATGGCTATCATGCTGGAAGACAGGAAAATAAAAAAAATCCTTTACCTCACACAGCCTGAAGCCACTTTATACCCGGAAAAGGATGTAGTGAAAGAAGACAAATTCCTGAAGGATTTTAACTGGATCGAAGAGCAACGACCGGTGGACAGGCAAGGGATATTTATCTGGAAAGAATGATCAGAAAACCGAGACCCTGACGTAGCGTTTCGGATTCAGCCGGATATCCTCGATAAGCTGGTTCAGCTCAAAAGCAGATTTCTGCAGGTCCTTATACAATTGGTCGTTATTGATCAGCAGGCCCAGCGTCCCTTCTCCTTTATCTATGCGGGCCAAGACATTGGCCAGATCAGTAAAAGTATTATCAATATTCTGAATAACCCCTGAGATATTTGCATGCGCAAGCGTATCGCTTAAGGTAGCAAGATTGCCAAGGACACGGTTGATCTCGTCACTGTTATTATTGAGGTTCCTCGTGATCATGTCGATATTGTAAAGGATGCTCGACAAGCGGCCTGATTGAAGGAGAACAAGCGTATCGAGGTTTTGAGTCGTGTTTTCCAGGTTGCTGAAGGTGTGGCGTATACTCTTGATGCTGGCATTGAGATCTTCGATGGCATCCTTGTTAAAAATGCCCTGTACAGCTACAACCATAGTATCGATAGAAGACAGAAGGTCCTCGGCTTTCAGTTTCAATGGGAGGATCTGCTGGTTGACGGCATCTTTGAGGGTGGTCTCAACATCAGCATGAAGGGTATCGCCATTCCCGGCATAATCCGGCCCGGTGCCGAGCAGTATTTCAACGGCTTTGGACCCCATCAGGTCTTCACTGAAAATTCGGGCTGTAGAGTTTAAAGGTACCGGGAATTTATCCGTGAAAACAAGCTGAACGATGATATCTCCATCCAGGCTCGGATCAAAATATACCTTGCCAACCTGTCCGACTTTCACCCCATTGATATAAACAGGATTAGAAGGGTTCAGTCCGTTTACATGCTTATAAACAGCGATTATAACCCTTTCTTTATAAAGGATATTTTTATTCTTCAGGAAACTAAAGCCCCAGACCAGGATTGCTGTAACAAGAATAAAAAGAAAGCCGATTCTGAATTCCTTTGAAAATTTCAAACTGCCAACCTTTATTTCAGACAAATATAATTACTTTTTAATCACTTCAAGAGCTTTTTCCAAAGAAATACGCTCGTCTTTCTCAAAGCAAATAACAAATGCATCCTTATACTTTTTATTTTCTTTGATAAATTTCTGATGTTTGAGCGCATCTTCATAGGTCCTGAAATTGCCCGTAGAATATTTATACCAACTGTCCTGCCTATATTCCCGGATGTCTGGCAAATCCTTGTATTTTTTGGCATCGAAAACTTTTGGAGTGCGGGAAGAGGTGAACTGCACCCGGAAGTATATATCAGGTGGTTTAACGGCTTCCGGTTCCTTTAAATAGTCTTTGACAACCAGTGGGGCTTTGTTGTCTTTCCTTTCCATTTCTTCTTTATAATACTTGAAGGACCTGAAAATGGCTGAAGCAATATAGGCCTGTCCGTCTTCCGACATAAGGAAACGTTCATCTTCCGGGTTGGTGATAAATCCGGTTTCAACAAGCACACCTGGCATGGTAGTGCGGTAGAGGACGAGGAAGCCTGCCTGGAATACCCCCCTGTCTTTTCTCTTGACCCTTTCGCGGAATTGCCGCTGGATCTCGTCGGCCAGCATGGTGCTCTGATCCAGCGATGCATCCTGGAACATGGTCAGGGTAATATAATCTTCATCCTGGTTTGGATCGAATCCTTCATACATGTCGGCAAAATTCTCCTCGTTAAGAATAGCTGCATTCTCCAGTTTGGCTACTTCAAGGTTGGCTTCGCTTTTGTGGAGCCCCATGACATAAGTTTCCGTTCCGCTGGCAGATGAAGTTTTAGATGCATTGCAATGGATGGAGATGAATACATTTGCCTTGCTGTCGGTCGCGATTTTCGCCCGTTTGTACAACTCTATGAAAACATCGGTTTTACGTGTATAGATCACTTCAACGCCTGGGGTGTATTTCTCAATATATTCTCCTGTTTTCAGGGCGATGGCCAGAGCAATGTTCTTTTCACAGGAGTTTTGGCCAAGTGCCCCAGGGTCCTTGCCGCCATGCCCGGCGTCGATTACTACCCGGTGAACCTGGTATTGCGGATAAACTGGCAGAATGAAAACCAGGACCAGCAAGGGAACACCGAAAATATAACGTAGCTGCTTCACCTGTTCGATTAGTTTAAATATCTTTGAATTCAAAAACGGTATTATACTTGCAATAATTACAGTATTAGCCGTTATTATACAAATTTAGCCGGATAATTTGTTGGAGTATCACCTTGCCATTTAAATTATTAACAGCACCTTTGTTAAAACGGATCTTCCTGTTGACGATCTCGTTTTCGCTAGTGGCACTCACAGATGCCCGCAGCATGGGAAAGGTATACTCGTCATCGATAAGAGAAACCCCGTTTTGTCAACTTATACCCGATACCATCACAGCCAGCCTCGCTGACACATTAGTGATTGACAGCCTTGCCGCCGGCGGTTCAAAAGAGGCTTTGGATGCCAAAGTGGATTACAAGGCAAAGGATTCCACCCTTTTCGATCTGGTCAATAAGAAAGTCTTCCTGTATGGCGATGCTGTTATAAATTATAGTGACATCAACCTACAGGCGGCTTTTATCGAAATAAATTTTGAAAAAAATGAAGTCTACGCTACAGGTATGCCTGATTCCACAGGAAAAGAGGTCGGAGTCCCTGTCTTCAAACAAGGAGATCAAAGCTTCAAATCCCGGGTCATCCGTTATAATTTCAGGTCGAAAAAGGGCTTCATCAGTAAAGTCATAACTGAAGACGGAAGCGGTTACCTGCACGGGGAAACTGTAAAGAAGATGGGAGATGATATTATCAATATTTCCAAAGGCTCATACACGACCTGTAACCTGGAAGATCACCCCCATTTTGAGTTCAGGTATAATAGATCGATGGTGATCCCCAAGAAACGCATTGTAACCGGGCCTGTATACCTGGTTGTCGAAGATGTCCCAACCCCGCTGATGCTACCATTTGGCTGGTTTCCAAATAAACAGGGGCAACGTTCGGGGATCCTCCTCCCGACTTTCGGCGAATCTGCTAACCGTGGTTTTTATTTTGAGGGGGGCGGATATTATCTTTTTATCAGCGATTACCTTGATTTTAAGGTGACTGGAGATATATATACTTTAGGTAGCTGGACTCTGAGACCCAGTTTCAATTATAAAAAACGCTATAAATATTCCGGTTCAGCGAGTTTTACCTACGCCATCACTGTCAGCGGGGTGAAAGAAGCCCCCAATTACACCCGGAAGCGCGACTTTGCCTTAAGGTGGAACCACAAGCAGGATCCCAAGGCGAGGCCCAGGAGCACCTTCAGTGCCGACGTCAATATCGTCTCCTCCACTTTAAATAAATACAACCCTTCAACCACACAGGATTACCTTTCGAACACCTTCAGGTCGAGTGTGGCTTACCAGACTAATTTCGGCGGCAAATTCTATCTGACAGTGAATGCTGCGCATGATCAGAACACTTTGACGCATATCGTGAATGTAACCCTTCCGGAACTGACTTTTTCGATTAACCGGTTCAATCCGTTCAGTTCGCCTAAAAGGGTCGGCCGCACCAGATGGTACCATATTATCACGATGAATTATAACCTGAATGCAAGAAACACGGTAACTGCACTTGATTCGGTTATATTAACTTCCGCGGCGCTCAATTTGATGAAAAACGGCATCCAGCATACTTTTCCCATTTCCAGCCCGGTCAAGCTGTTGAAATATTTCAACTGGACCAATTCTATCAGCCTGACTGACAGGATGTATTTTGAATCATACCGGAAATCATGGTCGAACGATACTTTGTTCACTGAAAATGATACCATCATCGGCTACCTGGTGAAAGATACCATCAATGGCTTTAACAACCTGTTTGATTACAGTTATTCTTCCTCCCTGAGCACAAAAATTTATGGAATGATCCAGTTTGGTAAAAATTTTCCGGTCAATGCTATCCGGCATGTTTTAACCCCTACGGTTTCATTCACTTACAAGCCTGATTACGGAACGGAATTCTGGAACTATTATGATTCCTACATAGATACAAATGGAAAGGAGATCCCGTATTCAAAATATGAGGGATCACTATACGGAAGCCCGTCACCCGGTAAGTCCGGGCGGATCAATTTCTCTTTCGGCAATAATCTTGAGATGAAGATCCGTTCGCGGAAAGACACCTTGACCGGGACTAAGAAGCTGGGTATACTCGACAATTTCACTATCAATTTTTCTTATGATTTTGCCAAGGATTCGCTTAGGTGGTCGCCTTTATCGTTATCGGGCCGCACCCGGTTATTCAAAAAAATAGACATCAGTTATCGCAGCGAATTCGATCCCTATATACTTGATTCGACCGGCACGAAAAACCTGGACCAGACCGAGTGGTCTGTAAACCACCGGCTTCTCAGGCTGAAGAATACCAACTGGTCTGTTAGCCTGAACTGGAGGTTATCTTCCGAAGATTTGAAAAAAAAAGAAGATAAAAAGGTACCGGTGCCTGCTTCCCCGGGTAATGAAGCTGAACTTGAAGAAATTATATTGAGTCCTGATGATTACATTGACTGGTCAATACCCTGGGACCTTACATTCAGTTATTCTTTCAGGTATGACGCGGTACGTCGTTATCCTGATTATGTTTATGAAAGGACGACAAAAATTGTTCAGACGGTGGATGTGTCGGGCAATATAAGCATTACCCCAAAATGGAAAGTGGGATTCAGGACCGGCTGGGATTTTGAGGCTAAGGACCTTTCTTACACTTCGATCAGCATATACCGCGACCTGCATTGCTGGGAAATGCGATTCAACTGGATACCCATGGGTACGCAGAAGAGCTGGAACTTTACTATCAACGCGAAGGCTTCTATACTGCAAGACCTCAAGCTGAACAAGAAGAAGGATTTCAGGGATAATTTCTGATTTTCATTCAATTCTATACATTTGCTGATTATAAAATTAATAAATCAATATGAAGAAGATCATTCACACCACAGAAGCGCCGAAGGCGGTTGGCCCATACAGCCAGGCCGTTGAAGCTAACGGTATGCTTTTTATTTCAGGACAGATACCGATCGACCCGGCTATCGGAAAAATAGTCGAAGGCGGTATAAAAGAACAGACTGAGCAGGTGATGAAAAATATCGGAGCGATTCTAAAAGCTGCAGGTTACAGTTATGCTGATGTTGTAAAATCGACCTGTTTGCTTAACGATATGGATAATTTCGCCGCAATGAACGAAGTTTATGGCAGGTACTACGCGGAAAACCCACCGGCACGGGCCGCTTATGGGGTTGTTAGGCTTCCGTTGGGAGCAATGGTTGAGATTGAAACGATAGCAGTTAAACTTGAAATTTGAAATCTGAAATTTGGATTTTGAACTTTGAACTATGAAACGGATTTCTCTCATACTCTGCACAATGCTCTACGCTCTAAGCCTGCTGGCCGATGAAGGCATGTGGATCCCCAGCCTCCTGGGTGAACAGAAACTTGATGAAATGAGGAAAAAAGGGCTGAAGCTATCGGCTGAAGATATTTACAGCATCAACCAGGCCAGCCTTAAAGATGCGATTGTATTGTTTGGCAGGGGCTGCACGGGTGGTATTGTTTCTGATAAGGGTTTGTTGCTTACCAACCATCATTGCGGTTTTGGCAGCATCCAGCGGCATAGTTCCATTGAGCATGACTACCTGACAGGCGGTTTCTGGGCCATGAGCCGGGAAGAGGAGCTCTCTAACCCCGGACTTACAGTTTCCCTGCTCGTGAGGATGGAAGACGTTACGGATCAAGTGTTATCCGGTATAAAAGCAGGCATGAATGAAGCAGACCGGCAGAAAACGATCGATGAGGCCGGAAAAACGATCATAGCGGAAGCCATAAAAGATACCCGTTACCAGGCGGATATAAAACCGTTGTTCGGTGGTAACCAGTATTTCCTTTATGTGACGGAAGTTTTTAAGGATATTCGCCTGGTTGGAGCGCCGCCATCTGCGATCGGAAATTTCGGCGGGGATACAGACAACTGGGTGTGGCCCAGGCATACAGGCGATTTCAGCGTGTTCAGGATCTATGCCGATAGTAACAACCTGCCGGCGGATTATGCAAAAGGCAACGTCCCTTATAAGCCAAAAAAATTCCTTACGGTTTCCCTGAAAGGGGTGGATAAGGGCGACTTTACGATGGTTTATGGCTACCCGGCATCAACAAGTCAATATCTTCCATCGTATATGGTTGAATTCATAGCAGAGGGGTCCAACCCGGATAAGATTGAAATCCGCCGTATGAAGTTAGATATTATGGGCAGCAGTATGGCTTCAGATCCTGAAGTCAGGATACAATATGCTTCGAAATATGCCGGTGTGGCTAATTACTGGAAGAAATGGCTTGGCGAAAGCAAAGGATTGGAGCGGTTTCATGCCGTCGAAAAAAAGGAGGCTTTCGAACTTGATTTCCAGTCATGGGCCGACCAGAAAGGTACGACTTATTCCGGGATCCTTCCGGACTACAGACGGTTGACTGAAGAGCTAAAGCCGTTTCAATCCTGGATTGATAATTTTTCGGAAGCGGTCTGGAGCCTGGATATTATCCGATATGCTGCCGGGTTCAGAAACTTGTTAGCGATGGAAAAACCTGCGGCAGAGGACTGGCAAAAGGAAGTTGACCGGCTCAAAGCCGGTATACCTGGATTCTTTAAGGATTATGACATGGCGACAGATAGGAAACTGTTTTATGCGATGATGGATCATTTCCGCCGGTCGGTCAGCAGGAACGAATTGCCGGACATCTACCTTTTCATCGACAATAAATTTGGGGGTGATATAAATACCTACACCGATTGGGTGTATACAGCGTCTGTTTTTGTGTCGGAAGAACGCATGACAGCCTTCATGGGCGGTATTAACCCAAAAAGAGCGGGTAAACTTGAGAAAGACCCGGTTTTCAAGGTTATGATGAGTTTTTACCGGAAATATTCGGCTGATTACTTACAGCCATACCAGAAATTGATGGTCAGGCAGGATAGTTTACAGCGCATTTATATGAAGGCAATCATAGAGATGGAGGAAGACAAACTTCTTTTCCCGGATGCCAATTTCACCCTCAGGGTGTCCTTTGGAGTGGTGAATGATTACTATCCAAAAGACGGGGTCTATTATGATTACCAGACTACACTGGAGGGGATCATGGAGAAGGATGATCCCGATATTTACGATTACAGGGTTCCCGGCAGGCTGAAAGAACTTTATGAGGCAAAGGATTATGGCCAATATGGTCAGGATGGTGTGATGAATGTGTGTTTTACAGCAGCAAATCACACAACCGGGGGCAATTCCGGTAGCCCGGTGTTGAATGCCAACGGGGAGCTGATCGGTTTAAATTTCGACCGCAACTGGGAAGGAACCATGAGCGATATAATGTACGATCCTGGCAGGTGCAGGAACATCGTGCTCGATATCCGGTACTGTCTTTTTATCATGGATAAATATGCAGGTGCGGGGCACCTGGTGGAGGAGATGAACATCATTAAAAATTAAAAATTAAAAATTTAAAGTTCAAAACGCAAAATGATCGGAAAGGGGATTCTATCTTCTGGGATGGAGTCCCTGGAGTTCATTTCCTGATAATTTTTTTTATAGATTTTGCCGTCCCATCTTTGACGATAAGAAAATAAATACCGGTGGGATAGCAAGACATGTCCAGACGGAATTGATCACCTGTTTTTGTATCTGAATAGATTAATTTTCCTATAGCATTAATCAAACTTACGTCATATTTTCTGTCCGAAAAGCACGAGGATTCAATATTAATAATGTCGCCAGTTGGGTTTGGGAAAATACTGAGAGGTATAATATCTGGTTCTGATAGGCTCACATTATCCGAATAACGGTATATAAAACTTGCGAAAATATAACCATTGTTCTGTTCAAACATTTTTAATCTGTAAATATTCTCATTATAAGGAAATATGAGAGCATCCCAGGATTGGCCCTGATCTGATGTAACATAAAAGCTGCCGTTATTCCCACCGCAGTACCCGATATTTTGGTTTACAAAATCCAGGCAGTTGATTTTGTTTGAATTGTCTAATTCGATTGCTTCCCAGTTTGTCCCTGCATCAATTGTTCTGAATATATGCCCCTCTGAACATGAAATTAAACCGATTGTTTGCGTAAAAAACCCGATATCGGTAATCGTAAGACTATCATTCGTGAAGCATGGTTGCCATGAAAGACCCGAATCAAATGTCCTGAGAATTGTATAAGTTGTATCGGATGGGTAAAATGAAATTATAAATCCTGTGTCAGGGCTGATAAATAAGGGTTTCAGCAATTGCAGAGAATCCTCCCTCGTATAAAAAACCTCAATCAGGTTATTTCCTTCGATCCTGTATAAATAACTAAAAGGTCCGTTTGTCAATCCCCAGTGCTTTGCAGTCATAAACAATACACTATCATTCAGCTTACGGATATTTCTGGGTTCAATATCAAAAGAATTAAAATAACTATACCACGTCATTCCGCTGTTAGAAACCCTCTTAAAATGATCAGAATAATCTGTCCAAAAGTCTATAAAACATGTATCCCTGTTAACTGCGTACAGAAATCTGTTGAGACAAGAGGGGCCTGCCCAGAATATGTCTTTTTCTACCCAGGTTGCCCCTCCATCAACTGTCTGATAAAACCAAAGCTCACCACCGCTGCTTGGGGAGAAATATACGTAAGCAGAAAAATAACCCGTAAGCATATCGCCGAAATCCATTTTTCCTTGCTCAAAGCTTGTTCCCCAACCTGGATATGAGGGAATATTCACACGAGTAAACTGACTGAATGCGGATAGGCTGCAGTATAAACACAATAGCATTATTAACATCAATTTAATACTATTATTTTTATGAAAACTGAGGATTGAAATAATGTAATCAATATGGGCACTTAAAAAGGTTTTCATAGTAGATACCGAATTAATGACTCTGTAAATATAAGGTTTTAATGTAAAATAATCAATTATCTGATCTGATCGATGTTGATTTTTATTCTCAAATATCGGCACTTACCGTTTGCAATTAATGAGAATTTAGATGAACTTTACATTTTTGTTAGCTGAAACCCTATAACGATATTGCAAACTTTAAATAAAATCCAATGAATGCGAAAAAAAATTTCATTACAACAGTTTTACTCGTGGCTTGCCTGCATACATTAGGTCAACATTTAGCTATGACATTTGAGGACGCAAAAAAACAAGGTATATCGATTCAGTATTTAGACAGCATTTATAAAAGTGCAGTTCATGTGGATACTTCACAAGCAGTTTTTAAAACAGAAACAGAGCAAAAAGCAATGTATGAATCATACGTGAAATTGTTGCAGGACTTTGGAAAGTTTCTGACTGCAAACAATTTCATTTGGAATAATCCCACAAAGTGCTTCAACAGAATTTATTTCAGTTCGGACGGGACTATAGATTACTTTCTGTATAATTTCATGACTAAAAATGTAAAAACTGAAGACCAACTTCCGCAGGAGAAACAAACGGAATTCAACCGGCTGTTAAATTTATTTATAATCGATTATAAGATTTCATTGACAGCAAAAACAAAATTTGCACAATGCAGTCCAGCAACTTATATGCCCAAAGAATAGATGAGCTACAATTCAGATCACGATTGTGTATATAGTGATGACAAGAATAATAATTTGAAATCCAAGTAATTGACATTTATTATAGGGTTTAATACCAATATTTTAAAACTTCATATATGCAAACCATCAAACCGTAAGTAGTGTCAAAAAGAAATGAAAAAAGATCATTACCAATTATAAATTGGAACTTTAAAGATTGAGGCGCTCCGAAAAGTAATAAATTCAAAAATGCCACCAAAACACCAATTCACTAAATATCACCAAAAGTTAATTATCAATTAAATAACTTTAGTGTGTTTTGGTGTTTTAGTGCTTTGGTGGCTAAAAAGGGCCTTCCCAGAGTGAACTCAAGTTTTATTTGAAAGATTTTGAATATTTTAAGCTTCTATTTCTTCAGATAATTTTTCAAATCCTTGTAATAGTTTTCGTGAGGCCCCAACATGATCAATTCAAGGATTTCAGGAATGTAAGCATAAGCAAGCAGGAACAAGGTGTTGTTTATCCGGAATTTATAAATAAAAACCATCTTCAGATCTCCTTTTTTCTGTTCTCCAACAGCAGGATTCCGGAGGATTTCCCTGATGGCCTCATCAAGCTGAGCTTTTTGCGGTTTGGAAAGTTTCTTCACCTTGCGCTCAAATATTCTTGATTGAATGACTTTCATCAGGGCTGATTAAATTGATATTCAGAAAATTCACCGGATTCTAATTCATTAAGGCCCAATAAAAGTTCCTTTATAAGACTGTAAGGCATATCCGGGTTTTCTTCGGTGATTTTACCTATCTGTGCCCAATGCTCAATCTGCCCGGTAACGGACCGGTTTTCAAGTTTGCTGATTTTCCTGGCTGAATTGAGTAAGCTATCTGAAATTCTGACCGCTGTTGCCATGATTATGATAATTTGAAATGCAAAGATAGTACAAAACGTTGCATTTTGCAATGTATTAATCAAATTATTTAGTCAACAGAACCCTCCTCTCCGCCTTCGGCGAATCGGGATTGTCATTATTGTTTGTAAATTTACCGCCTGATTACTTTGCGTTCTTCTAATTTCTTTGCAATCCTTTGCGTGAAATTTTTATTCAGCTAAAGTTTACAAATGATATTTTATGGGAGATCATAATAAAAAAGAAAAGCTATTTTCCGAATTTCCTCCGGTTTCTGTTCAGGAATGGGAAGACAGGATATTACTAGACCTGAAAGGAGCAGATTACGAGAAAAAACTTGTTTACAAGCCCGAGGAAGGATTACAGATAAAACCATACTATACTGCGGAAGATCTGAAGACCCTGGAATATCTGACGGCTCCGTTCCCCGATTCTTTTCCTTTTGTCAGGGGAACAAAAAAAGCAGGAAACGATTGGTTCATCCGCCAGGATATTATTGTCAGCGACCTGAAACGGGCCAACGAAAAGGCTTTAGATATCCTGATGAAAGGAATTGATTCGCTGGGATTCATCCTGGAAGATGACAAAGAATATTCAAAAGATGACCTCGACCTGCTGCTGAAGAACATTTTTGCCGAAATGGTCGAAATCAATCTGCATTGCGGCCGTAACGCCCTTCAGGTCCTGAAGAACCACTATGAAATGCTTGTCCGCTATAATCGCGACTTTCAGAAGATACACGGTTCCATCGAATTTGATCCTTTCGGAAGACTGATCACCAGTGGAAATTATTATTTCTCAAAAGAAGAAGATCTTGATCAAATCCGGCAAATGATCCTGGTATCAGCTCATCTGCCTCATTTCACGGTGATCGGTGTAAATAGCGATCATTTTAACAATGCCGGATCAACTATCCTGGAAGAGCTGGCTTTCAGCCTTTCCCAGGGCGCTGAGTACCTTACACTTCTGACAGAAAAAGGCCTTTCAATCAGCCAGATCGCACCGAAGATTAAGTTCAGGTTTGCCACAGGGTCAAATTATTTCCTCGAGATAGCCAAATACAGGGCTGCCCGCCTGCTTTGGGCCCATATTGTCAAAGCTTACGGACCCAGCAAGGAGGAAGTGACCAAAATGAATATCCACGCGGTTACTTCAAGCTGGAATAAATCGATGTATGACCCTTATGTGAATATGCTGCGGACTACCACCGAAGCCATGTCTTCCATTATCGCAGGTATAGATTCCCTCACTGTCATTCCTTTCAATGCAGTATATGAAAAACCATCAGACTTTTCGGAGCGGATCGCCCGCAACCAGCAACTGCTGCTGAAGGAAGAGTCATATCTGGACAAGGTCGTAGATTCTTCTGCAGGATCGTATTACCTCGAAAACCTTACCGATTCGATTGCTGCTGAAGCCTGGAAACTTTTCCTCGAAGTGGATGCCCGCGGCGGTTTCCTCGAAGCAGTCAACCAGGGATTCATTCAGACGAAAATAGCGGAAACAGCCCGCAAACGCAATATGGATCTCGCTAACCGGAAGGATATCCTTCTTGGAGTGAACCAGTATCCCAATTTCACAGAATATAAGACTGAAAAAATATCCCCTGATGTTTTGGAGGAAAATGATCGCTCAGATAGTGAATCGGTAGTGCAAACCCTGAAGGCTTTTCGTGGGGCACAACCTTTCGAGGAGATCAGGTACCGTACCGACTCCTATGCAAAGGATCATAAACGGCCCGCTGCTTTTATGTTTCCATATGGTAATCTCACCATGCGCATGGCACGTTCACAATTCAGCCGGAATTTCTTCGCCTGTGCAGGCTTTGAGGTGATCGAAAACCTTGGATTTAAGACTATTGAAGATGGTGTGAAGGCTTTTATTAAAAGCCGGGCGGAAATTGCCGTGATCTGCAGTTCGGATGATGAATATCCTGTCATCATTCCGGAAATCGGCGGGCAACTCAAAGATAAAGCTGTGATTGTTATTGCCGGTTATCCGAAGGACCACCTGGAACGGCTGAGGGCGGAGGGCATAGAGCATTTTATCCATGTAAAGTCGAATGTGCTGGAGGAGTTGAGGAAGTTCCAGCGATTGGTGGGAATTGAAGAAAGTGGAACGGTGGAACGGTGGAACGGTGAAACAGTGGAACGGTGAAACAGTGGAACGGAAAAGCATAGAAGCATGGATGCTTGGAGAAGTATTAAAAATCCGCGTAAATCCGTTGAATCCGTGTCATCCGTGTTCTATTTTAAAGTAAGCAATACAAGAAAAAATATTCTCAATGAAACCAAATTTTCAAAAGATTCATTATAAAACATCTATCTCTTCGAAGATCAGTTCCAAAGAGTGGGAACTTCAGAATCGCATCGGTAGCGAGGAATGGATGACAGCCGAAGGTATACCGGTTAAGCCGGTTTATACAGCCGATGATCTGGAAGGAATGGAGCATCTTAATTTTGCAGCGGGTATCCCGCCATTCCTTCGCGGTCCCTATTCTACCATGTTCGTGACAAAACCCTGGACCATCAGGCAATACGCCGGCTTTTCTACTGCAGAGGAATCAAATGCATTTTATCGCAGAAACCTGGCATCAGGCCAGATGGGGCTTTCGATTGCATTTGACCTGGCGACCCATCGCGGTTATGACTCCGATCATGAACGCGTTGTTGGTGATGTGGGAAAAGCCGGGGTGGCTGTCGACTCCATCCTGGATATGAAGGTCCTATTCGACCAGATCCCGCTCAACCGCATGTCGGTTTCGATGACGATGAACGGAGCCGTTTTACCGGTGCTTGCATTTTATATAGTGGCCGGCCTGGAACAGGGTGCCCGTCTTGACCAGCTTTCCGGGACTATACAAAATGATATCCTCAAGGAGTTTATGGTCCGGAATACCTACATCTATCCTCCATTGCCTTCTATGCGCATTATCGCGGATATATTCAAATACACTTCCGCGAACATGCCTAAGTTCAACTCCATCAGCGTCAGCGGGTACCATATGCAGGAAGCTGGCGCCACCACCGACCTCGAGCTGGCTTATACCCTGGCTGACGGGCTGGAATACCTCCGGACAGGTACACAGGCCGGATTGGATATCGATGATTTCGCCCCTCGCATCTCCTTTTTCTGGGGAGTCGGGATGAACCATTTTATGGAGATCGCCAAAATGAGGGCCGCTCGTATGCTCTGGGCAAAAATCGTGAAGCAGTTCAACCCGAAGAACCCAAAATCCATGGTCTTGCGCACACATTGCCAGACATCCGGTTGGAGCCTCACCGAGCAGGATCCGTTCAACAACGTGGCCCGGACTTGCGTGGAAGCCCTCGGTGCTGTTCTGGGCGGTACACAGTCGCTCCATACAAATGCTCTCGACGAAGCTATTGCCTTACCGACAGATTTCTCCGCACGCATCGCACGGAATACACAGATCTATATCCATGAAGAAACGCAGGTATGCCGCTCTGTCGATCCCTGGGCAGGGTCTTATTATGTGGAATACCTCACTGATCGCATTGCGCGCAGGGCATGGGCGCTGATTGAAGAGGTGGAAACCCTCGGCGGCATGGCCAAAGCTATCGAAACCGGCCTGCCTAAAATGCGCATCGAAGAAGCTTCTGCACGCAAACAGGCCCGCATCGATTCGCACAAAGACACCATCGTGGGAGTAAATAAATATCGCCTGGATAAGGAAGCGCCCATGGAAACCCTTGAAGTCGATAACACCGCGGTTCGGGATTCCCAGGTGAGACGGCTGCAACAATTAAGATCCCGGCGCAACCAGGCCGATGTCGACAAGGTCCTTGATAAGATCACCCATTCATGTGAAACAGGTGAAGGCAATCTGCTCGAACTGGCCGTTGAAGCAGCCAAAACCAGGGCTACGCTCGGGGAGATATCCTATGCCTGTGAAAAGGTTTTTGGAAGATATAAGGCTGTTATCCGATCCATTTCAGGCGTTTATTCTGCCGAATCGAGGAACGACGAAAGCTTTAATAAAGCATGCGACCTGGCTGATCAGTTTGCCGCCCTGGAAGGCCGCAGGCCCAGAATCATGATTGCTAAAATGGGCCAGGATGGCCATGACCGCGGCGCTAAAGTCGTTGCCACTGGCTATGCTGACATCGGTTTTGACGTAGATATCGGGCCGCTGTTCCAGACGCCGGCTGAAACGGGCAGGCAAGCTGTGGAGAATGATGTGCATATTATCGGGGTTTCAAGCCTGGCAGCCGGGCATAAAACTTTGGTGCCACAATTGATTGGAGAGCTGAAAAAGCTTGGCAGGGAGGATATCATGGTGATTGTAGGTGGCGTTATCCCCCCGCAGGACTATGATTTCCTTCACAAAGCCGGCGTAGTAGCCATTTTTGGCCCCGGCACGGTGATTTCCGATGCCGCCATCAAATTGCTGGATATTTTGATTGAATCAAGGCAGTAAATCCTTCTCCTCCGCCTGCACCACTTCATTTGTTGTCGTGTTGTATACAAACGCAACCACAGAGCAGTTGTCAGCATTCCATCCGTCAGGTATTGTGTAAGAATAACTGTTTGTCAATGCAGATCCGGAGATAGCCTGGCCATCTGTACCTACAACATCACCCCATGTTCCGTTCATGGATCCCCGGAGAACGTGATTATGTTCATAGGTCAGATTTACTCCCTGTTCGGTTTCCTGTGGGGAAATGATACCGCTTTCAACAATGAAAACGCAAATATTATAGGTTCCGTCCATATCTTTCAGGAACTCAGTTTCCAGAAGACAATCAAGCTTTGATGTTCCGGTATTATAAGTATTGGTAATAATAATTTCGACCTGGGCCTCTAAATCGGTCTGTATTGCAGCGGCTGCCTCCCAGCTGTCTTTAAGCAGGATCCTGAATCCGTCGAATTCTGTGCGGTTTACCATTCCCATGGGATAACCCGGAAATCCGAAAAAAGAATTCAGTTCAGCACCTTCCTGGGTGCGGAAATCTGCAGTGAAATCTCCGGTAGCATCCGGTGTGGAGTAAGATCCCGCATGAATGGTCAGTAATACCAATTGTTCACCGTAGAGGGTTTTAAGGGTATGGGCTATTTCGGCAGCTTCGGGGCAATTCAGGCATTTCTGGCCTGTGTAGTCTTCAAGCAAAACTTTGCGGACTTTGTCACCCGGCCCCGGCCCGTTCCCTCCTGCTATCGCTACCAGGTAAGGCTCCTCCACGATATCACAGGAAGGGATCATAAGGGCTGATAAAGCAAACAAAGCAATTATTTTGGATATTTTTTTCATCATATTCCTTTTAAAAACTGGTGCTGATATTAAGTGTAAAACCGTTTGAGGCCGGCACCTGGCGGCAGACACCTCCGACACAAAGCAACCCTTCACGCTGGCGTCCGTATGCCAGGGAAAGGCGATGAGGCCCCTGAACGAAAGCCACAGCAGCAGTGTAATAATGCAAACGCATATCTTCATCAGGATTACCGTAATTATATTGGTCCATGATAGAGAAAAACCATTTGGGAGCGACATTGAATTCGACCATGAGCATGGCCCAGTTACCCCTGTCTTGTTTGGTCAAAAGCTCCTCATATTCCAGCCGTAACGATTTTGTTGATGACAGCTTAAAAGTAAATTCGATGTTATATTCATGGGCATGTACCATCTCAGCACCAGGATGGCCTTCAACAACTTCAATATTATAATCAATATGAATATATTCGATGTTCAACTTTACCTTCTTTCCGATCTTCTTCTCAAAAGAAGCAGAAATACTTTGATAATAAAGGTCTCCGAATTTAAACCAGGGTGCCTTGTAGCCAAGGGTCCCGGTAGAATCAACAGGAATGCTGTCTGCAATAGCCTGCTTGTCCAGCCCGTGGACCCTCGAGTAATTCAGTTCGAGCTTGGTCCCGTATTTACCTCCAAGCTTAGTACCCTTCGGGATTGTATATATAATCTGTCCCTGTATAGCTGCTTCCCCATTTAATTGAGTGGCGTAAGGATAAACGTTTTCCAGCGAGTAAACAAACTGCTTTGTCAATGGCGGGATAAAGTTAATATCGAGTACGTTATTGAGTTCGGTCATCTTCGATTTATAACTCATATTATCGATCCGTTTAGCGGCTATATAAACCCCAAGGCCTTTTTGGGAATAGGAGAGAGATGACAGCAGCGCCTGGCCGTCTTTATAGATGTAATTATTGAAAGCCGTCGGATTATTGAATTTATGCGTGTATTCCGTGTAGAAATTGAATCCTCCATTGGAAATGCTCACCCTTCCTCCGGCAGAAGCTACATTGGCTGGCAGTTGGTATTCATATTTTATCGTATCTGAAATGAGTGTTTTGGTGCGCATCTTTTCGTACTTGCTGACAAAGCTTCCACCCAGGATCACTCGTGTTTTCATTTCCTTCAGGGCGTTGAAGGCATCATTCAGCATCAGTTCCCCGTCAAAGCCGCGGACAATACCCCTGTTATCATCTGCAAACGGTTCCCAGTAATAGCGCTGCACCCCAATAAGAGCTTTAAAGTTAAGGCCTGAAACCGGGCTGTATTTAACTCTTAATCCGTTGAAGGAATTATCATAGCCCAGGTCCCATTGCTCGTAGCTGCGCAGGATCATACCCATTCCAAATTGTTCGTAAAAGTGGCCGGCTGTAATCTGAAGTTTTTCATCGCCATATTCTACAAACCAATATGGGATACCCTGTCCCTGGTAATTCGGGTCATATCCTGCAAGCGGCGGAAGATAGGCTTCATAGCGAAGGCCTGCATTGAACCGCCACATTGAGAACCGGATATCACCGTACCCATTCAACCGCATCGTTTTACCCTGCAAGACGGAGTCGGTGATCCCCAAAGCCTCGTCCGGATGATAAGTCTGGGCATCGATCTGGAAATTACCGTGAACAGTAGGATTACCGGGAATTTCCTGCGCCAGTATATATGCGGGTAAAGTCAATGCCAGCAATATAAGTATTAAAAACTTTTTCAGGATCATAGATTTTGGTTATTGATTAATCAGAAGTAATAAACCGGAAATCCTTATTTTCCTGCGGGTATCTCTTCACCGGCCGCTACTTTCTTTATTATTTCAAAAAGTTCGTTTTCTCCGCCTTCCGCATAGGAAGTGTGTTGATAAACGACCTGTTTCTGACTGTTAAGCACAAAAATATGCGGGATCATATTAACACCCATGGCACGTTTAAAATCACCGTTTGGGTCGCAATAAAACTCGTATTCCCAGCTATTCCCGTTTACCGTCGGCATCACGTTTGCCATGGACCGGGCATCATCGATGGAGATGGCCACCAGTTTCACTCCTGTTGCATCCTGCCACTCCTGGTAAACATCAGCAATGGCCGTCAATTCCCTCATGCAGGGCTTGCACCATAGCGCAAAAAAGGAAATGACTATTGGTTTACCGGCATTATCAATGCCGGACGTATTGAATTTTTCACCGGTCATGGTTTTGATATCTACAGATGGAATAGTTCTTTCAAGGATTCCTTCCTGGGCATTGAGTGTGATTCCCAGGAGAAGGATTGAAATAAGTACAATTGTTTTTTTCATATCAGATTAAAATTTATGCGTTAATCAGTTAGCTGTTACACGAAGGAACACGAAGAAAATCCCTTTGCGTATTCTTTGCGTATTCTTTGCGTGATAACATATGTGGTAAAATTATCATTACTAAAATTTATTTTATAAACACTTCTAATAATTTTACTTTTTTATCCGGGTAAATTCCAACCTGGCCCAGAATAGCAGGGATCAGGATAACTTCTCCTTTCATTACACCAATTTTCTCATCATTCCCATATCTTAGTATCATGCTGCCCTCCATGCAAATATAGATCACGAAAGAATCGAGTTCTTCATAGTTTTTTCTCAAAGGCTGTGCCAATTCAAGAAGGTTTGTAGTGAAATATGGACAGGTAACCAGGTTGACTGTTTCGTTGAGCCGCTCTTTGTACCCGGTTTTATATTCAGAATAATGGTTCAAGTCGATAGCAGCCAGCGCAAGCTGAGTATGCAGTTCCCGTCCTTTACCATTGGCATCCAGCCGGTCCCAGTCGTAAATCCGGTAGGTGGCATCGGAAGTCTGCTGGATTTCGGTCAGTAATATACCCGGCCCAAGGCTATGTATCCGGCCTGCCGGCATGAAAAACACATCTCCGGTTTTTACTTTTTCGTAATTCAGGATACCAGGTAAGGTTTTATTTTGAAGATGATCAAGGTATTGTTTTTGCGAAACTTTTTTATTGAAACCGCTGATCAATTGGGCGCCTTTGTCAGCATCGATCACATACCACATTTCGGTCTTGCCGTTGGTCTGGTTTCTTTTCCTGGCAAGGTCATCACCGGGATGAACCTGTATGGACAGCCATTCGCGGGCATCGATAAACTTGATGAGCAAGGGGAAAACGTCACCTGAAGTCTCAAAGACTTTTCCACCGATCAGGTCATCCATATAAATTTCGACCAGTTCATTGAGCTCATTTCCGATGAGGAATCCATTACTAACGGTCGTTTGCTTCCCTTCATATCCCGATAAAATCCAGGCCTCCGCACATCGGTCCTTGGGAGCAAAATCCAATCCCATTTGGGTACGGATTTTATCCCCCCCCCAGACGCGGTCGTCAAATACAGGCTTGAATTTCAGCGGATAAAGCGTGTTCATCTTTCGGAAATGAGAGGCCAAAAATAAGGTTTTTTGTTTTAGTTATTTGGATTTTTGAATAGTTAGAACGGGTTTAAATTAAGTACGAAATCCGGGGCTTTTTTTTATTAACTTTCCGGCAAAATCAAACTATGAAATCTGTAGGTGTCTTTTGTGGCTCAAGCATGGGGATCCGTCCCGGATACCGACAGGGAGCGATAGAATTGGGTGGTATCCTCCTTAAAAGGAGGATTCAACTCATTTACGGCGGTGCAAATGTAGGATTAATGAAGGTTTTGGCTGATACCGTCCTGGCCGGCGGGGGTGAAGTAATTGGCATCATGCCAAGGAGGCTGGTGGAAAACGAAGTGGCCCACCAGGGCCTCACGAAGATGCATATCGTAGAAAGCATGAGCGAACGGAAAACCTTAATGGTTGAGCTGTCAGATGCCTTTATCGCTATGCCGGGCGGATTCGGCACCTTTGACGAACTGGCCGAGGTGATTACCTACAACCAGCTGCGACTTACCGATAAACCCATTGGTATCTTGAACCTGGAGCATTATTTCGACCACTTACTGAAATTTTTTACCCATACGGCAAATGAGGGATTCTTACGGCATGAACACCGGAATAACCTGATTGTAGAAGAAAAGCCGGAAGAATTATTGAATAAGTTATCACGCTACCAGCCTGTTTCTATTGAAAAATGGATCAGGGATATCAAAGAAGAAAGTAAATAGTCGCTGGTGTTTCTCTGAATATTGGAATTGTTTAACTTAGCCATGTTTTAAAACACTTTTTCCATGCATCCTGCATCTTATTCGATTCAACTCCAAAACAATAAGGTAAAATGTACCCTTTGCCCGCATATGTGTGTGCTGGCCGACGGAAAAACAGGGATATGCCGCGTAAGGAAGAACGAAGGCGGGACGCTGGTGACCGAAACTTATGGCAAAGCGTGTTGCCTTCGGTTTGACCCCATCGAAAAAAAACCTTTGTATCATTTTTACCCGGGAAGCATGATCCTTTCGGTTGGATCAGTGGGCTGCAACCTGCGGTGTAAGTTTTGCCAGAACTGGGAGATCTCCCAGACCTGTGCCGAAGATTACCCTTATCTCAAGCCGGTTACTGTTGAAGAGCTCATCCGGATGGCTAAAGAACGCCAGGACAATATCGGGATAGCTTATACCTACAATGAGCCCATTGTCTGGTTCGAGTTCATGCTTGATATCGCCAGGAAATCCAAAGAAGCAGGTTTGCGCAATGTAATGGTCTCGAATGGTTATATCAACGCCAGCCCGTTAGCTGAGCTCCTGGATTATATGGATGCTTTCAATATCGACCTGAAGGCTTTTACGGATGATTTTTACAAACGGGTAACTTCCGCCCGGCTTCAACCGGTCAAAGATTCCATTCTCATGATCAAAAAGTACGGCCGCCACCTTGAGCTTACCCACCTGGTGATAACCGGTTTGAATGACCAGGAAGATCAGTTCGAGGAGATGGTTAAATGGATCGGCGGGGAACTTGGTCCGGAAACCCCACTGCATCTTTCGCGTTATTTTCCGAATTTTGAGATGGAAAATAAGGCTACCCCGCTCCCGAAATTGCTGCAGTTGTATGAACTTGCCACCCATTATCTCCATTATGTTTACCTTGGCAATGTGGCTGCCGACGAAGGCCGCATCACCACCTGCCCGGATTGCGGGGCACACCTTATCGACCGCATCGGTTATTCGACTTATAAAAAAGGGCTGGATGCTAAAGGAAAATGCCGTAAATGCGGGCGAAGCGTTATTAACTATATATAAACCGCTTGATGCTCCTTTTCGGTGTTTTCTGGAATTCTTTCGGATAGATTTCTACGCGTGATACGTTCATATATCCAGGCAGGCTGTGGTTGACCACTTTCAGGTGATGATCGTATAGAGCTGTCAGGTCTTTTTCCATCATCGCAACCTTTACCATCTCTTCAAAATCGGGATAGATCAGTGCAACCAGATTGTCGTTGCGCTGCACCACCAACGATTCCGCCACAAGGTATTTGTTGTTGAAATGAGATTCAATCGCTTCAGGATATATATTTTTGCCATTGGAACCGAGGATCACACTTTTTATCCTTCCGCGGATAAAGAGGTACCCTTCACTATCAAGCCTTCCCAGGTCGCCCGTATGAAGCCAACCATCATCATCGAGCATTTCAGCAGTGGCCTTGACATTCTTGTAATAGCCCAGCATCACGTTGTCCCCTTTGACCATGATTTCTCCCGATGTTGTCTCCGGATTCGGGGAATCGATCTTTAATTCCAACGTGTCGACAGTCTTTCCGGCTGATCCTGTCCTTGATTCTTTCCATCCGACATAGCTGATCAGCGGGCCGCACTCCGTCATACCATAACCGATTGTAAAAGGAAACTTCATTTTACGGAAGAATTCTTCTGCTTCCGCATTAAAAGGCGCTCCGCCGATGACCAGTTCCCTGAAGTTGCCGCCAAAAACAGCGGTGAGTTTTTCCCTTATCTTTTTAAGAATGATATTGTTGATGCCCGGGATGGCAAGCAGGATCTTCATGTACGGCTTGCTGATGACTGGAAGCACTTGTTTTTTGTAAATTTTCTCGATCACCAGTGGTACAGAGAGGATCAGTGATGGCTTTACCTCCTGGAATGCTTTGATAATGACCTGTGGTGAAGGTGTTTTTGTCAGGATGGTGATATCACAACCGAGCGTGAAAGGGAACAGGAATTCGAATGCAGCACCGAAAGTATGCGCCAGCGGAAGAAAAGACACGATTCTGTCGCCGGGGTTTAGTGGCATGTGTTCATGGGCAAAGCGGATATTGGCGGCCAGGCTGTTATGGGGCAGCATCACCCCTTTGGTAAAACCGGTCGTGCCTGACGTGTAGCTCAGAACAGCCAGGTGATCACCGGGAATTTCGGCCATGCGGAGTTTCTCCCCGTCTTTATAGAAAGAGGCAGTTATTGAACTAAGATCATTTTTTTTATAAACCGAAAGGATTTGATCCGAACTTTTAAGAAGGGAGAGGCTTGATATTGAAATAACACAAGTCACTTTGGGCATCTTTTCCGGATCGAGTTTTTCATAGATGGCATCCTCGGCAAAGAGAAGGATTGCATTGGAATGATCGACAATTTGCTGCAGATCATCGGGCTTGAAGTCGGGCAATATTGGCACGATAACGGCGCCATAGGTGACCGTAGTGATATACAGGATTCCCCAGCGGGCCGAGTTCTTCCCGATCATGGCTATCTTGTCGCCCGGTTTGATGCCGGCGTCATGAAAGAATTGGTGGATCCTGACGATATGTCCAGCTACATCATGGTAATGATAGGTTTCCCCTTGGTAATCCGTAAGGGCGCGGTAGTCCCAGTTTTTATTGATGCTGTCTGTCAGGTAACGGGAAAAGTTTTCCTTCAGCATAAGATAGTGGTATAAAAGAAATCAAAGTTAGTTAATATTCGGCATGGTAAAATCACTATAATATTTCATAAGTTTGTTCCGGCAATAATCTGTTTATGCTTATCATAGGAATTACCGGGACACTGGGAGCAGGAAAGGGAGCGATCGTAGATTTTCTTACAAAGGAAAAAGGCTTTGCCCATTTCTCCGTGCGGGCATTCATCGCCGAAGAGATCATCCGGCGCGGGATGGTCGTGAACCGGGATTCGATGGTACTCGTAGCTAACGACCTGCGTAAAAACAATTCCCCTTCTTACATAATCGACCGGTTGTATGAAAAAGCCCTGGCCCTTGGACAGAATGGCGTGATCGAAAGCATCCGGACGCCTGGCGAAGTTTATTCCCTCCGCAAGAAAGACGGATTCTATCTTATTGCCACAGATGCCGACCCGATGATCCGTTACGGAAGGATCAGTCTGCGGCAATCGGAAACCGATAATATCTCCTATCAGACTTTCCTGGATAACGAACAGCGCGAAATGAACTCCGCCGATCCTAATGCCCAGAATATTGCCAGGTGTATGGAAATGGCCGATTACCATCTCATTAACAATGGAACTATAGAACAATTGAACCATCAGGTTGAAAAGGTTTTAAAAGAAATTCAAAACAAGACTTTAGATGACTGAAAAGAAACATATCAGGCCTACCTGGGACGAATATTTCCTCGATTTAGCGCATGCAGCTGCGAAGCGGGCCACCTGCGACCGTGGCCGCAGCGGCTGCGTGATCGTGCGTGACCGCCAGGTGCTGGTTACAGGCTACGTCGGCTCTCCGAAAGGCCTCCCTCATTGTGATGACGTCGGTCACCTGATAAAAAAGGTAGTGCATGACGATGGTTCTGTTACCCAGCACTGTGTCCGCACCGTGCATGCCGAGCAAAACGCTATCTGCCAGGCTGCCCGCCGGGGGATGGCGCTCGAAGGCGGGACCCTTTATTGCCGCATGACCCCCTGCCGGACTTGCGCCATGCTCATCATTAACTGCGGCATCGAAAGGGTGGTGTGCCAGAACCGCTATCACGCCGGAGCGGAATCGGAAGAAATGTTCCGGATGGCCGGCGTTAAGCTCGATTTTATTAATAATGAGGTGCTGGATTATGAGAACCAGAAAGGGGGTTGAATGTGGTATGAGGTCTAACCCCTCGCTTTAATTCATCGATAAAAAAATCCTCCTTTGTAACAATTGTTACAATCTAGCATACTTGTATTTTCTAAGTTTGTTTTATATCTTTATAGCTCAATAAATTACTAGTATTTATAAATCTAATTCAAAATGAAAAAAGTTGCAAGAGTCCTGGTTTTACTGCTTAGCGTAATTTTTCTGTACAATTGCGGAGGAACAGGTGAGCAAAAGCAATCAGGCGGAACAGAAAAACCAGCACAGGCAGCACAAACAAATCCGGGTGACCCGATGAATAACAAAGGTATCGGCCCGGTCAGGAAGATTTTACTGGAGGAAATCAACCCAACAATGGCCGCGGAAGGTGAGCAGATCTACAAGGAAAAGTGCCTGGCCTGCCACAAACCCCAGGATAAGTTCGTCGGACCGGCACCAAAAGGTATATTGGACCGCCGCTCACCGGAATGGATCATGAACATGATCCTTAACCCGGAAGAAATGGTAAAATCAGACCCGATAGCCAAAAAGCTCCTGGTCGAGTATAACCTGGCACCCATGGCCAATCAACACCTGACTGCAGAACAAGCCAGGAAGGTGCTGGAGTATTTCAGGACGTTGAAGTAGGAGTTGACAGTTGACAGTCGGCAGTGGATTCACCTGTAGGGTTCACCGGCCGGTGAACCCTACAACTAACTAATGACTAATAACCAATGACTAATAACCGCTAACTAATAACCAATAACCTAAATAATATGAAAATCAAATCAATTCTATTTTTCAGCACTATAATGGTAGGTTTACTCTGGTCCTGCCAGCCAAAACATGGGGGACGCAACCTTGGGGAAAGCAGCAGTGATGCCGCTTCCAAAGTGTATGTTGCCCCAGGCCAGATGGATGAATTCTATGCCTTCCTGTCCGGTGGTTTCAGCGGACAGGTGAGTGTATATGGATTGCCTTCCGGGAGATTGCTGAAAGTCATCCCCGTTTTTTCTGTGGATGCGGAAAAAGGATACGGCTTTAATGAAGAAACAAAGCCTCTTTTGCAGACCTCCTTCGGCTTTGTATCATGGGATGATGCACATCACCCCGAATTATCCCAGACGGCCGGCATACCTGACGGAAGATGGCTGTTTATCAATGGAAACAATACGCCCAGGATTGCCCGGTTGGACCTGACAACATTTGAAACAGCTGAGATTATTGAAATCCCTAATAGCGGAGGCAACCACAGTTCACCATTTACCACAGAGAACACAGAGTATGTGGTCGCCGGAACACGTTTCAGCGTTCCTTTCCCGCAAAAGGATGTCCCGATCGGGTCTTTTAAGGAGAATTTCAAAGGGGTCCTCTCTTTTATTTCTGTCAATCCGGAAACCGGGAAAATGGAAATTGCCTTCCAGATATTGCTCCCGGCTTTCAGTTATGACCTGGCTCATTCCGGAAAAGGTAAATCGCACGGTTGGACATTCTTTACCAGCTATAACACGGAACAGGCCAATACGCTTATGGAAGCCAATGCTTCCCAGTACGACAAGGACTTTATCGCCGCCGTGAACTGGAAGAAAGCTGAGGAATATGTTAAAGCCGGTAAGGCAAGGGAAATGCCGGCAAGCTATTTCCATAATGTCTATGAGGATAAAACACACATGGCAACATCAGAAGAAAAAAAGACTGTCAAGGTGCTGATCCCTTCTGAATGCCCGGATATGGTCTATTTTCTCCCGACTCCCAAATCACCTCACGGCGTGGATATTGACCCAACAGGTGAATATATCGTCGGTGCCGGTAAACTTTCTGCCGATATGGCTGTCCACTCATTCACCAAAATGCTGAAGGCCATTGAAAACAAGTCGTTTGAAACCACTATCGAGGGGATTCCAGTCATTAAATACGAGGATGTGCTGGCCGGAATGGTCATAAGCGGCGGATTAGGCCCCCTGCATACGGAGTTCGATGACAAAGGCAATGCTTATACTACTTTCTTTATTTCTTCCGAAGTCGTGAAATGGAAAGTTGGTTCCTGGGAAGTTTTAGACCGGATCCCCTGTTATTATTCCGTCGGTCACCTCATGATCCCCGGAGGCGATTCGAAAAAGCCTTTTGGTAAATATATGCTGGCCCTGAACAAGATAACAAAAGACCGTTATCTACCCACAGGTCCGGAATTGAACCAGGCGGCCCAGCTTTATGATATATCAGGCGATAAGATGCAGCTTCTGCTTGATTTCCCGACTATCGGCGAGCCGCATTACGGCCAGGGCATACCGGCTGAACTTATAAAGCCAAAATCAAAGCAATTCTTCTTATTGTCAGAGAATAATCATCCCTATGTTGCTAAAAGTGAGGCCGAAACGAAAGTTGTCCGCGAAGGGAATGTGGTCAGGGTCTATATGACTGCCATAAGAAGTCATTTTGCCCCGGATAACATTGAAGGGATCCGGGTCGGTGATAAAGTTTATTTTCATCTGACAAACCTGGAGCAGGACTGGGATGTCCCTCATGGATTTGCCATCCAGAGTTCCAGGAATGCTGAATTGCTTATTATGCCGGGACAAACGGAGACACTCCTCTGGGAGCCTGACAGGCCCGGGGTATTTCCGTTCTACTGCACCGATTTCTGTTCTGCTTTGCACCAGGAAATGCAGGGTTATGTCAGGGTTTCCGCGAAAGGATCTGATGTACCGCTGAAATGGTCGACCGGTGCGACGGAATAACGGATTTTAATTAAACAAACAGGCTGCCTGGCCTGCAAAACATGTGGGACAGGCAGCCATTATGATTGTCAAAAATGAAGGCCCTGCCGCGATTATTAATGGTTCTTGCAGCAATCATGCTGATCTTTCTCTTTTTGTTTCCTATCTGGAAGATAACGCTTGTTGCGCCGCAATATCCGGGCGGTATTGCCATGTATATCTGGATTAACAAGATCACCGGCGATACTCCCGGGACCCTTCAGAATATCAATATCCTGAATCATTATGTCGGGATGAAATTCATTGTTCCGGATTCAATCCCTGAACTGAAGTACTTCCCGTTTGTTATTGCCGGAATGGGTGTACTGGCGATCTTTTTCGCGATTCTGAATAAGCGTTGGCTGTTCCTGACATGGGGAATCTTGTTTGTTGTCCTGGGGATCCTCGGTGTTTATGATTTCCACCTTTGGGAATATGATTATGGCCATAACCTGTCGCCCACGGCACCGATTAAAGTACCAGGCATGGCTTATCAACCACCGCTTTTCGGGACGAAAATGCTTCTCAACTTTAAAGCTTCTTCTTATCCCAATTGGGGAAGTCTGTTTTATGGATTATCGATGTTAATGGGATTTCTTGCATTTTTCACCGGTAAACGAAAGTCGACTTTATGAAAAAAATCTTCCTTTCAGCTGTTGTCATCCTGGTTTTTGTTGCCTGCTCGGTAGGACCCGAAAAAATAAATTACGGGGAGGATCATTGCGTAAATTGCGAAATGACCATCATGGATAAAAGATATGGAACAGAGATAGTTACGGCTAAAGGGAAAGTTTACAAGTTTGATTCAGTCGAATGTCTGGTAGAGTATTTAAAAGGGAATAAAGTAAGTAACGAAAATGTCAAACTGGTTTTGGTGACCCCATTCAATCATCCTGAACAACTGGTGGATGCAAGCACCAGCCAGGTGCTGCACTGTAAAAACCTGCCAAGTCCGATGGGGAGGTATTTGACGGCTTTTCAGGACGAGGGCGAAGCTCTTCCATTCAGGGAACAATTCGGCGGGGTATTATTTTCCTGGGACAACCTGCTCCTGGAATTCGGGAACCTCCATTAATAACCGGGATGAAAGAATGATGACAATCTCCAGGCGGATGAAAACCAGCTCCCAGGCTTTTTTATACATACTTACCTTTCTTTTATTTTCTGAACAGTCATTATTGGCCGACACCCTGTCTGTAGCATCAAATTTAGCGATAAGTAATATCACTACTGCCGTCTGTAGAGCTGAAAATGGAGATGTCATCATCGTACATGCCGGATTTTACCAGGAAGGAAATATTCTTATCAATAAAAAACTGGACATCATCGGCATTGATTTACCTGTTGTTGATGGAGGCGGGTCCAATGAAGTCTTTACGATCCTGGCGGATAGTGTGAACTTATCAGGTTTCCAGGTACAAAATTGCGGGGTAAGTTTTGTCAAGGACCTTGCCGGGATAAAAGTCGAACATCATGGTTTTTGCCGGATAGAAAATAACAGGCTTATAGATACCTTTTTTGGCATTTACCTTAAAAATGCCCATCATTGCATCGTCAGGAATAATTTTATCGAAGGCCAGGCGAAGGATGAGTTTTCTTCCGGAAATGCCATTCATATCTGGTATTCAAAGAATATCCTTGTCGAACGCAATACCTGCCGCCAGCACCGGGATGGCATTTATTTCGAATTTGTGGAGAACAGCACCATCACGGGAAATACCAGTGAGAAAAACCTTCGTTATGGCCTGCATTTTATGTTCTCGAACAACGACGATTATATAAAGAACACTTTCAGGGACAATGGCGCCGGTGTGGCGGTCATGTTTTCGCATCATATCAGGATGTATGAGAATCTGTTTGAAAAAAACTGGGGAAGCAATGCATATGGACTTCTTCTCAAAGATATCGTCGATGGGGAAATCAGGGGGAACACTTTTAATGAAAATACGGTCGGTATTTTTGCAGACGGATCCAACCGCATCAGGATGGAAAATAACGAATTCATCAACAATGGATGGGCATTGAAGATACTGGGGAGCTGCTCTGATAATGTGATCACGGGCAATAATTTTCAGTCGAATACATTTGACGTGATTACGAATAATTCAACAAATTATAATAATTACGACGGAAATTTCTGGAGTGATTACACAGGCTATGACCTTGACAGGGATGGATCGGGTGATGTACCGTATAAACCGGTGAAATTGTTTTCCCTGGTCACCGGAAGAGTACCGTCGTCGATCATCCTGCTGAGAAGCCCTTTCGTCGGCTTGCTCAATTTTGCTGAGAAGGTAATGCCTGCCATCACACCACAGACCCTGGAAGACCGGTCCCCGCAGATGCATCAAATATTATTCAAATGATTATCAGGGATTTACATAAAGCTTACGGGAAAACCGGGGTTCTGAAAGGCGTGGACATTGATTTGCCGGACGCTCGTATCACTGCTGTGCTGGGGCCAAACGGCTCCGGTAAGACAACCCTGATCAAATGTATATTAGGGATGGTGATAGGACAGCAGGGTGAGATCACTGTTGGGGGCAGGAATATTGAAGGCGACTGGCTTTACCGGCGTGATATCGGGTATTTACCCCAGATCGCCAGGTTTCCGGAAAACCTCAGGCTGAGAGAGCTGATCAGGATGGTGAAAGATATCCGGAACCAGCCTGCCTTTGATGACGAACTGATCAGTTTATTCGGATTAGAGCCTTACCTGGGCAAACCACTGCGCTATTTATCCGGCGGGACGCGCCAGAAAGTCAATATCCTGATCGCCTTCATGTTCGATTGCCATTACCTGATCCTTGATGAGCCTACCGTCGGGCTTGATCCCCTGGCGCTTATCAGGTTCAAGGATTTGCTGATCAGGAAAAAGGAGGCAGGTAAAGCCATCCTGCTTACCACGCATATGGTCAGCCTCGTGGAGGAATTGGCAGATGAAGTCATTTTCATCCTGGAGGGTAAAATATATTTCCAGGGCAAAGTTGAAAATCTTAAAGCGCAGAGCAACGACACAAATCTGGAAAGGGCGATTGCCGGCATCTTAATTAACCAGGGCCATGTTTAAAGTGCTGAAATACAGTTTTTATGACCTGAGCAGGAGCCGCTGGACCTATGCTTATTTCCTGTTCTTCCTCCTGGTAACTTTAGGGTTACTGTATTTCAGCTATGATATACCCAGGACGGTGATCAGCCTGATGAACATCATTCTGATCCTTTGCCCGCTGATCGGAACCTTGTTTGGAGCTTTGTATTATTACAGTTCAAGGGAGTTCATCGATCTTTTGCTTGCCCTGCCCTTGCCCAGGAGGTCAATTTTTCTGGGAAAATATCTTGGATTGTCGTTGTCCCTTGCCATCAGCTTTATTTTGGGGACTTCTTTGCCTTTGATATTCTTTGGGATCATGGCCAGCGAAGCGCTTGTAAACTTTTTGGTGCTGCTGATAAGCGGCGTTTTTCTCACGTTTATTTTCACCGGCATTGCATTTCTCATAACAATACGGTTTGAAAGCCCGATAAAAGGTTTTGGTGTTGCCATTTTTATCTGGCTTTTTCTAACAGTGATTTACGATGGGATTTTCCTGCTGATACTCCTGTTATTCGAAGAATATCCCCAGGACAAACTGGCGTTGGTGATGACTTTATTCAACCCGGTCGATCTTTCACGGATCCTGATCATGCTGCAGCTTGATATCTCCGCGCTGATGGGCTATACCGGGGCGGTATTCCGCAAGTTTTTAGGCACCGGTACCGGAATGTTGGTGGCTTACTGCGCCCTGATGCTCTGGGTGGTCCTGCCGGTAATGGCATTTCTGCGACTGGCGAGAAGGAAGGATTTTTGAATTCATAAATAGAACGCGGATACGAATATGAATGGGATTCCCGTTTGCACGGGAATCTTCCGGCCATATATATTTTCCTTCTTTCGTGCCTTTTGTACCACCATTCCGCCGCAGCTTTACTGCTTTAAAAACCGAGCAAATCCATCTACCGTGTAGCGGTTCAAGTATTGTAGCAGAATAATCGACCAGTTCAACCAATTACCCGGAGGGGATAAACATCTTCCAAAAAGTCGGGCTGAGTTATTATTGTTATATTTGAGAGGCCAAAACATTGCTAATGAAACTGGAACTGCTCAAACCATCGGAATCCCTCAATAAAGCTTACCGGAAAACAAGCCTCAGACGAGACCAGGTGGAATCTTTTAAAACCGGTTTCAAACGGCTTTTCAGCAGGATTAATGAGAAAGAATCTGAAGAAAACCTGAAAAACATCGTCGCTGATTTTCTGAAAGAAATCTGGTATAAGAGCGATTATGAGATTAACACCAAGGATAGGAAAGACCTTGTCATTCATAACGGAAAAACTGCTACCGAGGCGGTTGGTGTTATGCTGGAAGTAAAACGGCCAGGCAATAAAGCGGAAATGCTTTCACCGGATAAACCTAATGCCAAAGCTTTTCAAGAACTGATCCTGTATTACCTCAGGGAAAGAGTTGATCACAACAACAGCCAGATTAAACACCTGATCGCCACAAACATCTGGGAATGGTATATTTTCGACGGGGTTTGGTTTGAAAAGAACGTTTTCCGGAATAAAAAATTAAAGGAAGATTACGAAGATTATAAGATCAGCGGGCAGGATACGAGATTTTTTTATGATGAAATTGCTGCAAAATTCCTGGATTCTTTGACTGACGACATTCCATGTACCTGTTTCAACCTTAAAGATTGAGCCCCCTCTAAAAAGGGACATTTATTAAAAATGAAAAAATACTGATTATCGATAAAAATATGACTTTGGAAGATTGCAAATTCAAATTTGGTTGAAAATTGATTTGTAAAGAAAAATAATCGC
>Ga0265292_1000640_pt1 | contig 43652 bp, 37 predicted proteins | sample Munlanlewell296A_FD_189080 | JGI IMG/M metagenome (GOLD analysis project Ga0265292, IMG submission 189080) | Leachate microbial communities from a municipal landfill in Southern Ontario, Canada - Leachate well 296A | ecosystem: Engineered > Solid waste > Landfill > Unclassified | place: Canada... | reverse complement strand
CTCTCATTGCTTTCATTCCTTCACATATTTCTCCCATAGAATCGCATCTGCTTAGTATTCCGAATAACATTGTTACCATTTGATCCCAGCTTTTATATGCTTTATAGTAATGGTCGCTTTTTTTTTCTTTCACCAGTCCAGTAAATGTCCATTTGTCTATCAGTTTCAGTAATTGTCCATATATCGGCTGTCCGACTAACCTGACTGCCGTCAGGCAAGTTTTTATTTCATTATTTTTATGCATGTCGTTCTCAGTTTGCTTTTGACTAACTCAAACTTACGACATTGGGGAGTTGCTTTTTAGCTCCCCTTTTATTTTTTCTCGGTTAGTAGTGGTTTTATTTAAATAATGATTTTCTAAAAAATTCATTGAGAATTTTTAACTAATCACTAGTCGATTACTGATATTGATATAAAATAAATGAAGTTATTTAAAATTACAATGTAGTGAACTACCAATTGGACATGAAGTGATTTGTTTATTCAATATCAATTCATAAAAATTATTTTTATAATTATCAATGTTGCCAATACAATAATTATGATTTGAAATAAGATTATAACACGGGTAAATATCACCATTCAGTAAAAACGCTAATTGATTTCTTCCTGCTGTACAATAATTTTCTTTATAGAATAAATCACTAAATAAATTAGAACTATTTACTAAATTTTTAATATTATCTTTTTTTAATGAGAGCTTCATATCTAACATATTGAATTTCTGTTTTAGGTGATTAAAATTTTCGATCAACCTCACATAATTTTCGTCGGATAGGAAATATTTTTTGTCATTATCTTTAAGCTTTCCGGTACAAATAATATCCCCGAATCTTATTTTTAAAATATTATATTTTAAAGCTAATAAAGCTATATCCTCAAGACAATCGATATTTGTATTAGAAACTGTACATGAAATTGTAACATTAAAATCTCTTTTGACAAGTAATTCTAAACCATTGATAGCTCTTTCATAAGAATTACAACGATTCTTATCGTGTATTTGTTTACTCCCATCAATAGAGACAATGAATTTTGATAAGTTATACTTATCACATAAATTTAATTTTCTTGAATCCAAAAGAGTAGCATTCGTGACAACAGAAGTCTTTTCATTATGAATTGATGCTTGTAAAATGAGAAATATATTGTCATTTATAAATGGTTCTCCTCCCTCAATATGCAAGGAGTTAATTTCAAGCTGATTAACTATAGTAACGATTTCTTTTAATTTGCATTTATTATTAAAACAGTTAACTGAAGTATAGCAGTAAGCACAACTCAAATTACATTCTAATGTAGAAAATATATGTACCAAACTGAATTTATTCATTATGTTAGTAATTTTTATAAAACTATTTGTTAAGATTATTCAAATTATATATTTGATCAATACATTCAATTACTTTCATTCCGTCATTTAAATTTGCTCCCAGTATTTTCTCTTCTTTATTTTTATACATTAATAATAAGTCATTAACAGGAGAATGGATATAATCATGACGGATAATCTCTTTTATCTCATGGTTTGAATATAAATGAGATGCAATATCATCAATAAAAATTTTACCTTTTGTACCTATTATTGAAACTGTCCTAGTTTCATGTTTCAAAACATCTGAATTACAAATTAAAAGTCTCGCACAGATTCCAGAACAAGATTTTAATTTAATAAATCCCTCATATTCAACTCTTATATTTTTATCAAAAACCAATTTTTGAATTTTTGGATAAAATACTTCACCAGAAATATAATGTATATAATCAATAATATGGCTCCCACTATCCAGAAGCACACCTCTACTTCTCAAATGCGGCTGAGATAAATAGGTCTTTCCTCTAATGGAAAATCTTTCATAGTAAGGACCTTTCCAAATACAATTAATTGTTTTAATCTCTCCAATTTTATTTTCTTCGATCCATTTTTTTGTATGAACCCAACCCAATTTATATCTTCTTGGATAGATTATTACAATTTTCTTACTATTGAGTAAATTAATCTCAACATTTGAAATAGTTCCTAATGTCTCTAAAAATGGTTTTTCGATGATGAAATTATTAACATACGATGCAGCTTTGGCAAATATAGAGTATACGAATTTGGGTGGAACAGCTATTAAACAACCATCCACACTATGTTCAGTAAACATCTTCTCTACAGAATCATATGCGTGATTTATACCAAAATAAGAAGCAGTATATTTACATTTTTCAATGCTTTGTGAGCATAATGCAACTAGCTGAAATTCTTTATTAAAAAGAATTTCAGGTATATGTTGAAGAGCAGCAATACCTGCACCTATAACAACAATTCTCATTTTACAAATCACAACTATTATAAAAACTATCGTAACACATAGTGCAAATTCTTTTTATATCCTTTGAGGATAGTTCATTGGTCGAGAATGGTAAGTCATTCAACCATGTAGATTTTTCATACCAATAATTATCATCGAGATGTATTCCGAATTTTTCAGGATCTTGAGAAAGTAAAGTTCCGGGTCGTACTTCGAGCATGTTGAAGGTAACCAGTGTTGGTTTTAGGACATCCTTTATAAATGCAACATTATCCAAAATTAATTGTTCACCATCTCCTGGATAACCGATAAGAAATGACCCATGAATTTCTAATCCAGCTTCTTTTACGTTTTTTACAGCTTCTATTTGGTTGAAACCTTGTGTACTTTTGTTCATTCTCTTCAAAGTGGAGTAATTAATAGATTCAAATCCCATAAAAACTCTATAAGCTCCAGCTTTTTTCATTTTTTTTAGCAAAGAGGGTTCTGCATCCACTACTCTAATATTGCAGGTCCAATCAATATTAATTTTTTTTTCATAGATTTTATCACATAAGTAACCTAATCGTTGTTTATCACCAGCAAAAGTATCATCTCCAAAAAATATAGAAGTAAATCCTAAATCTATAACATTAGAGATTTCCTTTAGCACATGATTTATACTATTGGTTCTATATTTTCTACCCATAACTGAAGTACTACAAAAATGACACCTACCTGGACATCCTCTTGCAGTCATTACAACAGTCTCATAGTCTCTTTTTAAATAGAAATTCATATCGAATAATGCCCTATCTGGAATTCCGAACTTATCAATATCTTTTTCACAGCACCCCACAGAATTAATTATTATTTGTTGGCCATTTCTGAATGATAAGTTGTTTACTTTCAGTTTTTGAGCAACATCTCCATTATTTTCTAAAATCTGAAGTAATTCACAGAATGCTGTTTCTCCATCATAAGAGATTACGTAATCTATTTCTGGATGTCGAGTCAAAATTTCGCCTGGGATGAACGTTACGTGTGGTCCTCCAAAAACTATTGGACAATTTTTCTTGCCTTTAATAAATTTAGCTACCTTTAGAGCTTGAGCGTATGTTTCAGTCACGCAAGTAATACCTATAATTTCAGGATTATAATCATTCAAGTAATTATTTAAAGTATCTAATGTGTTTCCAATTATGGGCATATCCGCAATAACTACCACATGGTTGTCATTTTTTAAGGAATTTGCTATGTAGGCAAAACCAAGTGGTGGATGCAAAAGTGTACTTTTGGGATTTACAGGTAGAGGCGGATTAATAAATAATACATTCATTGTTAAGCCACAATACTTCTATAAAATGCTTTTTTCGATAATAATCAAATTATAAATATGAAATTATACAATAGAAAAACGGTTGATTATAAGAAAATGACAACTATTATAGACTTTATTCAATAGTTACTATATTTCATATTTTCAGAATAAAAAGGGCTTCAATTTCAACTAGTAATTCTCTCCTGCAAATGTCCGTACATTTAAATTCGACTTTGTAAACATTTGGGATAATGTGTATTATATATTGTTTGAGAAATTTTAAATCATTTCTATCCTGGAAATATACTTTCATATATTTTATATCTTTCAAAGAAAATTCTTCTTCTATACCATACTGAATTAAATTATTCTTACTTCCAAGTATTCTTAGATTCTCTATCGTTAAATTAACTTGGTTATAAATAATATTTTCGTAATAAGTTATCTCACCCTTAATACTAGATGTTCCAGACGAAAATAATTGTAAATAATTATTGTGTTGAAAAATAACACCCCTAGAAAAGACAGGAGGAGTTTTTCCATATTTATTTGAATAACTAATCGCAGGGTTCTGGTTTATGTTTTCGATAAACTTAACATTATTTTGAAATGCTAGAAATTCAATTTTTAGATACTTCCCATCAGAACCAACTGCTGTAGCTGCTGGTATTTCCCATGTATAAGAATTAGATTTATAGTGTTTACAAAAGGCATTGAAACGTCCTTGATTAAAAGATTCATAAAGTGTAAATATTTCAGGGACATAATTCCATATTCTAGAAATCGCGTATTTCATATTTTTTTTAATAAATTCAAATAATTCTAAATATAAAAACTCTGTTATTGGTGCGATATCGGTAAAATCATCAATATTATATAACAAAACCCCTTTCAAAATGTTATCATACTTTTGATAATTAATTGTTAAACTATTATTTCTGCATAAATAGGTTTCCTCAAATTGAGAATTGTTAAGAAACATCAGAAATTCATTTAAGTACTTTTCCATTTAATGAATGTCGCAATAATGATCTGTTGGAAAGAAATGCTTACATCCACCTCGACAGAATTGAAGAACATTACAATTTAAACAATCCATTGAAAAGGATTTTTTGGGGTTTTTATATTCAGTTTGAATGTTATCCCAAATTGAAAAGATATCGTTCTCAAAAATATTACCATAAACCTTACTTACAAAATTACAAGCTCTTATATCACCATAACAATCAATAGATAAAATGCTTTCTCCAGCGTGGCAAGAATTATTATCAAGAAAAGCAAGAAGCTCTTTCTCTGTTTCGAAATTTGTATTTTCAAGAAGTTTTATTAACAATGGTTCATGAGTAGAAATCAATATTTTTTTTTGATACCTCAAGATAAGGTCCCAAAGACTTAATAAATAATCACTGTTATTTACTATATCTTTTATTTTAGGTTCAGCCTTATTGCGCATAGACATTAAACTGATATAATCTAAATTCTTCTCAATTGCTATTTGAATGATCTTTTCTATATCCAAGATACTATTGAAATTATTAAGGGTATGTGCAATACCTTTTATGGGAATAGTGCTACAACTTAACATATCTAGACAATTCACTGCTTTTAAAAACGCTTTTGAAGAACCTCTATTTTTATTATGTTTTTCACTAGTAGGACTGTCTAAAGAAATTAGAATTGAATTTATTCCACTTTTATGCAGATTATTGATTTGCTCTGTTGAGTTGATTAAAGATCCATTAGTAATCAAAGTCTGAAAAAATCCTTTTTTTTTAGCTAACTTAAAAATTTCCAATGCATTTTTATATAATAAGGTTTCACCATGTGAATAATTAATGAGAATACTACCTATCTTTTCTAAAGAGTTTATGAGTTCAACAAAATCATTAAACTCAAGAATTCTTCTTTGTGAATTTTTATTCTTTTTTGCATAACAGTGCTTGCATGAATAATTACAATCATATGTCAGACCTAGAAATATCAAAAAGGGAACAGAATAAGTTAAATGCAATTCATTATTAGTTAGATCTTTTATTTTCATTTCATCAAAGAGTTTCTTTTTCAAAATCTTTTACGATTCTCAATATTTTTTGTACACGCTTTAGAAGAGGAGCAGGTTTAATTCTATGAACTTTAATACCACAATCCAAATATGCTTTTAATAATTCTTTGTGAATATTTAATGATTCTAGATTTTCCCTATAAGTGCATAACCCGATTCCAAAATCTGAGGGTAGATCAATAAAAAAAGCAAGGTTATACTTAACTTCTTTAGACTCATAAATATTCTTTTCTGATAAAGGTAAATCGTACAATTTGCTATATACTAAATGATCTATAGTACCTCGATCTAAAAATACTCTAGATATGTTTTCAGGAATGGATTTTTCTCGTTTTAAATGAATAGATAGTATTTCATCTTCACAATATTTATTGTCTAAAGGGAAAAGTTCCCTTTTGGCCCGCTCAATATAGAAGTAATCGCTGGCAGCTTCCCTAATTATGTATTCGTTCAGTCTTTCAAGATAAAGCAATATTGAGGTTTTTCCAGATCCATGTCCTCCAGTTAAAACATATTTCATCATAGACTTAGGCTGTTTAGAAATTTGACAATTTTGTTCAGAGCATTTTCTTTTGTAGTCTCAGAAGTATTTAACACTAAGATCTTATTATTTTCTTTATAACTATTGATGATTTCAGTAAATCCATTAGTTTCACTTAGAAATCGTTCGTGAATTACATTCCACACTTTGCTGTTTCTTTTGTCACCTTCTCTAATAATAAAATTTTTATAATCAATTTCCAAATAAATATATCCTACTGGCCTACAATCTTTAATAATATAATTTACAATAGTTTCTACCATTGTTTTATCTAATTTATGAATATATATTCCTTTTAAAAGTAACGATAGTTCAAATCTATCAACAAGAAGCATACTATTTTCTGGAAAATGTAAACACTTAATCATTCTGACTTTCTCACAGAGACGAATGGCAAACAGAAGAAACATCTCAAAATTATCATAAATAATGTCCTTATTTGTCAATATTTCCTTTAATTCAAATTCAATATTTTCAAATGGCTTATTGGATAATAATTCATTAAGGTTAATACACTCTATTCCCAAATTTTGATAATAATTCTGGACTTCTTGTATCATTGTACTTTTACCGGCGCAAGATATCCCTTCAAATACAATAATATTAGACATATTTAGTCGATCCTAAATTAGAACCATTAAAGATAACTTCCATCGGATTGGTTTTGCGGATTTTCCAAAGTCAACATAGTACTAAGCAAATTCTTCATCTATCATTTCCCAAGATATATTCTTTGACAGTAGATATAATAGATTTCGCGGATACAATATTTCTTTTAATTTGGTGACATAAAGTTAATTTGGTAATAACTTGGGAGATTGCTTTTCAATGAGTTGATCTCGAATCTTAAACTATATTGCAAGGTTTTGAGTACATTTTATTTAACCATGCAATATCAGGCAACTCTTTTTATTTGTTTTTTCTTTTTTTATTCGAATTATTATACTGCATATGATCGAATATTTAGTTTAATAAATGAAGTATTATTTTCTTTAAATAAATCATTGTATCACAATTGTCAATCAACATTAACAAAAAGAAAAAATTATTATAAAAAAACATTATTATTTCAAGTGCTTCTCCACTTCGTAGAATGGTATCTCTATCTGAGTAAAGGTTTTAAGATTTTTTAATACAATAAGTTCTTCACTTATTTCATTTTCTCCAATGATAATTAAATAATTCACTCCTAAATCCAGTGCTTTTTTCATTTGAGCTTTAATCCTCACATCACGATATTCCATTTCGCACTTAATCATTTTCTCCCTGAGATGATTCATTAGCTTAAACCCAAGTTTTTTAGCATCTCCACCAAGAACTGCAATAAATACACTTATTCTTTTTTCGAAATTAAAAGAAATATTCTGCTTTTCAAGAGTACCAATAAGCCTTTCCATCCCTGCACCTGCACCAACAGCTGAAATATCAGAATTTCCTATCTCAGTAAAAATTGAATCATAACGACCACCTCCTGCAATAGCTTCATCTCGTGTTATTCCTTTTGCAGTAACTTCAAAAACCGTACGAGAATAATAGTCAAGTCCTCTGACAAGCATTGGTTCAATTACGTATGGCACATTATAATTATTAAGTAAATTTTTAACTTGTTGAAAATCTTCTTTACATCCATTGCACAAATTATCAATCATTAACGGTGATTTATCGATATACTCTCGACATGAAGGTTCTTTGCAATCAAGTACTCTTAAAGGATTTTTTATTATTCTATAATTACACTGTTCACATAGATACTCTTTAACTGTATGAAAATACTTAATAAGCTTTTCTTTGTAGATATTCCTGCATAAGTCGTCACCTAGGCTATTCAGATGAATTTTTGGTTCAATAAGCCCAAGTCTTTTGTAAAAATTTACAAATAGCAACATTGTTTGCACATCAATCATTGGATCGCGTACACCAATACATTCCACGCCATATTGATAGTGTTGTCTAAAACGACCAGCTTGAGGTCTTTCATAACGGAACATTGGCATTAAATAAAATAATTTTACTGGTTGTGGCAGCGTTTTCATGTTGTGTTCAAAATATGAACGCACAACTGGTGCAGTCCCCTCAGGTCTTAATGTCAAACTTCTCCCTCCTTTGTCAATGAAGGTATACATTTCTTTTGAGACAATATCAGATGATTCTCCTGCAGTCCTAGTAAATAAATCTGTCTCTTCAAACATTGGAGTCTCTATCTCTCTGTAACCATAAATGTCAACCATCTCACGCCAAATAGCTTCAACATATTTCCATTTTTCTAGATAATCAGGAAGGAAATCCTGTGTCCCACGAGGTGTTTTATACTTCATTTTCTATTCTCTATTATATATTAAATGTTTTTAATAACTTCAATTGCTTCCAACTCTACAAGCTCTTCAATTAAACTTATAACATCTGTTTTAATTAATTGTTCTTCGGCGTTGAATTCATCCGTCAATCTTTTAATAATTTTTACAACGTCAGATTCAACTTTGATTAATCTAGCAATCGCAGATGCAGTTTCGTTCATTTCAAATAAAATACCTTTTTCTTTATCGTATAATATTGCCAAATTATTACTTGTCTCCCGAAGCGTAACGTTATCCTTAAACTTGATTTTCATTTTCATGTTTTTTAATGTTTCCAAATTGTTGTTGGTTTTTGCATCTCGTGTCCTCCATAAATACAAGCAAGAACTATTCTTGTGGAATCATGACGAATTTTTGTAACCCCATGACAATTTTCTGTTGACAATTTAATTATTGATAATGTATTAAATTTTGGAGTAACTAAGGAATATTTTTTAGATCTATCCAAATATATCTTACGAAGTTGAAATGGTAAATAATCGGGAGTCATTACATTTTCTATTCTTTTTATTTTTCCTATCAAAGATAATCCACCAAATTTTCTTTCCCAATTCTTTGTAAGATTAATAACGACTTCTATGCAATGCTTAGGATGACTCAAATCATCATGCAAACAAAGATAGTCTCCTTTCTGAAATTTATAAGGAGTAGCTTCCCTGAGAAAATGGACAGGAGTACCAACAATTTTACTTAGAAATTCAATAAAAGCTTGATCATGAAACATTTGTAAGCAATTGTTGATGATAAACTGTTGTTTAGTATTTTTTTTAAATAAAATTTTCCCGTCATAAACTTTGCCTAATTCTCTTTCACCTCTAAAAAGCTTCGTTTGTTTACCTAATTCGACTCTTTCGAATTTTACATCATTTAAGAGTTCGCTATATAGAGTTTGTACGATTTCATTTTTAAAAAAATCATTAAAGCCAATACTTATTTTATTCTTCATTTTTTCCGAAAAAAAAGGTGAAGTATATTTTTCTGAGACTAACGAAAAAAAATCGTACATATATAATTATTAATAGAAAATGATTAAAACTTTTTAAAATACAGATAATATTTTTGATTTATTCTTATAATTTATGTTAGACATTTTTTCATAAATTAAATATCTATCTGTTTTGTGCCAAAATACCTTTTTGATTACAACTCTTAATAAAATTTTATATTAAATTACTAAATATCATACATTGTTCCTATATAGGACCTAATCCGTATTAAAAACAAATTATTGTAATATAAATAATCCCCTAAAGCAATGGTTGCCTATGACTAATTAGGTACATGACTAATTAAGTAAAATAATGTATTTACAATAAATTCACAGCATCTTTTAAATTCTGCGGTTGAAGGTGACTGTAAATTTGAGTTGTTGCTAAATCTTCATGCCCTAGTAATTCTTTGATTATATAAAGTGAAACTCCTTTTTGTGCCAACACAGAAGCGAAAGAATGACGTAAAGAATGAAAATGGATTTTTTCATTTAAGAATGATTTCCTTACTGCTTGCTTAAATTGTTTGCTGATGGTTTCTTGGTGAAGCTTCCTTACTTTAATGCGATAAAATACAACTTCATTAGGTTGATGAGTTGCAATGTTAAAGCGATTGATTAGAACCGATTTAACTTTTTCACTCATTGGGACAATTCTTTCTTTTTTACTTTTGGTTAAAAATTCATTTGAGCACTTAACGGTAATTTGATTTTGAAAAAAATCAACCCAACTCCAACGCATATTAATTAACTCACCAAGGCGTAAGCCAGTATAAAAGCCAACAGTGAAAATATCTTTAAGATATTGATAAGGTGTATTGGATAAGATGATAAGCAATTCATCTTCCGAAATAAAAGCTGGAAATGATTTTGAAAGTTTTGGAAATTTTACTCTTGTGAATGGATTTGTACTTATGTAATTCCATTCAACTGCTTTGTTAAAAGCTGCTTTAAGAGTGCGGTAATAATGATGAGCGCCTCTTTGAGTTCTTGAATAAGTAGAAGTAATGAACTTATCGAGAGTCCGGGAATCAATTTCATTTAAAGAAAGATCACCACAAAAAGAAATGAACTGCTTAAATGAAAGAGCAATTGATTCAAGATAGTTTTGAGAACTGATGGAACGCTTATATTCGGAATATTCTTTTTGAAAAGAGGAAAGCAATTTGATTGGGGTATGAACCTCCGAAACAGTTTTAGCTTGTGGCTTTTCCATTAATGAGTACTTGAACTTGATGAAAAATTCTTGTGCTTCTTTTTCTTTTGTAGTCTTTGTAGAAATTGTTGTTCGCTTTCCGTTCACTTCATAAGTGAGTTGATAGAATGGCGTTTTTTTTGATTTAGAGATAAACATAAGATAAACCTCCTTATGTTCGGTAGGGAGTGAGTAGGGACTTTAAAAAAATCCTTACAAATTAAAACAGAAATCAAGAATCCCTATGACTCTGGATCAGGAGACTCTAGGTTCGAACCCTTGCGGGGCAGCAAAATTAATATCTCAGGTAACTTCATTAGCTTAAATCTTTACTATACCGATAATCGCTAAAGTTCTCTCTCCATGCTCGTTCAATAATATTTCTGATTTACCAATGCCGTAATTCTACTGTAAAAAATCTGCTTAACAGACACCTACTTCAGGTAAAGTCTTCAAAATGACTGATTTTCACAGTTTTTTGATTGAGTGGGAATAAAATACATCTAAAAATATACAGTAATCCTACTGAGGTTCTGAAATTGAAAGCTTAGTAAATTTGTTGTGTAAAATCACCTCCACGGAAATTATTTTAGTTATAAATTCTTAGTGAAAATTAGTTTATGCTAAGCAAACTAAAACCTTTACCAAAATTATTAGTCGTTGAAGGTGATCTAGAAAATCAAAAATTTTTACTTTATTGCTTCAAAAAATATTTTAGAATTGAGATTTGTGATTCAGCCGATATGTGTTATGAACTTTTACATAAAGAACGATCGGATATTATATTAATGGATATTTCCATTAAAGGTTACAAGAACGGATTAGTTTTAACAAAAGAATTAAAAAACCATCCTTTGTTCTCAAAGATTCCAATTGTTTGTTACACTGCTCATGCATATAGTGAAGATAGAATAAATGCAATTGAAGCCGGTTGCGATGCGTATATCAGCAAACCAACCAATTATAATATTTTGCTTAATACACTTTTTAAGTTGATTCAATAAACATTTCATGATAATCAGTCATCAATATTCGACCCTGATTAGTTTGAACTATTGTTTAATTAAGAATTGCAGTATTTCAAAATTTTTCATAATCCATAATTTGACAATGGATTTATTTGCATAGAAACCACTATGGACAGTTTGGATAATTATATTAAGCAATTCTTAACTTTTGCAAATCCTCTATTCTTTGCGTTAATATTAACTATAAGTGTTATCGGTGTTATTATACTAATCTTTTATAAAGTAGTTCTTCCGCTTCAAAAAAAATTCGTTATCGAAAATCGAAGATTTTTATTAGAGAAAGCAGAATTAATGGCTCTCTTTGCAGAAATGGATCCGGACCCATTGATTAGAACGGATACACCGGGAAATATTATTCAAACAAATGAAGCATCGAGAAAAATATTCCCTAATATTGAAGAAAAAAAAATAAAGATTAATGAAATTTTACCGTCGCTCAAGAATAAATCCGCAAACAGTACATTTATAGAAAATATTAGCGGGAAGGTTTTTTCAGTTATTGCAAAAGAATATTCTCAACTAGGGTTTACAAATTTTTATCTTCATGATATAACCCAATTAAAACGATATGAATCAGATCTTGTAAATTATAAAAATCGATTAAAAAATTTCGCTGATAAACTCAATAAAGATTATGATGAACTGAAAAAGTCTATTGCCGCCGATTTACATGATGATATTGGACAAAAGTTAATAATGATAAAATTAAAATTATCTAACATCGAAGACTACGAAAAGGATGTAATTCAAACCGATTTGGAAGCTGTTTATCAAAGAGTAAGAGAAATATCAAGAACTTTAAAATTTTCTGAGGTTACTAACTTAGGTCTTAAAATCAGCATTCAGAGCTTAGTACATTATATATCAGAAAGTTCTAAGATCAACGGATCATTTGAATTTCTTGGTAAAGAAGAAAAACTCAGTGCTGAATTGGAAATATGTATTTATCGGGTTATTCAGGAATCATTGAATAATATTATTAAACATTCTAAAGCAAATGAATTTTCTGTGCAGATAGAACTAAATGAGAAATATGTTAATATTATTATTTCAGATAACGGAATTGGGATTCCCGATGATTACTTTAACGCACGAGTGTTCGAGAGTGAAGGAACAGGTCTTTTTAGTATTAAGGAAAGAATTGAGAAATTACACGGAAAACTAAAAATAAATTCTAATCAATATGAGGGGACGGTACTAGTTATTAAACTTCCAAAAGCAGGTGCGGTGAATGCAAAAAATAAGATTGCTGTTAGCTGACGATCATAATATTTTAAGACAGGGATTGGTAAATATGCTTGAAAAATATGATGACTTCTGTATTGTAGCTGAAGCTGAAGATGGATATAGCATGATCAATAAGTATTTCAAGTTTCACCCCGATGTAGTTTTATGTGATATTGAAATGCCCGGTATGAACGGCCTTGAAGCAGCACAAGAAATATTGGAGAAAGATAAAAAAGCAAAGATTATTTTTTTATCTATGCACAATTCTGATGAATACGTTTATAAGATCCTTCAAATTAACGCATCCGGTTTAATCCCCAAAGAAATAATCAAGAATGAATTAGTCACTGCAATTCGAACTGTAGCCAATGGTGAAAAATATTTTATGGGTAAATCAGATCAGGATGTTGAAAAGATTAAGGCAAGATTTAGCAATTTGAAGGGAGTTTATGAAAGCAAAAAATCTTTGAACTTAAATGCATTAGAAGGGAAAATTTTATTGCTCGTAGCTGAAGGAAAAACAAGTCAGGAAATTGCTGATATTTTACATAAAGCAAAGCGAACAATTGATTCTTCCAGGGCAATAATTATGAATAAATTAAATCTTAAAACTTTACCACAACTTATTAAGTATGCCGTGCAATTTTCGTTTTCTAGAAAAACGGATGGTAATAATTGATAAGTGTTTTATTTTAGAAAAAACTTCTCGGTATTATCTATTTATGGGGAAATTAACGGGGTCTAAAATCATGATAACCTATTAATGAAAATTCCTCTTTTCATACAGTATCTTTCAATTTTAATCTGGTTAATGCCGCCGATCAGACAATATAAAACTCAGTACTTTACTTTCTTTTTAATTCTTGCACTTTTCGATCCGATTCTTTATTCGGCTTATTTGAGCTTCGGAATCCATCCTTTGAAATTTTATCCGATCATGACTTTTTTACTTATCATTTCTTTAAGTAACATTAGAAAGCAGTTTTTGTGGATTGCAGCTTCTGTAGTGATTCTTATTCTAACTTATATCAATCAGAATGATCCGGCAAGACTCTATTATTTATGTATAATTTTGTTTTCAGTTATTTTGTATCAGATAATTAATAAACTAATGCAAATAATAATTCAGAAAAGGTTATTGAATTTATTTCTCAGTCTCTTGTTATTTTATGCTTTAATAAATGAACTTAAATTCATCGCAATTGCTCTTAATTTATATCAAGGGGCTATCAGTTATTACTTAGCAACTTTTACTCAAACATTTTTTGGGATTATTTTTTCTTTCATAACAATCTCAACAAAAAATTATCCACTCCCTTCAAAGTTATCATAATATTTAATTCCCCGACTTCGTAGTTCACAGTTTTAAAATATAATAAGACTATTGATCCCAATACTGTATTTGTACGGTATTTTAAGAGTGAATTTTATAGAGTCTTGAACAACATTAGCAGAAAAATGCAAAATTTTGTAGAAAAACAGAAAATTCAAAATCTAATCTTTTTAAAAATTTACCGTAATTCTACTGATGTAAATTAACTCATTCATATTTACATTGAATGGAGAAAATCAATCTCTTATAAATCAAATGTCAAAGCATCTCAAATAAAATATATCTTACCCCAGAGGGGGGGTGGGGAAGATATCTAAGATCGCCAAAGTCATTCCTTTTCTAACATGTTATAATAATAAATAGAATATTCTAAAATATTATATTCAATATTGAAATTATAATATTGGAATAAACCTATGCAGAAAAGACAATTAGGTAATAACGGACCGGAACTTACACTCATTGGTTTTGGTGCTTGGGCAATAGGTGGTCCTTGGCAATTCGGTTGGGGAAAAGTTGATGATAATGTTTCAATACAAGCAATACATGCAGCTCTAGATAATGGAATTAACTGGATCGACACTGCCGCTGTTTATGGGTTTGGTCATTCTGAAAAAGTAGTTGCAAAAGCAGTAAAAGGAATTCGAGATAAAGTTTTCATTGCTACCAAGTGCGGTTTGGTGAACGATGGAAAAGGGAATGCAATCAATAATAATTCTCCGGATAGTATTCGCAATGAAGTTGAAGAAAGTTTGAAGCGGCTCGAAACTGATATTATTGATCTTTACCAAATTCACTGGCCTGATCCGAATGTTCCAGTTGAAGATTCTTGGGCAGCTATGGTTCAACTTCAAAAAGAAGGAAAGGTTCGTTTCATCGGAGTAAGCAATTTTGATATCCCGCTTCTAGAAAAATGCATGAGCATCGCGCAAGTACAATCCTTACAACCTCCATATAGTATGCTTAAACGCGATTATGAAGAATCAATTCTTCCCTACTGCCTAAAGAATAATATAGGAGTGGTAGCTTACAGTCCTATGCAAGCCGGTCTTCTTAGCGGAAAGTTTGATATTAATAAATTAGCTGAAGACGATTGGCGGAGAAAAAATTTCTTTTTCAAAGGACCGTTTTTAAGTAAAGCATTATCCTTGGTTGAAAAATTGAGACCGATCGCAAAAAAATCCGGTAAAACTGTAGGACAACTTGCTATAGCATGGGTATTAAAGAATCCGGCAATAACTTCCGCAATTGTTGGTGCTAGAACAGCCGAACAGTGCAGAGAGAATATTAAAGCTGCGGATTATATTTTAAGTGAAGATGAAATGGGAGAAATAAATAAATACTTAGAAGAGTTTTAATTATAGAGCTAATAAGGAATTGATTTAGTGTCTAACCAAACTGGCAAAAATATTCAGCCCGATTATGTAATATTTATTTTAATCTTTGTTATCACATTTTTATCTAGATACTTATTCTCTGAGAATAATTTCTTTGACGGCGATACAGTTGGTGTCGCATTTGGATCAATATCTTATTCTTTACAAAATACCCGTCCTCATCTTCCAGGTTATTTTCTGCATGTTAAGTTGATTTCATTATTAAGCCCGTTATTCAAAGATCTTCATCAGACAATGATATTTTTAAGTGCATTCTATTCATCCGTTGGAGCTGTATTTTGTTTTGCATTACTTAAAAAATGGTTTCAAGTAAAGACATCACTATTGATTACTGCATTGATAATTTTCAATCCGCTAGTATGGTTTCAAGGTTCAACTCCGGAAGTATATTCCTTCGATCTGGTTTTAAGTTCGCTATTTGTTTTACTTGCCTTAAACAATAGAACGATTTATCTAACTCCGGTGCTTCTAGCATTAGGTACAGGAATGCGGCAAACTTCGGGACTATTATTACTTCTACTTTATATCTATCTATGGTACAAAAAATATAAGACTGAAAATCTCTCCGGGCATAAAATATTCCTATCGCATATTGCAGGATTAGTAATATTTCTTTTCTGGTTTATACCTATGGTAAACTCAGCCGGAGGGTTGAGTGAATATATTAATCTATATAAAACAAACAGTCCTCTCCCAAATATCTCAATTGCACAAAATATATTTCAATTTTCTTCTTACTGCTTTTTCATTTTTACTCCTTTGGTCTTGTTTTTCCTTTTTATGAAACCGAAGAAAAAACTCTTAAGTGAATTAACAGACTCTGATAAAAATGTAATATTTATTTTATTGCTTTGGTTGGTTCCTTCTATAATCACATTTATCTTATTTACATACCACAAAGGATATTTTTTAATATCTATTATTCCTCTTTATGCATTCATCGGCTTATTATTAGAAAAAAGATTATTGAAGTATTATGGAATATTAATTGTGCTTGTAATGGAAATATTATTCTTCACCTTAATACCTTACAAAGAACTGCCGGTTCAAAGTATTATTAAGCCGGATTTGCGAACAAAAAACTTATTAGAGACATGGACAGATAGAACATTCTCTTCTTACCTAATGGCTTATTCAAGAATAAAATATCAAGATGATCTGATTGAAGAATTATCCAGCATAGTTGAAAAGAATAAATCCAAAATTATTTTTTTAGATCCTACAATCTATTTATCATCTCGCGGGATGCAGTTCAAATATCCTGATGTAAGATTTATAACACTGGATTTTTATAAACCAAATTCATATTACGAATATAAGGGACTTGACATTTCCGCTAAAACGGGATTAGATAATGTTTTGGTCAATTCATTATTAATTACTCGAAGAGATTTTTACGAGATTTATCTGAGCGGCATTGCGAAAAATGTAAACGATAGGACAAATTATATTTCTATATTGATAGAGGAAAGGTATAAGGATTCAATAATAACTAAGTACCAAAATTTATTTATTCGATGAACTAATATTTGTTAATTCACTCCATTAAGTTATTTTTGTAAAGCATACAATTGGCGAATAAGCAGAATATACCGTACCATCAAATGAACGGACTCTCCAATAATAAGCAACACCGCTGAATAATCCGGTTAAGTTTGCACTCACCGTATTGCTTCCGCTTATTGTTTTAAAGCTTGCTATATCTGCCCCTACACAAACTTCGCTATCATATCAAGCAATGATTCTTTTGTGAACGGCTTTGAAATGTAATCATCGCAGCCGGCTTCCAATGCATTCTGCCTGTCTTTATCAGATGCATGTGCCGTTACCGCTATTACCGCTATGTGCGAGTATTCCTTTGATGCTTTTAATTCTTTTGTTAATTCCAATCCGTTCCTACTTCCTTTTATTGATATATCCATCAATATTATATCAATTTTATTCTTTCTTAATATTTCTATTGCTTCATCAGAGGAATCGGTTATTAGTGTGTTATAACTGTTTTCAATAAATCTTTTTATTGTTTCCTGGTTTATTGAATCATCTTCAACCAAAAGCACTAACCGGTCTTTTTTCGTTTCCTGAGTTTCAACAACATTGGCAATTTTTTCCGAACCAGTCTTTTCTTTAACAAATTGAACTATCTTTCCAAAATTAACTGTAAATGTTGTCCCTTCACCTTTTTTACTTTCAACTGAGATTACCGCATTGTTCAAATCCATAAACTTCTTTACCAAAGAAAGACCGAGCCCAACGCCTTCGTATGCTCTTCCGTAGCCCATTTCCTCCTGACTGTATGGCTCGAATATATGATCTATATACTCTTTTGTCATTCCTATTCCGCTGTCTTTTACATCAAGCATTATTTCATCACTACCGTTTTTGTATAGAATCACTTTCACAAATCCTTTCTTAGTGTACTTTATTGCATTATCTATTAAGTTGGATATTGATTGAGTTACTGAATATTCATCGGCAAGTATAGTTGAGTCTTTGCATCTGTTTTCTAATAACAGTTCGAGGGATTTTGATTTTGTGGCTGTTTGAAACTCTCTAACCAATCTTTCACAAATTGATGAGAGTTCTATTGCTTCGGGACTGACAGGTAATTCGCCGGTTTGGAGTCGTGAATAGTTTAGTATCATATCAACCGTTCTAATTATTCGTTTGCTTGAATCATCAATTCCATAAAATAATTCTTCGTCTTCCTCTTTAATGTGCTGTGCATATATATCTTTAATTAAGCTCGTCATTCCTAAAATACCGTTCAATGGGGTTCTTATTTCGTGGGACATATTGGCAATAAATGTGTCTTTCAATTTGTTTGATTGTTCGGCTTTTTCTTTTGCTTCGATCAATTCTTTCTCGGCACGTTTGCGTTCGGTGATATCTTCTTTAACGGCAACAAAGTGGGTTACTTTTCCTTCTTTATTTACTATCGGCGAGATATGTCCGGATTCAAAATACAATTCTCCATTTTTCTTTTTGTCATGAAATTCTCCATGCCATTCATTGCCGCTTATAATGGTATCCCAAAGCTCTTTATAAAATTGTTGATCTTGATACCCCGATTTTAAGATGCGCGGGTTTTTACCGATAACTTCTTCTCTTGTATATCCGGTTACTTCGCAGAATTTATTATTCACATATTCTATATCACCCGCCGGATTAGTAATAATAACTGAAGCGGGGCTTTGCTCAACGGCGCGTGATAATTTGATTAGTTCTACTTCCGAATGTTTGCGCTCGGTTATATCGCGGATGATTCCCGTAAAAAATTTTCCTGATGAAGCTTCCCATTGTGCTAATGATAATTCTAATGGTAATTCTCTTCCGCTTTTATGCAAGCCATAGAGTTCAACTGTCTTACCTATTACATGATGTTCGCCGCCTTGTGCTATACGTTTCATTCCACTAATATTTTTTTCGACATAGTTTTGCGGAATGATTATAGTCAAATTTTTACCGGTTATCTCAGCTTCTGAATAACCGAATATTTTTTCTGCACCCCGGTTCCAATCTACAATTTTTCCCGTGCTATCTGCGGTGATGATTGCTTCGTTTGCTGATTGAGCAACCGATCGAAAGCGTTCTTCGCTCTCTTTCAGTTCATTCTCTGCACGTTTGCGCTCGGTGGTGTCACGCAAGAAGATGAAAAATTTCCCGTCCTCATTATCTAGCTGGTAAACGGCACTAACCTCGATGTCCAGCAGTTGCCCATCCTTGCGTCGGTGGCGCGTTTCGAAGCGGTCATAGCCTTTTGTCATGACCTCTTGTATATGCTGCGCCGTCTCCTCCAGGGTTTCTTTCACTTCCACGTCCGGGATGCGCATATTCAGAAGCTCCTCGCGCTCGTAACCGATCAGTTGGCAATAAGCGGCGTTCACATCCAGAATGCGACCCTCGGTATCGGCGATCCAGAAACCGTCCATCGAAGTCTGGATGATATTGCGATAACGTTGTTCACTATTTTGGAGTCGCGTCTCCGCCTGCTTACGCTCGGTGATATCTAACAATGATACAACTATGCGGGCTTCTTCTTCTTCTTCTTCTTCTTCTGCAAGAAACATTCTTGCAGTGTTGAACTCAAGAATAAGCTTGTCGCTTTGCGAAAGGTCGGTTCTCGATTGGTCCTTGCTCGGAATATATATCTCTTTTGAATCTCCATGTTCAATTTTAGTGCGGCACTGTTCTACAATATTTTCAGTAAGCTCCTGTTCCGCGTAGCCTAGCGGCGGCGCATACTTTTGGACAATCTCCTCAAACGCCTTGTTGTGCTTTAGGAGATTCAGAGATTCTGTAAGCACGAGAACCCCTTCTGGAATGAATTTGAAAATACTTTCAACAACGACTTTGTGATGTTCCTCTTTTCTGTGCAGCGTCTCCGCATTCTGCAAGCGCTCCTGATAATACCTATTCATTGGGTTGGCTACCCAATATATAACCACGATCGATGCTGCTATGCTTAATGCCAATGAATCGATCAGCGCAAGGAGATACTGAGGCATACTTGTTTCTGCGCCGAACGAGTATAACGCGAGCATGATACAAAACTCTATGGCAGTGATGGCAAGGACGATCTTTAATCCCACCCGAATGGGACTATGTGCGCGGAACTTCTCTTCTACCCCTTTTCGCTCGGTGCTCTCTCTCTCTCTCTCTCTCTCTCTCTTCTGCAAGAAATGTTCTTGTAGAGAGTATATTTCGGAAGAAGTTTTTAAACTTTTCCCACAAACGGGACAAGTACACAAGGAGTTTCATTGGTCATCCTCCTAATTTATTTGTTTTCGGTCTAGGACGTGAAATAAAAAAATTTAACACGTGAGATAGAAAGTACCAATATCTCGCATTATATAATTCATTTATCTCACGTGTTAAATAATGTTTTTATTTTTAAGAATATTATTTCACGTCCTAAATTCGCCATACGTAACTTTGAAATGCTTGAGAAGTTGTTTTTCCAATTGTACATAATCTTCGGTTAAACAGTACCGGACGTATATATCGGAGCCATTAGTAAAACGCTTCAGGTACGCGTTCTTACCATTACTGCCTGAGTAACTCAGCAAGCGCTTTCGGATATTTTCAATATAATAAACACCGAATTTTTTCCCCCTCCGAAGGAGTCCCTTCGGGAAAGGGATTCCTTCGGAACTTCGGAGGATTCCCGAAAATATTTATGAGTACAGAATAGTACCCGTTTTTTTTGCTTCAGTAATTATGAGACTGTTAGAGTTTTCCCATTCGGAAATAGCATAGTAAAGAATATCAAAGGGTTTCTTAAATTTTTTCACCAAAATCCATTCAAGCCCATCGGTAGCTTTAGCTTTTTGAAAAATATTTTTAGTTTCAAATGCATTAGAAAAAATTAATAAATCTATATCACTATCATCATTCGGCGTTCCATTACTATAAGAACCGAAGAGAACGATTTTGTCAATCTGAATATTCTTCTCAATAAAAAAATTAATAATTGTTTCTTTTATAGGGTCAATTTTGATTTCAGCCATAACAGAACCTCTTTAGAGATAGTAAATATTTCTGAAGTTGTTTCAAATGTAAAGTCTTTTGCTAATTCACGCAAATTTTCAGGATACCGAACCGGAACACTTATTTTATCAATCTCTCTTATAGGAGCAAGAATATTTTCCGGAATATCAAAGATAGTTTTAGACTGAATTTTTTCAATCAGATAAAGAAGATGATGAGTTTTTGGCGGATTATCTTCGTAAGTCTGCGCATAAACAGCTTTTACTGCTTTTTCAAGTGAAAGGTGGATCATAAAAATTGCATAAATAAAGCGACCGCTATTAAACATAGCTTCGGCAGTATCCATATCATATTCAGCTTGTAAAAGCCATTCTTCAGCCGGTTTAAACTTTTGAGTCATTTTTTCTAAGATTTTTTTACAAATATAAGAATTAAAAAATGATTGCGGCATCTCCCTACCGTGTTATCCGCCATTGCACAAGTTCTTCAATCCGCCATAGTCGGACATAATGAGTTTCATTGGTCACCCTCCTAATTTGTTTGTTTTCGGTAATTCGCCATACGTAACTTTGAAATGCTTGAGAAGTTGTTTTTCCAATTGTACATAATCTTCGGTTAAACAGTACCGGACGTAAATATCGGAACCATTAGTAAGACGCTTCAGGCACGCGTTCTTACCATTACTGCCTGAGTAACTCAGCAAGCGCTTTCGGATATTTTTCGATGAGCCGATATACAATACATCGGATCGATGATTCGCATACTGAATCCTGTTGGCACTACTCAACTCATACACTCCGCCTTCGGAGTGAATTCGGTTATATTGCCCTTTGGAAAGCTTTACGTAATCGCTGAATCGTATATCCTTTCCGTAGTAGCGAGTCCCGACAAGTCGGGATTTGTAATCTGGAATACTGAGCAGTTTTCTGCAATTACAAATCACTCGAACCGAAAGATGAATGTCGTAACGCTTCCGGAGAATAGTTTGAATATCCTTATCGGTTAGCGCTTCGTCGGATTCATCAATCATTTTCTTAATTACAGTTGCAAAGAACCTTTTCCTGGTAATGAAGAGCTCTCTCAGGCTTACAATTTTTCCATCCTGAGTCTGGAGCGGTAAAACAGAGACCAATCTTGATAGTCTCGATCTATCAAGCCAATGACATGGAAATAGTGAAAGGAATCGCTTAAACGTCAAAGGCTTGATATCCGCTTCTTTTCCACTCTCCCAAAACTTCTTCTGAAACTTGAGAATTCCACCGACAATATGTTCTGAGAGTTCATTTCTCGTATTAATCATTTTAACAATAACTGCGTTGCGGTTCGTTTCATTTATGGGATATCGCTTCAACAGCCGCTGATCTGCTATCTCCAATCTCAAATCTCCATTTTTCGTTATAACCTTCGCATAAAAAGAGAGGTGCTTTCCTTGATTATCCTCTGACCCATTGAATTTCCGCTCGATATACCTCACATATTTCTCTAAAGGCATCTTAAGTATTTTCGACAATGTTATTTTTGCAATCATCGAGCCATGCAATGGAGATGAATTTTTTTTCAGGTGGTGAGATAATAAAATGGTAATTGTCATTCTTTATTTGTGTTTCTATCTCATCCCCTGAATTAGATCTTTTTGGGAATACGTATCTCCGCTATGTCTCTCCTTACAATTTTGCTATGCAACTGCTCGATTATTTTTTTAAGCAAGTTTCTCGCTAAAAGTGAAAATAAAATTAAGGATTCTATTATTATCTTAGTATGAAATATTGTTAAATGCAAACATAATTTATAATGTTAGTATGTATCAAGCATACTTAAACAATAGATGCATTCCTTGTCATTCTTTACGTATAACGTCCGTATAACAAAGCACATGACTTTCTTTATCACAAACGTCTTTTTTACTAAAGAGAAATAGACTATTCGATTGACAGTATTTGATATACTTCCACTGTGATAATTAGATTACGTTTAGCTTATAAACCTCTCAACTTATTTTGTGCAATAGGGGAAGGGGCAACAAGAGTGCCTATGAAATATTGATGATTTGGAAAGCAACCGCTTTTAAAGATGAACTATCATTGTTTTGAATTGAAAAAGAGTCTCGAATCTATACAGCGATTTTTGGTTTGAAGGAAATTATTCAGCAGAAAAATTTTCACCACGAGATTGGATTTGTGAGACAGAAGCAGATCAAGAATAACTTGAGAACTTGATTTGTTTATTCCGTTGATAGCATTATTTTTGTACCGAAGAAAATTCAATGGCGCATTCGTCTAGTGGCTTAGGACGCTGCCCTCTCAAGGCAGAGATCACGGGTTCGAATCCCGTATGCGCTACAAAAGGGAAATTTTTATTTCCCTTTTTTGTAAAATATTTTTATAAATCATATGTCAAGATTTGAAAAACATATTTTTATTTGTGAGAACAAAAGGGAAGCGGGGCATCCTAAAGGATGTTGTGCGGATAAAGGTTCGGTTGAAATCCGTGAATTATTTAAAAAGAGATTAAAAGAACTCGGGCTCAATACTAAAGTCCGGGCGAATAGTTCCGGTTGTTTGGATGCGTGTGCTTTCGGTCCGAGTGTAGTAGTGTATCCTGAACAAATCTGGTATGGTGGAATCAAGATTGAAGATGTTGAAGAGATCATTCAAAGCCATATCATAAATAACAGACCGGTGGAAAGATTGTTTATTAAAGAGAAGAGATTTTTAAAAGATGGTTGACAGCTCACAAAAAAAGTATGCGAAAAAAATTTTCGATCTTCTAGGAAAAGAATATCCTGCAGTCCGTCCTGCGCTGGAATATTCATCACCGTTTCAATTGCTGATTTCAACAATTCTTTCGGCGCAGTGTACAGACGAGCGCGTAAATATTGTAACAATGAAACTTTTTAAGAAATATAAAAAGCCTGAAGATTATCTAAAAGTATCGGCTAAAGAACTTGAGAAAGATATTTTCTCAACCGGATTTTACAGGCAAAAAGCAAAGAGTATTCGCAATTGCTGTGCACAACTTATAGAATATCACAATGGAAAAGTCCCGAAGGATTTTGATGCACTCACTAAACTTTCCGGTGTTGGCAGAAAAACCGCATCTGTTGTTGCCGGCAATGCATTTGGCATTCCTGCTATTGCGGTAGATACGCATGTGAAGAGATTATCTAACTTACTTGGACTCGTTAACTCAAGCGATCCCGGGAAAATAGAATTCCGTTTGAAAGAATTATTACCTGAAAATTATTGGATCAATGCTTCTCATTGGTTAGCAACACATGGCAGGAATATTTGTTTTGCAAGAAAACCAAAATGCCATAATTGTGTACTGGCGGATGATTGTCCTTCTTTCAATCCGCAATCAAAATAGAAGGAGTTAAAATGAGTTCTGATATTATGAGAGACAGAAATTTTTGTTTATCTATTCTTCAAGAATATACTAAGAGCGATAGTTTATTAAAACATGCTTATGCTGTTGAAACTTGTGTAAAAGCTTATGCTGAGAAATTTGGAGAAGATGTAGAATATTGGAGCTGCGTTGCTTTGCTTCACGATTTTGATTATGAAATGTTTCCAACTGCAGAACAACATCCGTACAAAGGATCGGAAATATTAAAAGAAAAAGGATTCGGTGAAGAATTCAGAAATGCGATAATGTCTCATGCAGATTATACAAACATTCCGCGCGATACACTTTTACGTAAAACTCTTTTTGCATGCGATGAATTAGCCGGATTTATTACCGCAGTAACATACGTAAGACCAAGCAGATCAATAGAAGAAGTTGAAGTGAAGTCTGTTATCAAGAAAATGAAAGATAAAGCTTTTGCACGCGCAGTAAACCGTGAAGATATTATAAAAGGCGCCGAAGTTTTAAGTGTTTCTTTGGAAGAGCATATAGGATTTTGTATTAGTGCAATGAAGAAGAGCAAAGATTTGCTAGGTTTATAATGAACTTCTGCAGATCTAAGAAGGGAAATAAACTCGATACTTAAAGTGTGATTTTAATTTTTGTTATTCTGTTTTGACTTGACATCAAGAGATATCTTACCTAAATTTTGCTCGGAAAATTTGGAGAAAAACTATATAGAGTTTGTTTACCGCTTTTGAATTCCTATACTGAAGAAAATTTTTTGAAAACATTATTAAATCATTCAACAGAGCGATGAAATACAAATTCTTATTAGTTATTCTCTTTTTTGTTTTAAATCTGGCTGCTAATGCACAGGATTTAAGAGTTTTATCTTCCGATAGAAATTCAATTATTATTGAATATCGTCCTATCTATAAAGATACCCTAACTATTTCAACCTCAGGTAATTCATTTATTAAATTAAATCTGCTTGGCGGATATGTCGAGAATTTTACTAAATCCGGACTTCCACAAATTCCTGTGAGAGAGATCAATATCGGTGTCCCGTCGGAATTAGGTAATACTATTCAAATTCTAAGTGCAGATTATTCTACATTGAACGGACAATATGTGCCTGTTCCTCAATTACGAAAAGATTCTCTTTTGTTTGTTGAGAATTACATCGTAAGTGATAAGTATTCAAATTTTTCTGCTCCTGATATTGCTGCATTTGGTGAATATGGATTAGTTAGAAACTTGCCTGTTCAGTCAATTAAAATTCATCCCGTTATTTTTGATATATCATCAAATGTTATTAAGATTTACAAAAAAATTGTTATAAAAATTTCGTTTGCATCTTCTCCTTCTAATAGAGAATTAATACAGGATGATACTTTTCAATCCATCGTCTTAAATTGGGAGACAGCTAAGAACTGGGGAATCTCTGACAAAAAATTATTCAAAACATCAGCTTCAGTTTTAGCTTCAGGAGATTGGTTTCGATTCGAAGCTCCGGATGAAGGTATATATAAAATAGATAGAACTTTTTTACAAGCAATTGGGATTGATGTTAACGCCGCTGATTTTAATCCAAGAACAATAAAAATTTATAACAACGGAGGTTATCCACTTCCTGAGGATTTGAGTAAATCAAATAATCAAGGATTGATAGAAAACGCAATTACTGTTTTTGGAGAAGAGGATCTCAAGTTTGATACAAACGATTACATATTATTTTACGGAAGACCACAGGAATTTTGGGAATATAGTCCATCCGCAAAAAACATTGTCCGGATTAAACAACCTTATTCTAAAAAAAATTATTACTGGCTCACTTATGGCGGTGCTAACGGAAAACGTATTTCGAGTAAACTATCAACAAACGTTGCTAATGCATATAAACAAACTTTCACATTAGCATTTAACAGTCTTGACAAAGACATCGTAAATATTGGAAAAAGCGGAAGAGATTATTTCGGAGATCTGTTAGATAATAGTTCTAAAAGCAAAACATATCTTACAACTCTAGACAGTATTGTCCGACCAAGTATTGTAAAATATAATTTCCGTGTTGTAAATGCATCCACTGATGCTTTCCCTTTTAGTGTTGAAGAAAGCGGAAACCAGATATATTCCTCGTATGTATCGGGAATTTATAGGTATGTATTTGGTATTGAAAATATCGGTGCCGCAGTTTATGGCGGACAATTATCCGATGAAAGAAGTAATCTAAAATTTTCAATCAACACATCATCTTCAAGCGCAAGATTATATTTAGATTATTTCGAAATAACTTATCAGAGACAACTGAAATCTGTTTCGGATTACCTTTTATTATTTTCTAAAGATACAACTGCTACAATTGAATATACATTAAGTAATTTCTCAAACAGTTCAATCCAGACTTTTGATGTTACTGATTATGCCAATGTAAAAAACATTTCAAATGCTATAATCAGCGGAGGACAATTCAAATTTCAATCTGCCGAGATTCAAGGTAAAGTGAGCAGATATTTAGCTTTGACTTCTACAACTTATAAAACTCCAACAAACGGAGTTAAGATTACCAACTCGAACATTCGCGGTAATTTAGCCGGTAGTGAAATGGTAATAATAACTGCAAAAGATTTTAAGACTCAAGCAGAACGATATGCTGCATATAGATCTAATCAATCGCCGTATAAATTATCTACCCAAATATTCTATGTTGATGAAATATTAAACGAATTTTCTGGCGGTTCTTTGGATCCAACAGCTATTAGAGATTTCTTAAAATTTGCTTATGAGAATTGGCTAATAAAACCAGCATTCGTTTTATTGTTCGGCGATGGCGATTATGATTATCTTAATATAGAAAAGTTGAATAAAAATTTTGTTCCTGTCTACGAGACAGCTGAATCACTTTATGAAATACTGTCTTACCCAACAGATGATTATTATGCACGTATCTCCGGCAATGATAAACGAAATGATTTAGCCATTGGCAGATTAAACATCCAAACAGCAGCTGAAGCCGATGTGGTTGTGGATAAAATAATTAAATATGAAACCGGGCTTGAAAAAGGATTATGGCGGAATAATATTACACTTGTTGCAGATGACGGACCTCAAGAAGTTGGTTACGATGATGGAAGTTTGCACACATCACAATCTGAAAACTTGGCAAATAAAAGAATTCCAAAATATTTTGATCTTGATAAAATCTATTTAGCAGCTTATCCAACAGTTTATACCGGATTGGGCAGAAGAAAACCGGAAGTTAATAAAGCAATTATAAATGCTATTAATAACGGTACATTGGTTATAAACTTCGTGGGACACGGCAACCCCGGCGTATGGACTCATGAAAGCGTCTTTGAAAGATCAGCAACAATACCTCAACTGAAAAACCAAAATTATTTTTTCTTAACTGCCGCAACTTGTGATTTTGGAAAGTATGATGATCCAACAGAACAGAGTTCAACTGAAATTTTAATGAATAAGAAAGATGCCGGCGCAATTGCTGCTTTTTCAGCTGCAAGAGTTGTTTACTCGACTGCAAACGCTACTATAAATGATTCTCTTTACAGCAGACTTTTCCAATCTAGAGAGGCAGGAAATCTTCCGATCAGAATCGGCAAAGCTTATCTATTAGCCAAACAATTCTTAACCGAAGATAACGATGAAAAATTTCATCTCTTCGGCGATCCGGCCATGCGTTTGAATGAACCTCTCAATCCTACTTCTATAGATTCTGTTAATGGGAAATCCTTAAAATCTGTTGTTCAGGTAAATGCATTAGGACCTGTAAAAATAAAAGGAACAGTAAGAAACACTAACGGAACATTAGCTCAGTATAATGGCGATGCAATTATAAGTATGTACGATTCCGAACGATCACTTTATCTAAAAGAAATGGATTACTCAGTAACAATGCAGGGCGGATTAGTTTATCGTGGCAGGACTTCTGTTACAAACGGCGAGTTTCAAACGGAATTTGTTGTGCCTAAAGATATTTCTTATGAAAATAAAAATGGAAAGATCGTATCATATATTACCAACAGTACAACAGACGGTATTGGTTATTCGACTAATGTAATTGTTGGCGGTACAAATCCGGATGCTGTTAACGATGGAAAAGGTCCGGAAATAGCTATCTATTTTGATGATATCAATTTCCAAAGTTCATATCTCGTTAACCCGGATTTTACATTACTAGCAAAACTTTCGGATCGAACCGGATTGAATACTACAGGAACCGGAATCGGTCATAAGCTTGAAGCAATTTTAAATGATGATGAAACTAATTCAATTGATCTTACAAATAGTTATGTCGGCGATTTGAATTCAGGTGGTAAATCCGGATTAATAAAATATAAATTTACCGGGATGACACCTGGCGATTACAAAATAAAAGTTAAAGCATGGGATGTGTTCAATAATTTTTCTTCTCAAGAAGCTAACTTCTCTGTTTTATCGAGTGATAAAGGAATTGTGCTGCGTGATGTTGTAAACTATCCGAATCCGTTTTCATCAAATACAACATTTACTTTTCAGCATAATGTTGCAAGCGCAATAAATGTGAAAATAAAAATTTATACAATTGCAGGAAGATTGATAAAGCAAATAGAGCAATCAAACATACTTGATAAATTTGTTCGTATTGATTGGGATGGGCGGGACGCGGATGAAAATCAGATTGCAAACGGTACTTATCTTTACAAATTAATTGTGGAATCGGTTGATGGTAAGTACAAAGATAATGTACTTGGAAAATTAGCAGTAATTAGATAAAATACTCTTAACGAAATAGAAATAATATATTATTTGGAGGTAGTAAAAATGAAAAAAATATCGATGCTTTTGATTGTGTGTGTATTGATAATGTCGTTTAACAAGATTTCAGCTCAAGGTGAAGCAGCAGTACCGTTTTTACTTTTAGCTCCGGATTCAAGAGCGGGCGGCATTGGTGAATCTGGTTCCGGATTAGCAGATAACTCAGCTGCTATTTTTTGGAATCCGGCAGGCATTGCTTTCTTAACAGGATCGGAAATCAGTTTCACTCATAGTAATTGGCTTCCGGCATTTAATCTTGACCTTTTTTACGAATATGCAACTTATCGTCAATACATTGAAGATTTAAACGGCAGTGTAACTGCAAGTGTAACTTTTATGAACTTTGGAGAATTCGTGAGAACGAGTTCAAACTCACCTGATCCTATTGGAACATTTAGGTCTTTCGACGCTGCTTTAACTTTGGGTTATGCAACTAAGTTAAGTAATGATTGGGGAATAGGATTTAATTTCAGAGTGATCCACAGCCGCTTGGCAGATAAACCAACTGAAGCAGAACAGGGTAAAGGCGTTGCGACTTCCGTAAGTTTTGATGTTGCTGCAATGTGGCGTCCGGAACATTTTGTAGTACCACTCTTAGGTGATTTTGGAAATCAATTTAGTCTTGGTATCAATCTTAGTAATCTGGGACCAAAAATTTATTACATAGATCAAGCACAATCGGATCCTATCCCAACAAATCTACGTTTGGGACTGGCGACAAGAATATTTCAAGATGAATTCAACTCTCTTACTTACACATTAGATTTTAGTAAGCTCTTGATCGGCGTTGCAGATAGTTCTGGAAAACGTCCCGATTTTTACAAAGCTATATTTACATCTTGGACGGACAGACCATTCAATGAAGTTTTGAAAGATGTTGTTACATCAATGGGATTGGAATATTGGTACGGTAATGTTGAAGAAGGATTTCAGTTTGCTTTACGAGCCGGGTTCTTTTACGAAGATCCTGACCATGGGAATAGAAAATTTGTTACACTTGGTGCTGGTATTAAGTATGAATCATATGGGTTTGATTTCAGTTACATAACAACGGATGTATTTAAAGGAAGTGAAAATCATCCGCTATCAAATACTCTTCGATTTACTTTGTCTACCGGTTGGGGATCTCAGACAAAAACTACACTTGGTTTTCCGCGCGGAATATAAACCGAAATGAAAAAAGTGTTTTTGATCATACTTATGATTCTTGGATTGGGCAGTTTATCTGCCCAATCTTTTGTAAAACAATATAATTCAGGTTTTAATCAGAACCGATCTATACTATCTAATGATACTTTGAAGATTCTTGCTGTTATGGTTGATTTCCAGGAAGATAAATACGATGCAACAATTGGTACGGGGAAATTTGGCTCTCATTATACGCAAGCTTACGGCGATACTATATTAGACCCACTTCCGCATAATGCAAATTATTTTTCCGATCACCTTCTCTTTGCTAAAAATTATTATCAAAAAGTATCACGAGGGAAATTAAATATTAGCTATAAAGTTTTACCGGATGTAATTACTGTTACTAAAACAATGCGGGATTACGTCCCGGCATATCAATCAAAAGATTTTACTCCTCTTGCAAATTTTGCAAGTGAGGTTTGGAAACTTGCAGATGAAAAATATTCCAACATTAAATTTTCTGACTATAATCTCTTCATAATATTCCACGCCGGCGTTAGCAGCGGATTAGACCTCGGAACCTTTTCGATAGATCGTAACTTGCCTTCACTTTATTTAGGACAAAGCGCATTCAAAAAAGTTTATGGAGATCAGTTTACCGGAATTTCAACACGAAGCGGCAAGATCATAAATTCAATAATTCTTCCAGAAACAGAATCGAGAGAACTTACTGCAGTAGATAACTCAAAGATATTAATACAGATAACCATTAACGGTGCGCTTGCTGCTAATATTGCAAGCCATTTAGGATTACCGGATTTGTTTGATACTGAAACCGGACTTAGTGCTATTGGCAGATTTGGTTTAATGGATGGTCAGGCAATCAGTGCAAACTACGGAATGTTTCCGCCGGAGCCATCGCCCTGGGAAAAAATGTTTTTAGGTTGGGAACAACCGCTAACGCTCAATATCAATAATTCTCACCCAAGTATTGCAGCAAGATTAACAGCTTCAACACAAGATACTACTCTTTTAAAAGTACCTATTAATTCATCAGAATATTTTTTGATAGAGAACAGACAGCAGGATGCAAAGAAAAATAATGTAATAATTACGTATCGCAGAAATGATACCACCTTTACTAAAGAGGTATTTAAAGACACTAGCGGATTGTTCAATGTTATTCCAAAATCAATTCGGGGCGGTGTTGTAATTGACGTTGATGAATATGATGCGGCTGTTCCCGGAAACGGAATTGTTATTTGGCATATTGATGAAAAAATAATAAATGATAAACTTGCAGAGAATAAGATCAACAGCAATCCAAATGCAAGAGGTGTTTATGTTGAAGAAGCTGATGGCATTCAAGATATTGGTGTAAAATATACTTCGTATTTCGGTACTTTTATTGGAGAAGGAACTAAAGAAGATTTTTGGTATGCCGGTAACAAAGCAAAGCTTTACAAAAACATATTTGCACCAGATTCAAAACCAAATACCAAAAGTAACAGCGGTGCAAACAGTTTGATCACTTTGAATAATTTTTCAACGATATCAAATAAGATGAGTTTTAATGTCAAATACCAAAGTAGCAATTTGAATCTATTATATCGAGATAAACTTGAGCAGTTAACTTCACCAAGCTCATTAGTTGTTTATAAACACGCTTCGGTTGGACTAGTTGAAAAGCAATATGTTTCTTTCAAAGATAATTCCGATTTATTCACATTTGAGATTGATGGAAGGTTTATCAGCAGAATTTTTAATTTCTCTGATTATGATTTGGCAGTTGGATATGATCCGGAAATTAAGATAACTACAGTTATTGGTGTTAAAGATAAAATGCTAACTTCGGCTTATGTAGGTTATATCTGGCAGAAAATTGTTAATCTACCTTCTTCAGCATCAACCGGAGCTGTTTTACAAAGATTTGGTAATACAACAAATGTTTTTATTGGTACTGTTGATGGGAATGTCGTTTCGGTTAATTATAAATATTTACTTGGTCAAAACGTGAACGAACCTATCAAAACACAAAAAATTATTAATGAACCGATCAAACAAATAGTTGCATACCAGAATAAATATTCCGCGATCAGCTCAACCCACTTTATTGATATAGAGGGAAACATTATAGCTTTTCCGGATTCAATGAAAATGTTAGCCGTGGTTCAAAATGCTGCTGGTAAGTTAACTAGTGTAATCCTTTCAAATACAAATACATTTTATATTGTTGAAAACGGTAAAATATCTCAATCCTTTTTGGTAAAGACATCTAAAAATATTTCTGGATTTTCTTTAGCTGATTTGAAGAATAATGGTAATTTCAAAATTCTTATAAATGATGGTAAGTACATTGAAGCTTATTCATTCAATGGAATTCTTGAAGATAATTTTCCCTTAGTTGCAAAAGATGAAAGCGAATTCATATCTCTACCAATTACATTAGATATTGATAACGATGGATATGTTGAAATAATTGCAACTACTTCTAATGGTAACGTATATTGTTTTGATGGAAAAAATAAAAATTCGATTCTGTTTTTTACATCTATAGGTGGAAGAACAGTTTTATCGCCTATATTGTTTAATTATGATACGAATTCCAATTACTCAATAACGAAAAACGTTGCCGCTTTAATCGGAATTGATAATAATAAGTTGTTAAATGTATTGTCGTTATCTGCTGATTCCTTAAAGAATTCTTGGTCAACCAAGTATTTGAATTTTACCAATAATGTCTTTTTGAATACATCAATAAACTCAAATGCTTTTTCTGATTTTTTCCCATCCTCCAAAGCTTACAACTGGCCTAACCCTGTTTACGGCAGTTCAACAAATATTCGTTATTACGTTTCGGAAGATTCCGATGTGAAAATAAAAATAGTAGATCTTGCAGGAGAATTAGTCGCGGAACTTAACGGTAAAGCGAGAGGCGGATTTGATAACGAAACAGTTTGGGATGTATCAAATATCCAAAGCGGTATTTATTATGCTTATCTCGAAGTAAAAGGCATCAGCGGAAATTCTGCAAACAAGATCATAAAAATTGCGGTTGTAAAATAATATTTGATGAAAAAATTATTTCTAATATCGTTCATAATTTTATCAGGCAGAGTGCTTGCTCAAATCAGTGATTATAATCCCGACTTTAACTGGCTTACTATCAAAGGTAAACATGTACGCGTACATTATCATGAGGAAGCTGAACGCACCGCAAAGACAGTTGCAAAAATTGCAGATGAAGTTTGGGGACCGATTACCTCTCTTTATCAATATGAACCGGATGTAATTGATTTTGTAATTAAAGACATTGATGATTATTCGAACGGTGCAACATATTTTTTTGATAACAAAATTGAGATCTGGTCATCATCGCTCGATTTTGATCTTCGCGGAACTCACAATTGGCTTCGTAATGTAATTTCTCATGAGTTTACACACATGGTGCAGATCCAGGCTTCGATGAAATTATCGCGGACTTTTCCTGTACTTTATCTTCAATTCTTGAATTACGAAGATAAACGCCGACCCGATATACTTTTCGGTTTCCCAAATTTTATTGCATCTTATCCGATTCCGGGAATAAATGTTCCGGCTTGGTTTGCTGAGGGAACTGCTCAATACATGCGGAAAGAATTTAATTATGATAATTGGGATACTCATCGGGATATGATCTTACGTAGCTATGCTATGAGTGATAAAATGTTAACATGGAATCAAATGGGTGTGTTCGATAAAACCAGTCTCGGCAACGAATCAGTTTATAATTCCGGCTTTGCACTTGTAAGATATATCGCTCAAAAATATGGCGAGGATAAACTCCGCGAGATTAATAATAAACTTTCTAAACTAACAAACTTTACTATTGATGCGGCATTCCAAGAAGTACTTGGCAAGGATGGAAATGAAATTTATGATGAGTGGAATAAATTCTTAAAATCCGATTACAAAAAAAGAATTGCCGAAGTCGAAAAAAATCAAATTACCGGCGAGATGATCTGCAAAGAAGGATTTGGAAATTTTTATCCCGTCTTTTCCAACGATGGTTCAAAAATATTTTACATTTCAAATAAAACGAACGACTATTTCGGTTTATCCTCCTTGTATATGCTTGATCTTAAAACAAAAGAAGAAAAAGAAATTACTTCACAAATTCGCTCCAGCGTTAGTGTCATTCCCGGTACAAATAAAATTGTTTATTCGAAGTTGAGCGATAGTAATCCGCGTCTTGTCAATATTCACGATCTATATATTTATGATCTCGACAAAAGCAAAGAGACTCGTTTAACATTCGGACTTCGTGCTAACAATCCTTCAGTTTCGAACGACGGTAAAAAAATTGTTTTTATATATCAGAATGATGGAACTGTAAATCTTGGTATGGTTGATCTTGACGGAAAGAATTTTAAACGGCTCACATTCTTTGATAAAGGAGAACAGCTTTTTAATCCAAAATTTTCCGTTGATGATTCATTTATACTTTTTGATTATTCATATCATGATAACCGCGATGTTGCACGAATCAATTCGGATGGCTCAAATTATCAGCTTATAACTAAGTCAAATGCAGATGAACGAAATCCGATCCAAGCAAAAAACGGTAAATTATATTATTCAAGTGATGAGTCCGGCATCTTCAATATTTACTCGCTCGATTTGCAAACGGGAGAGAAAAAACAGATTACAAATGTAACAGGCGGGGCATTTATGCCTGCTGTTAATAATGATGGAGATCTCGTCTATGCCGGTTATGCAGCCGATGGTTACAAAATATTTTTCTTACCAAAGAATGATGAATTAAAAATTGATCCGGCTAATAAATATATTTGGATTGGTAATCCGCCATTGGGAGAGGATAAACCAAACGGGGACTTAGCTAAATTTAATATCAATTCTTTAAGAAATTTTGACGACAAAGAGCTAGCGATTTACACTCCGGAAAAATATTCCGGATTCTTTTCTAAGATCAGCATATTACCATTCATTCGATTCGATAATTACAATACATCAAATTCCGGTTTAGATAGAATCAAACCCGGTATTTATGTTGCTTCAAGTGATGTGTTGAACCGTTTCTCAATCTTTGGAAGCGCTTCATTGAACAGAAGAATGGAACGCGATCTCTTTTTACAATTCGAATACAAAAATAAAATTCCTATACTTTATAATCTCGGATTAAAACCACAGATTGGCTTTGAATTATACAGCATAAGCCGTAAAAACAAAATTGATATTCCTTTCGGGATTGACTCTACATTTATTCCCCGGAGGACTGATTATAACATCCCAGCCGAAGTTACTTATAATTTATTTGAAGTTGATTTTATTGCACGGCACAAAATCTTTTCGGAAGGGAATAATATTGAAGCTCGATTTATTTTCAGCCAATACGTCTCAACACTAAGCAGTTTTATTTTACCTGAAAGCGGAAATTATTTATATCCTGCAAGTGATGATAAATATTATATCGGCAGAAACATTCAAATTAAATTCACACACGATGTGATGATACCGCAAATTGATTCCGATATCAATCCGGTTGGCAGAAAAGTTGAATTTAAATACAACTATGAGTTCAACCGTTTCAATAATGAGAATAATTACACTGTTGTTGACGGAATTCTTGAACCGCTTTATAATGATTTTAATTTTCACCGGCTTGAATTGAATTGGAAAGAATATTTTTCTTTAGGATCGGGACAAACATTAACGGCACAATTCCGTGCAGGTTCAATTCTTGGCAAAGCAGTCCCGGATTTTTTTGATTTCTATCTTGGCGGATTGATCGGTATGAAGAGTTATCCTTTCTATGCTGTTAGCGGTAATAAAGTCGGGTGGATAAATCTTACTTACCGTTTTCCACTCTTCAAAAATATTGATACTCGCATAGGGCATTTGTACATTGATAAAATTTACTTATCGGTTTACGGAGATTTTGGAAATGCCTGGACGGGAGATTTTTCATCGCTTAATAATTTTAAGAAGGGTGCCGGTGCAGAAATAAGAATTAAGATGAATTCATTTTATTTATTCCCGACAAGTTTGTTTTTCAACGCAGCTTATTCTTTCGATAGATTTTCACGAAAAATCTTAGGTGAGAATGTTACTTACGGCAAAGAGTGGAGTTTCTACGGCGGAATACTTTTCGATTTTAGTCTCTAATTATTTTGGGTGATGTGATGAGGAATATATATTTATTAATCAGTTTACAGTTTGCAGTTTGCAGTTTGCAGTCGTTAACTGTTAGTGCTCAATCAAATATGAGCGGTTCATTATATGCAGATTCAAAAATTTCATTTGATAGGTCAGAAAAAATTTCTAAAGATGAAACTAAGAATATTAATGAAAATAAAAAATCTCCTTTATTAGCCGGTGTTTTATCATTTGTTTTTCCGGGTGCCGGAGAGTTTTATTCTGAAAGTTATATTAAGTCTGCTGTTTTCGTAGCTGTTGAAGCAGCGGCAATTACCATAGGATTGATCCATGATAAAAAGGGAAATGATCAAACCAATTTTTTCCAAAATTATGCTGAACTGAATTGGTCGGTTCTTAGATATGCACAATGGACATTGATTCATCTTAAAGAATTAAATCCAAACCTGAATCCAATTGATTACCAAAACAAAGTTATTCAAAACGGTAAAGTAATTTGGGATGAATTGAATAAAATGGAAAATGATGTTGCCGGAAGAGATGGGAAAGACGGACAAGTCCCGGGAAGTTATTATTCTCATCGTCTGCCAAAATACGGTGAACAGCAGTTCTATGAGCTTATCGGCAAGTATCCGCAGTTTAATGTTGGTTGGAATGATTTTGGAAATGAGAACACTCCATTTGTTTATGGAGATCCTCTAACTGAAAAATTCCGTTATTACTCTGATGAACGGGGCAAAGCAAATGATTTTTATAATATTGCCTCAAAAGCTGTGATAGTTGTGGTTGTAAATCATATTATTAGTGCATTAGATGCAGCATGGTCTGCACATGGTTATAATAGCAGACTTGAGATGCATGCAAGCATTGAAAAGTATAACACTGGTTTTAATACCGTATATTACCCTCAATTAAATTTGCAGTATAGTTTTTAACATTATTCTTATCAAAAATGAGCACACCTTTAGTTTTAATTGTTGGAAGACCGAATGTTGGTAAATCAACTCTATTCAACCGTTTAACACATAGCACAACAGCAATTGTTGATGATGTTAGCGGGGTTACACGCGATCGAATTTACGGCGATGTTGAATGGAACGGAAAATATATCCGTGTGATTGATACCGGCGGATACGTACCAAACTCGGAAGATCTTTTTGAAACTGCAATAAGAGAACAGATCGAAATTGCAATGGATGAATGCGATGCGATACTTTTTGTTGTTGACGGCAGGATCGGATTAACTCCAATTGATAGAGATATTACAGATATTTTACGACGTGCAAACAAACCAGTTTTTCTTCTTGTTAATAAAAGCGATACCCCGAGTTATGAAGTAACAAAAGCAGATTTTTATTCGCTCGGACTGAAACATATTTATGATGTTTCAGCACTCAACGGAAGAAATCTCGGCAATCTTCTTGATGATCTGATGACACACTTGCAATTTTCGGATGAGATTGATACTGAAACACGTTTGCGTCTTGCAATCATTGGTAAACCGAATGTCGGTAAATCTTCTCTTGTAAATGCACTGCTTGGTTATGATAGAACTATCGTAACAAATATTCCCGGAACTACAAGAGACAGCATTGATTCCATATTAAAATATTACGGTGAGGAAATTGTTCTTGTAGATACGGCAGGACTACGTAAAAAAACAAAGGTAAAAGAAAATATTGAATTCTTTTCAAATGTGCGGACTTACAAAGCACTTTGGAGCTGCGATGTTGCAGTTCTATTATTAGATTCTACTTTGGGAGTGGAAAAACAAGATCAGAAAATTATTGATGAAGCAGTCCGTAGAAGAAAAGGATTGATCCTTGCCGTTAATAAGTGGGATCTTCTCGAAAAAGATACAGGCACAGCTAAAATATATACCGATGCCATTCACGATAAAATGGGTTCGATTGATTATGTGCCGGTAATTTTTATTTCTGCATTGACAAAGCAAAGAATATTTAAGCTGATCGAAATTGCGAAAAAAGTTCATGGGGAAAGACATAAAAAAATTCCGACTCATACACTTAATGATGTGTTATTACCCGAAATAGAAAACACTCCGCCGCCGTCTTCTCCAACCGGAAAAGAAGTGAAGATCAAATATATTACTCAAGTCGGCGATCATTATCCTATCTTTATGTTCTTTGCTAACGAACACAGATTCATACCCGATCACTACAAAAGATTTTTAGAAAAGATGATTCGCAGACATTTTGGTTTTGAAGGCGTGCCGATGACTCTTTCGTTCAAAGCAAAATAAAATTATGTATGAAACACCGGCGGATTAAGTAAAGTATTATAATCCTTTAGTGATATTGACCTTGTATTAACTGCACTAGTGTAAATAATTTTTAACTTATTGATAAAAGAATCTTTACTAAAATATCTTTCCACATGATTCCTTGCGGCAATACCAAATTGCTTTCTTCTAATTGGATCATTAATTAAAAAATTTAGTTTCTGCTCCAGATCATATTCATTTTTTCTTTGGAATAACAATGAAGTCTTTCCATTCACAGCAATATCTAGAACGCCGCCGTAGTTTGTACAGACCGTAGGTAGTTTCATGCTCATTGCTTCAATCAAAGCAATACCAAAAGCTTCATCGTGAGATGGGAAGACAAAAATATCGAATGCCGCTAAAATTTCAGGTATATCATTTCGGTACCCAGTAAAAATTAATTTATCATTTAATTCTAACTCGTATGCAAGAGATTTTACTGAAGCTGCATATTTATCCTCGCCTCGGCTAGCTTCACCTACGATCATGAATTTTAAATTTTTATGTTTTAACGATAATTGTTTTGCTGAGTACAAAAATTCTTCATGACCTTTACCGAAAGTTATTCTCGCATTCATCCCAATCAATAGTTCCTCATCGCTTATATTGAATTCCTTTCTAACCTTTGATCGGTCTATCAATGCCGGATTAAATTTGTTAACGTCAACAGGATCGTGTAGCAAGCAAATACGATTATCATTAAGGGGGGTAGTTTCAATAAGATTTTTTTTTATAACATTACTGATTGCAAAAATCATATTAACACGATGATAGATCCAACGGTGAAAAAGATCTTTCTTCTTAATATATGAACCAACATGTTTTGTTAGAAATAACGGAATATTTATCGAGGATAGTTTTAATGCGGGAACGATCAGCCACAAATCCTTTGAGGCTTCTGCATGGATTACATCAAAATTTTCATTTCGTAAATGTTGATTTAAGTTGAAAATTAGTCTGGGACTGAAATAATGATCGAAAGGAAATTGAAAAACCGGAATTTTATTTTTTACTGCTTCGCTATGAATTCTGGATTCCGGGTAACAAAGTAGTTCAACTTCATAGCCAAGTTCTAAAAGAAATTGGGAGGTTTGGAGCGCATACATTTCCATTCCGCCCCAACTTTTTGAAAGACATGTCTTTAAGATTTTCATCTACCACACTAAAAATTGACAATTAATAAATACATCCTTCGTATTATTAGTCACTATGAAGTGCGGAAAAGTTTAAAGAGATTTATTTTTACCTTACTGAGCGTATGGTATTTTCTTAAGTAGTAAAGGATTTGAACTTAAATAAGAACTCTAATTTTATTTTACTTTCTTTACATTTACCTTTCTGGTGAGTATCTAAAACTCTTGATGATAATTTCCACCTCATTGCCGTCGGATGGCGGCTGCCCCGAACGAAGCCATAAATTTATATAAACCGGCATCGACAATTGAGGAATGTGATCGCTATAATCATTCGATGTTGAAGATGGAATACACTCCCATCTTTTTATTTCATTAATATCGTCATCACGATGACCTGCTAAAGTTTGAAAAATAACCGAATCGGAATTCCATTTGTAACGGTGAGTAGTATAATTGCCAGATAAACTTATTGCGAATGTATTGCTGCTGTAGTCAATTCCGCTTTTAGAAGGATAGACACTAAAATTTCCGCTTTCGGTTGATTGATCTTCAAACTTTGCCATTTCGATATCAATTTCATTTTGTCCATCTGGTCCTCGGTATTGAAATAAACCGAGCACAATATTTTTATCCAATGAATCTATGCGTCCAACTACGTTCCATTGATAAGTCCCGAATGAAAGGGCTTCAGACAATATAACTTCCGCGCAGTACCATTTATTTTCGGTTTGGGAATAAGAAATTTTTAGATGAAGCTGACCTAGCGAATCAACCCAGGCATTGTTCTCCGACCAGTTATTATTTCCGGGCGGTTTGCCGGTTGATGTTGGTTTGATCTTCCATTCTCTTCCGGCAAATGTTAATGTTTGTCCGTTAGTAGAAAGTGCCGTAAATAGAAGTGAGAAGATAAGCGCTGCAATTATGAATGATGTTGTTCTAATATCTTTCCCTTTTCTTTTGCGCCAAGGTCTTACTTTGAATGAGAGCTACAGCTAATGGCGACCAAAATACTTTCACTTTCAAGACCTCTTTGCAAATTTTTTCTTTACATCCTTGTGAGAGATTTTCAGACCATTGCTGATTTGTGCTTCAGCTAACTTGATCTCTTCAAGGACTTCAATTTTATCAATCATTGATTCATATTCGGAAACATCTAATAGTATTGCGGCGCTCTTGCCGTTTTGTGTAATGATCAATGGTCTCTTTGTTTTTTTAACCTTGTCGAAATAAAAAGCTACTTTGGATCGGAACTCTGAAAGCGGCTGAATATCTTTATCTAATTGTATTCTGTACATAATAAATTCTTATTTATTGTGCAGATAAACGTACAATATTCAGCACAATATATCAACATTAAAAATATAAGGAATGATCCTTGACGACAGAGAAAAAAAATATTACAAAAATCTGAAAATATAAAAAACTATAATAAGAATGATAGTAGCTAAAGAAATTCCGATTGGAATATAGACCGGTGCAATCCAAGGACGTGGAATAAGAAAAAGAACATCAACTGTGGTTAGATTAGGCGGCCATTTAATTAAAACGTAGAGTGAGGCATAATAGAACAAGTCCCAAATAGCAAATGTCCAGAGAAAGATAACAAGTTTTTCAAGCAATGTTTCTCCAACAAGAAGTGACAATGTTACAAGCATAACTATTGTTGCCGCTTCTCTTGTTCTCTCAATATTAATGTAGTGTTTATTAATTTCCCCGAGTAGTTCTTTATTAGATTCCGGCTCTAAAATACCAAGTGCTTTTCGAAGATAAACTACAACTACTCCCTCTACATGCGCCATGGCAATGCCAAATAATGTCAATAATAAAAATTTTACAATCATTAGTTATTTACTCTTTAACTTTTTTTTATGATACTCTTGGGCAGTCAAGGTACTACTTTGACTGAAATATATTTAGTTACAATCGTCATGTAGTGTGGTCATTCACGACAGAGAAAAAAATGCTGTGCGTGATGAGCGGCGGTGTTAGATTGCCTATTCTGAGAACATCTCTTTTAAAACACTTAATACTTTGCTCTGTGTTATTCTGTTAAGAGTATCTATTTTTTTGATAAGTCTTACTTTATCAACAGTTCTAATTTGGTCTAATACTATTTGGCCCTGCCTACCTTCTACTTTGCAAGGAATACGAGTAGGATAATTACGGAGTTTTGATGTAAGAGGTGCTATGATTACAGTAGCTATATGATGATTCATTTCATTGGGCGAAATAATTACACAAGGACGAGTCTTTTTTATCTCAGTTCCAATAGTTGGATCAAGATTTACATAGTAAATTTCAAAACGAGAAAACATCTACCACTCCCATTCTTCCTTATCCCATTTTGATTGTTTTGTTAAGGAATTTGAATCTAATAATACATCATCTTTATTTTTTGCCATTTTTTGAAATGCCGATTCCCATAACTCTCTGCTCTTATATATTGGCTTAATAATTATTTGCCCATTATCTATTTCCAGTTCAACTTCAGTTTTGAGACCGCTTTGGTCTATAAATGATTTTGGAATTCGTACTCCTCTTGAATTACCAATTTTTACAACTTTAGTTTTCATCTAACACCTTGTTTAATAATACGTGGTCACAATGTAATTACATTCATAAAAACAGTCAATTTTTTTACAACAAAATTTATTTTCAAATACGCAACCGTTAAGTGTTTTATCCGAAGTTGAGACAAAAAAATATATGATTGCTCTCGCATACTATTTTATTATCCATATTTCAAAACAAAGCACCCCGATTAAATAATTGATTTGGTACTAACTTAACTTAGCGTAAAAGGGAATTGTTGTCAATTGTTTTCTTGTATCTCTTCAAACCTAACATTCTGAATTGTATAAAATTTCCAATCTTTGTAATCAAAATGCCACCATTCAAATTCGTAAACAGTAAATCCTTCACTTTCCATTTCAGTGCGGAGTAAGTCGCGGAAATTTCTTTGTTCATCCGTTCCGCCGTTATAATTTGCATAAGCCCGCTCGGACATTTCATCGTAAAGACTCGGCATCACTACGGCTTTGGCCGCATTAAGATCAAAGAGAGTAAGATCAACAGCACAGCCACGGTTATGTTTAGATCCTTTAGAAGGATCAGCTACAAATTTTTTTGAATCGTCCGGAGTAGCATCCCAAAAAACTTTTGTAATGTACCACGGACGGTATGCATCATGTACTAACAATCCGTAACCCTTGCTCTGTAATTTTTTGTTAACACGCATCACAGCTTCCGCAGCGGGACGTTGCAGAAATGCTCGCGCCTGGTTGTATAAAGGTGTACTAAGAAAATTATTCGTTGTTGCATAGCGGATATCAAGACGGATAGTTGGATCCAGCTTAACCACTTCAACAAGTTCTGTCTTCCGAAATTCTCCGGTCTCAACCGGCGGGGAAGTTTTTAACGCTTCTGCAATTAGTTGATCAACCTGTTGAGACTGTCGAAAAAGTCCATTTATACACTTACTGTTCTCTTTTTTGTGTCTTTAATTTTTCTTCAGTTATTTTTTAGATTGTTCTGAGATATCTCGTTCAGTAATGTTTTTTTAAGGAATAA
>Ga0265292_1000639_pt1 | contig 43673 bp, 31 predicted proteins | sample Munlanlewell296A_FD_189080 | JGI IMG/M metagenome (GOLD analysis project Ga0265292, IMG submission 189080) | Leachate microbial communities from a municipal landfill in Southern Ontario, Canada - Leachate well 296A | ecosystem: Engineered > Solid waste > Landfill > Unclassified | place: Canada... | reverse complement strand
TCGGGTTTTTTAAAATATCCTGCAGATTCTGCAGTTGAGCCGAAAAATTAACCACTTGCCGGTTGGTTTCATCCAGCTTAGTCAGCTTCTCGGTGACCTCGGCAATCAGCTTGGCCGACTGGCCGGTGATGCCCTGCACGATTTTAGCCGTCTGGCCGAACTGCTCCTGATTTGCCCGGTGCGTTTCGGCCAGCCTTACATCCATCACCTGCCGTAATTCCTTATTCTGTTCGGCCAAGCCGGCCAACCGTTCCATTAAGGCGCCCAATTTTTCACCACCCTCTTCCGGCCGTTTGCGCGACAATATAAAAATTACTGCGCCTATGCCTAAAATCAGTAATATTAGCAAAAAAACAATTAAAATATTAACCATAAATAATATTATTTTTACCTCTTTAGTTTACCAAGATTAGGCCTCCTCGGCAAGGTTAAATTTTGCACCCGCCGCCAGCCCTTGACCTAATTGTATTTTTTATATATAATACTTGCGTTAATTGAAATCTCATCGCGAATAAATACGAATTTATGGCGAATCGCGCGAATATTTTTTTATTCGTACTAATTCGTGATGATTCCGCAATTTAATTCGCAACATTCGTATTTTATGCAAAACTTCATCAACATCAAAGGCGCGCGCGTCCACAACCTGAAAAACATTGACGTAAAAATCCCGCGCGATAAGTTCGTGGTCATTACCGGCCTTTCCGGCTCGGGCAAATCCAGCCTGGCCTTTGATACCATTTACGCCGAGGGCCAGCGCCGCTACGTGGAATCGCTCTCCGCCTACGCCCGCCAATTCGTCGGCCTGATGGACAAACCGGATGTTGATCTGATTGAGGGCTTAAGCCCCGCGATTTCCATAGACCAAAAAACCGCCTCACATAATCCGCGTTCCACCGTCGGCACCGTGACCGAAATCTATGACTATTTGCGCTTGCTTTATGCCCGCATCGGCATCCCGCATTGCCCGCAGTGCGGCAAGAAGGTCAAACCCTACACCGTGGACGAAATCGTTGATCGGATTAACAAGCACTATCAGGGCGAAGATTTATTTATTCTGGCGCCGATGGTGCGCGATAAAAAAGGCGAGCATAAAAACCTGTTAGCCGGCATTGTTAAGGCCGGATATCGCCGCGTTATGTTTGATGACAAACTCTATTCGTTGGAAGAGGCGGAAGATCTGGCCGTGGACAAACAGAAAAAGCACACGGTGGAAATCGTGATTGATCGCCTGCCGGTCGGCAAAACCAAAGATGACCAGACTCGTCTTTCGGAAGCGGTGGAAAAAGCGCTGGAGCTTGGCGATGGCCTGGTGACTGTGGTCACCGAGACTCAAGTGGAAAAAAATAAATCGGCCGGCAAGACAACGGAAAAAACAGGCGGCAAATACACTTATTCCAAATTGCTCGCCTGCCCGGACTGCGGCATCAGCCTGCCGGAACTGGAGCCGCGCAACTTTTCCTTCAACTCGCCGCACGGCGCCTGTCCGGACTGCTCCGGACTCGGCACCAAATTGGAAATTGATTCCAAGCTGATTCTTAATCTGAATCTAACCATCGCCCAAGGCGCAATCAAGCCCTGGATGCACAACACCGCCGTCGGCCAGAACTGGCTCTCGCGCATCCTGGGCACGGTCGCGGTTAAAAACGGTTTTGACCTGAACACGCCGATCAAAGATCTTGATAAAAAACAACTGGACATCGTGCTCTACGGCACCGGCGATCATAGTTATCATGTGGAATATGAAAGCAGCCGCTTCCAGGGCGAGCTGACCACGGAATTTGAGGGCGTGATTCCCAATCTGGAACGGCGCTTTCAGCAAACCGAGTCCGACTTCGTGCGGCGCGAAATAGAACAGTATATGCGGGTTCTCGTCTGCCCGACCTGCGAGGGGCGTCGGCTAAAACCGGAGATGCTCGCGGTAACCATTGCCGACCTTTCCATCCAAGCGGTTACCACCAAGCCGATTGATGAAGCAAAAAAATTTTTCAATATGTTGGACGTCAGTAAAACCCTGACTGAACGGGAAAAGAAAATTGCTAAACAAATTTTGAAAGAAATCAAAACCCGCCTGGAGTTTCTCTCCAATGTGGGGCTGGACTATCTGACGTTGGACCGCTCCACCAATTCCCTGTCCGGCGGCGAGGCCCAGCGCATCCGGCTGGCCACGCAGATTGGCTCGGCGCTGGTCGGCGTTTTGTATATTCTGGATGAACCGTCCATCGGCCTGCATCAGCGAGACAACGATAAACTGATTGCCACGCTGAAAGCATTGCGCGACCTTGGCAATACCGTAATCGTGATTGAACACGATGAGGCAACCATGATGGCGGCCGATTGGATTATTGATGTCGGTCCGGGCGCGGGCGAGCATGGCGGCCGGATTGTCGCGACCGGCACGCCGGCGCAGATCAAGAAAGCCAAAACCCTGACCGGCGACTACCTCTCCAACCGCAAAGAAATTCCAACACCAGCCCGCTATCGCGCGGGTCTCGGCAAATCGCTCAAAGTAATCGGCGCGGCGCAGCATAATTTAAAAAATATTGATGTTGAATTTCCGCTCGGTAAATTTATTGCCATCACCGGTGTCTCCGGTTCGGGCAAATCAACGCTGATGACCGATATTTTGGCGAATGCTTTAAACCAAAAATTCTATCGCGCCAAAACCGCGGTGGGCAAGCACACGCGGCTGGAGGGGTTGGAATATATTGATAAGGTAATCAACATTGACCAGTCGCCGATCGGCCGCACGCCGCGCTCCAATCCGGCCACCTACACCGGCCTGTTCACCCCGATTCGCGATCTGTTCGCCGCTCTGCCCGAGGCAAAAATCAAAGGCTATAAAGCCGGCCGCTTCTCTTTCAACGTGGTCGGCGGCCGCTGCGAGGCCTGCTCCGGCGATGGTATGATGCGGATTGAGATGCAGTTCTTGCCCGATGTCTATGTGGAATGCGAGGTCTGCCACGGCGCGCGCTACAACAAAGAAGCGTTGGAGATCCACTACAAGGAAAAAAATATTTCTGAAATCTTGAATATGACAGTGGAAGAAGCGATGAAATTTTTCAAGCACATTCCGGCTATCCACCAAAAACTTGATACCCTGTTTGAGGTCGGGCTCGGCTACATCAAGCTCGGCCAGTCGGCCACCACTCTCTCCGGCGGTGAAGCCCAGCGCGTAAAATTAGCAACCGAGCTCTCCCGCCGCGCCACCGGCCGCACGCTCTACATTCTGGACGAACCGACCACCGGTCTGCATTTTGACGACATCAAACGGCTGCTCTTGGTCTTATCTAAGCTGGTGGACAAGGGCAATACTGTTTTGATCATTGAACATAACCTGGACGTAATCAAATCGGTTGATCACATTATTGACCTTGGCCCCGAAGGAGGCGACAAGGGCGGCGAGGTAGTCGCGGTCGGTACGCCTAAGGAAGTTGCCAAAATCAAAAAAAGCCTGACCGGCGAGTATCTGGCTAAGGTACTGAAATAATCAAGTAAAAAAAGGAGGGGCGATGGAAATCGTGAAGGTGAGTGGTTGCACCAAATGCAACGACTTTATGCCGATTTCGCACTTTGGAGACGGCAAATGCAGCCGCCGTAGCGGCACTGGCCGAGCGCGCAAGCTCGGCCGGCCGAAACATCGGGTTAAATGCCCCAAATGCAAAGGTAGCGGTCGCTGCACAAACTGTCGCGGTCGCGGCGTCATCTGACCGCACAAAAGCCGTCCCGCCCCCTTGGTATAATCCAAAAGGGCGGGACGACTTTTTAAATATGCGGAATTAGCGGCAAATTCTTTATCCGTTAGACTAAATCTTTTTTCCTCTCCTCAAATTCCTTTTTATCAATCTCTCCTTTGGCGTAGCGTTCTTTCAGGATTTCAAGCGGAGATTTTTCGTGACCATGATTACCGTGAGATTGGCTCGTAAGCCATTTGATAAGCGCGACAATTCCGGCGATTATCAGCGCCCACCAAAGGATCATAAAAATCCAGCCGAAAAATCCAAAATTCCACCCCATTGGATTATTAGCAAAATTCCACATCATATTATTTCGCGTTATTGATAATATTTTGAATAATTTGATCAATTTCTTTTGGCCTCTCGCCCAAATCAGCATTCGGGAAGAATTGCGGCAGAATAATCGGGCGCATGCCGGAAATAAAAGTTTGCCCGTCTTTGACATACACATTTATTTTGCAAGGCAGACAAAGTCCGATTTTGATGTCCTTATTCAAAAACTCATTGGCAAATTTGGCGTTGCAAAACTCAGCAATCTTAAATGGTTCTCTTGCAAAACCTTGCTCGGCTAAAGTTTTTTGTACATCGTGAACATACAAAACCCGCATACCGGCTTTGGCAATTTCGCCTTGCACGCTTAAAACCGCCTCGTCAAAAATTTTCGTTGTGGTTGTGGTGTAGTCAAATTCCATAATATTTATTCAAAATAATTAAAATTTTTCTAATAATTTACCGTCGGCTTCCAGTTGTTCTTTGAGGGCTTTTCTTAAAGCGTCATAAGCCACAAGAATTTTAGGATTGGCGATAGAATACAGAATAGCGACGCCATCCCGCCGAGTTTTTACGATATTTTGCTGACGCATTAAACTCAAATGTTGGGAAACGTTGGCTTTCGTAATGCCAAGCTTTTCAGCCATTTCAGACACGCCCATTTCTTTTTCAGCACGGAGCAGATCAATAATCTCCAGCCTTTTGGGGTGAGACAGAATTTTGCATACCGTTGCGTGAAGTTCAAAAATTCTTTTTTCCAAATGGTTTTTATCAGTCATAATTATCTATTTGCATAGTTTCGCATATATGATATATTGTAAGTATATAAAATTAAAGGTTCCTTGTCAAGTTTTTCTGCGGCGCATTTCGCAATGCGAAAAAAACACCGCCAGACAAAAAAACAGGGATGCATCCCTGTTTTTTTGTCTGGCGGAAAGGGAGGGATTCGAACCCTCGGACCCCGTAAAGAGTCAACATCTTAGCAGGATGCTGCCTTCAGCCGCTCGGCCACCTTTCCAGATAAATTGTGATAAAAAAACAACCAATAGCTTGGCCATTTAATACAAAATTATTCTAATACATTTACCCCCCTTTGTCCACCCTGATTACCCCCTTGCCATTGCAAAACCCCAAACTTTTTTTGCGCCAGCGAGTTTAAGCGCCTTGGCGCACTCGTTTATAGTTGCACCGGTGGTCATGACATCATCAACCAGAATAACGATTTTCCCTTTAACTTGCTCTGTCTCACCGACAAACTTAAAACAACCTTCAATATTCTTTATCCTTTCGCTTCCCTTAAACTGTGTCTGCGGCAAGATATTTTTTATTCTAATCAAGACATCGCTCAAAAATTCGCCGCCCAGGTTCGCCGCAATCAGGCGGGCGATCAATTCTGATTGATTAAAACCGCGCCAGCGCAACCGTTTCGGATGGAGTGGCACCGGTATAAAAAATATTTTCCTTTCCCCGAAATCCGGCGCCAAACCCTGAAGTTTCAAACTGTTATAAAATTTCAAAAAAAGCTTAGCCAAAACCAAGCTGACATCTTTAACAAAATTATACTTTAGCGCCTTAACCAGTTTGGCCGAAATAACTCTGTCATATTCAAGCGCCGACAATACGCCGTCAAGCGCCCAGTTCGGCTTGCAGTGCGCGCAAATCACTCCGGTCAAACCGAATCTGCCGCAGCCCTGACAGGACTGCCGGTCTTCAATCTTGATTTTCAAAAAACATTCGGCGCATAGCCACTCGCCCTCGCGCCCGCAATCAAGGCACTCAATCGGAAACAACAGATCAACAAAAAAAGACCAGATTTTGCCGGCCATTTGCTGAATTGAATCTACTATTGCAATCATTCTTTATTTAACCTAAAACCTAACACCTGAAACCCTGCCTACCGGCAGGCAGGCTGAAACCTAACTACTTCACTTGCCAATTCGCCTCGTCCACTTTCCAAATTCCGCCTTGTTTTCGGAAAACTATTTCAATATTCTGCCCGAAGCCGGCGGCATTGGCGCCGGTAGCCAGGGACTCGCGGCGCTGGGTGCCAACCATGATCCTGGCCAGCCCCTCTTCGGCTTTGAACTCCTTAACTGTCATGGAGATCGCTTTGCTGGAAATGCCATAATAGATGCTGGTGTCAGTTTTGCTTTCTATTTGCTTTTTGATAAAATCCTCCGCCCAGGCCGCGAGTTTGGCGGTCATAAAAATCTCCAAATCGCGCAGGTTGCGGTAATTGGATTGATTGGAATAGCTGCCAAAACGCTCGGCAAACAAGCCGGCCATCTGTTTCAGGTCTTCTTCGCCAACTTCTTTTGGCACAACCGGCGCCTTAACTTCAATGATTTTCTTTTCACCGGTCGGCGTCGGCGGCTGGCTAGCTGCTTTATTATCGGTTACCGCCTGTTGCGATTTTGGCGTCTCTGCCGGCTTGGCATTAAAATCATAAAAAAACAAAACATAAATAATGCCCCCCGCCAAGGCGATGCCAAGAAGCAAAATTAAAGCGCCTGTAATTCTTCTGTCCATATGCTGTAATGAAAATTTATAATTTGAGTGCGTTTCATATGAAACGCACTCATATTATAACACGATTTGCTCATCGCCGCCCTCCGGGCTCCTGATCTCTCCTTGGCTATCCACGCTCGCGGCAAATTCTTTTTTCGCCTCTTCAATCTCCAACAGCTGTTTCGGATCGGTGGTAATCAGCTGGTCTTCAGTATAGGAAGCGACAATCTTGATGGCCGCATGTCTGGAGCCGGCGAAGAAAATTCCCTCACCGACGCCGCATTCCAAGAGCAGATATTTTTCGCCCTCTGTCAGATTAAAGGTTTTTTGTATTAGAGCGATTGCCGCCGGCGACTGCTTCAAAAGCAATTGCAGTGAAGAATTGGTCACAATCGCCTGGCCATAAGGCGAGGTTAAAAAGTCATTCACGTCTTGGGTGATGGTAGTAACGCCAAGATAATATTTGCGGCAACGTTTGACCAGCGCGTAAATAAACTTGGCCGAATCTTCATGCTGCATCATCCACCAAGCCTCATCAATCACCAAAATCCGGCGCTTCACCTCCGAGCGCACCGTGTTCCAGATATAGTTAATGATGGTATAGATGGCGATCGGCCGCAGTTCATCTTCCAAATCGCGCACCGAAAAGCAGACGAGCTGGTTGTCCATTTTGACATTGGTCGGATTATTAAGTAGGCCGGCGAAAGTCCCTTCCGTATATTTCCGCAGGCGCAAAGCCAAGTCGGCGCCGCCCTCCATCCCCTCCAACACATCCTGCAGGTCTTGCATAATCGGCGGCTCAACTTTGGTCAGGTCAGCCTCGGCGGTGATGTCTTTTTTGGCGAATGTTTCCAAAAGCGCCCGGTCAACAATTGAATCTTCCTGATGATTCAGCTCGCCAAGCATCAACCTGATCAAACCCTTGGTGGTGATAACCGCGCTGCGGATGATGTCCTCGGCGCGCGAATCTCCGCCGATGGAACGCGGCAGATCAAAGGGGTTGATTTTATTTTCACTGGAAAGCGAGATGTTCACATAGGTGCCGCCGACCGCGTCCGAAAGATGCTTATACTCAAACTCCGGATCAATAATAATCACCTCGGCACCCATCATCAAACTGCGCAACACCTCCAGTTTAATGGCGTAGCTCTTGCCGGCGCCGGAGGTGGCAAAGACCACGGTGTTGGCGTTTTGCAGTGAAAAACGGTCAAACAGAATCAGCGAATTATTGTGCCGATTTATGCCGTAAAGAATGCCGTTGTCGCTGGTCAGCTCGGAGGACATAAAAGGAAAAGAGGAGGCGATGGGCGAGGAATTCATATTGAAAGCGATATAAAGTTCGTCGTTGCCAAGCGGCATAGTGGAATTGAATCCCTGCTCCGACTGATAAAAAACCCGGCGTGAAAAAACCAGCCGCGAGCCGAAAATGTTTTCAATCTCATCAGTTTCGCGGTCAAGTTCTTCCTTGCTGTCAGCGTAAATTGAAACATAAAGCGCGAACTGAAAAAATTTTTCCGTACCCTGTGTCAGCGCGTCGCGCAAGGCCTCAATGTCCTGGAGCGCCGTTTCGCGCAAAGGATCGCGCGCGGCGCCCTTTTCGGCATCGCCGATGATCTGCGCCTCCAGCACGCCGACCTTCTTTTTCAGCTGTTTCAAGACAATCGGCGAGGAGATCGGATAAAAAAACATGGAAATATCAATGGTGGTATTCAAGTTGATGATCGGCGCGAACCAGCCGACGCCGATATAGCGCGGATAATTGATGACAAAAACGGTGCGCACGAATTTTTCGCCCAGGCGCAGATAGTCCGGAAAGCGCTGCAGGCTGGCCGGCGCAATCAGATCTTTGATAGTGATTACGCCGCGGCGCAACGCTTTTTCTTCTTCAACCAGTTCCTTAGAGATTTCGACGGTTTGTTCCGCCTCAACAGTCGCCAGCACTTGCCGGCGTTTCTTTTCTATCTCCTCGGCTTCTTGTTGTCGGATGTTTTTCGGATTGAACATGTTAATTATTCGGAAATTCTTAATTTATTTATATCAACCAGCTTCTCGTTGGCAGAGGTAACCGGATTATAGGTATTATAATAAAGCTCAATCAGACTCTGCGTGTCCAGCTCAATTGAGTTAAGGCCGATGGAGGCAAGCGCGCCGATCACATTCTCTGTCCGGCGAGTCAATTTTTCACGTCGGCGTAAAAACAGCTCACGCTTCATTTTTACCATCGCGCCGGGTTTCAAGGCATCGGTCAAAGAGGAGAAAAAACCTTTTTGTTTATCGGACAGCGGATTATAAGGCACCACAATATAAAACTTCTTATTCATAATCTTGCCGATAGAAATCAGCTCGGTGATATATTGGACATACTCGGCAATCTGAATTTTTAACAGTTCATTGGTTTGCTCTTTTTCTTTCTGCTTCAAGGCGGTCAGATAATTTTCAATGTCCAATTCACGCGACTGCACCACCACCTGCAAAGGAAAATCAATGTTATTCAAAAAACCGACATAAGCGGCGATGATGGCATTCTGTTCATCCTCGCTCTTCAAAGAGAAATTGATGCTGGAAACCAAAATCACGGCGCGCAACGTGCCGTCTTTCATAATCACCGTGTTGTCGCGGATCTCGGCAATGTCCAAATAACGCTGGGTGGAAGCCGAAATTTTTCCGCTGACTAATTTGTTCGCCATATTCAATATTTTTCTTTTTTATATTTTAAATTTTATTTTTTATTTTTCCCCCTCTCCCTTATACGCTCCTTGCGTATCAACGATCAATGAAAGTTCCTGCAGGCGCGAAGTCTGATATTCACGCGCTTTGGCAATACTTGGTGCCGGCGCCAAACCGACGGCCGATTGCTTGTCCAACTCCGAATCGTAATAATTGTTAGCATTGCTCCAAATCCGCAACCCGGCGCGTTTTGTGGTCTGAATAATGTTTAAAAGAAAAAAATGAAACGGCCGGCTATTCACCTTGATGAAGGAAAAAACCAGGGCAATAACCAACTCCGGAATACTGACAATCAAAAATATGCTGAAATAAAAAATTTTATAATTTATTGCAATCAGTAAAAAGGCTCCGAGCATAATCACAAACTGCCGGCTGGTGATCGGGCCGATGATTTTATCCTCAACATCAATAAATTGTGGCACGGTAAATTGCTGCACTGGTTAGATAATTAGTTACTTAGGTACTTAGGTACTTAGGTACTTAGGAATTAATAGCGTAGCGACTTATTCAGATTCATTATCGCTTCAAATTCCTCACTGCTCAATAAATCCTCGCCGCTTGAACGCCGTTCTTCAATAATTATATCAATCGGCTTATTATTGGCAATTGCCGCTTCGCCGATAGCCAGATAAAGCTTATTAACCGGACTTTGCCGCCAAGCTTTGACCGCCTCTAATTTTTTGCCATAACTTTCCTCTTCCAACAATTTTATTTTTTCTCTGATTTTGCCGGTAATTTTTTCCGGCTCCTTTTCCAGTCGGCGAAAACTTGCCAAATCCATGTAACCCAGTTCCTCGGTCGGTTCCATTGTTTTGGGCACATATTTGATATCCGCCATTTTTACCTTATTGCCAACCTCCGGCGCGTGTTTGATTATAAGCGGTTCCATTTCCGGTGTTGGTTGAGCAACCGCAGGCATTTTTGAAAAAGCTGGTATAGCTATTTCCGGTTGCGTCTCTGATTCAGCTGCAGGCACCGATAGCGGTTGCGATTCAATCGTCAGCGGCGCTGAAACAGTGTTGTTTTTTGCAGCCTCTTTTTTAGCCAATTCCTTAGCCAAGTCGTATTCAATATCGCGCGCGCCAACCGCCATCAGGGTGTCCAGACTATTGGCTGGCGGCTTGATTGCAGCTGTTTCTTTTTTTGGCTCACTTGCTAAGAGCTCCTCGCTCTTATCCGCCAGACTCAAGACCGTTTCCGCCGAATCGCTGTCAAAACCCAGTCCGCCGGATTCAAAGGCCTTAGTCAAAGTGAGTTTGGTGTCCAGCCGCGTCCGAATGCCGCGCAGATAGGTCCGCAAAATCAGCTTGAACCGATTGGTCAATTCCTCGCTGCCAAAATTGATCTCCGCTTTAGTGGTGATAATTTCCAAACGGCTTTCCAGATTCGCCGCGTTATTCACTTGCGCTTGCGGCATGGCAACCGTTTTCTTAGTCAGTTCTCTGATCTCTTCCTCATCTTCAGGCGAGAAAAAAAACTGCGCGCCGCGCACCTGGCTTGCCGCTGCTGCCGGCGCCGAGGGCGCCATCATCATATCCGGTCCTGGCGGCACAGCTTCCTCATTCGGTGTGCTGACAATCGCTTCCAGATCAATTCCAAGATAATCCGCCACCTTCAAAAAAATCCGTCCGGCAAGCTCAACTTGCAGCTGCTCGGCCATCGGTTCGCTCAATTCAAATTCTTCAATAAAAAACTGCCTCAAGTCGGTAAAGCTGATTTCCTTGACCATCACCCGCATAATCACGGTCGCCAAATTCACCCGAAACCGGTCTTCCAACTCGTCAATGGAAGCCATCACCAAAGGCGTGGACACCTCGTCCCGTAACTCTTGCGGCAGTTTATTGAATTTTAATAAATAATCAAACATTGAATCAGATTTTAGATTTTAGATTTTAGGTTTTAGAAAGAGTATTTACCATCCTAACACCCAACACCTAAAACCTAACACCCATAACCTAGCTGCCCAGCTTCCTAATCTCCTCCTCCACCGCCCGACGCTCCAAAGTTCCCGGTGCAAACTGTTCGGCAATATCCTCTAATTCTTTCAGTTTTTTCTCTTGTTCCGGACTTAATTTGTTATAATAATCTTTGTTTTGATTATCTTCAGTAATTTCATCCGTCTTAATACTTTTTATTATATTAAAAACATCTTGACTAATTCCCTCAACATTTCCTTCTGTAAATACTATCGGCTGTCTGTTTACTATCATAACTACATCATCTTCATTTCCCGCGGAGGTGCTTGACGGCGTTTTCATTTTTTCATAAATTTCAAAAAGAACTTTTATTTTTTCCTTATCCTCATTATTTAATATTTTTATATTCTCACCATTGACAAAATATTGAGCTCTGGCCAATTTATCCGCTGTTCCTAATCCTAAATTTGCATTATAATCTTTCAGCCAACCGTTAACCGTTAAGGGTAGATTCGTATTTTGGTATTTGTTTTTATTGATTATTATTCTATCACATTCTAATAATGTTTTTTTCAACTCCTCCTTGGCTTTATCCCGGTCTTGCCAACCAGGAAGTGATAATAAATTGATCTTAAGTTTGTCCCAGAAATTGTAATATTTCAAATCGTATAAAGCATCAAAATAATTCTTTATTAGCCCGGCAATCTGTGACCAATTATCAAAAAAATTAATAGCGAGAAATTGTATTTTTGCCAAGCAATATTTGTATTTTTCGTAAGTCAGCGCATTAGTTTCTTTTAAATTACTGCTATTTATATATCGTTCTAATTCCTTAAAATACGAATAAGCACCCTTGCTGTCGCTAGACTCATCAAAGACATTGATCAGCTTATTTATTTCTTCTAATGAAAAATCATGTTCGCCTGCCATAATTATACATTTATGCTTCTTACTTGAGCCCCCACGTCAACGCCCTGACCCTTCGCTACTTTAGTCCTATTTTCTATTGTTGCAATTAAATTTGCACTAATTCCGTTTCTTCTTAATAATTCTATTTGCGAGGCTAAATGTTCAACTGCGTTTTGTTGACCGGTGCTTTTGTATTGTTCCGCCATTGGTTCTGCATTAAGTTTTAAATAAGCCAAGGCGGCTCTGGACGGTTTCCAATTTTCTACTTTTTGCTGTGGAGAATTATAATAGCCTAAGCCCAGACGATTGACATTTCTGGCAAAAGCTTGCGGTTGATTTTTAAGCATCTCTGCGAGTTGCGCTGAATCCATTTCATCCTGCGTTGATTCCCGCCATCTGCCATTATCCATAACTGCAGCGCCGTAAGCGCCGAAATGATTTCCATTTTTAGCAATTCCTCCAATTTCCGCAATCAATCCAAGGGATGCCTGCCTGGACATTCTGCCTTGTTGTTCAAAGTGTTTAGCGAGTTGTTGCATACCCTGTCTGCCTGTACCAAAACCAAGTTGAGACATCATTTCATTATAATCACTCATTTTTGTCATCTTTTTGGAGGTAGCGGCAATCAAGCCTTCATTGCCTTCTGAAATTGCTTCTTTAAGAATTTTACCTAACTGATCGGCATTTTCTAGGTGCGTAATTTTTGGTTGTTCTTGTCGCTCTAAATCTGCCGAAGCAGCTGAAGTAACAACAGCTTCATCCTTTAATCTATATTTAGCATCTAACTCCTTGTTTGTTTTTATTTCACCATCAAGCTCATTAGCTTTCTTATCATCAACTTTTGTTGTTCTTAAATCTTTTTCTTTAAGCTTGATTTGCTCTCTTGTTTGATTTCTCTGGGTCTCAATCAGATTTAACTTATCTTCCTCTTCTTTAAGCCTGTCTTTTGGTGCGGTCGCAACGGCTAATTTTTGTTCTGACCATTTAGTGGAAAGATCATGTTCCTGGCCCCTTAAGGCATGGAGAGCCGTAGTGGCCTGACTATGCTCTTTACCTGACCAAATTTTCTTTCTTTCGGTAGCAGCTGTTTCTGCTTTTCCATGAAATTGATTAGCCCATTTGCCCCCCATTAAAAATCTCTTATACTTGCTACCCTGAAAACTGGAAAAATTTTGCCAAGCCAGATCTCCGGTTGATAAAAGCGCCGCCTTGCTTCTGATAAATCCGCCTTGGTCTGCAGTTTCAACCGCTTTTTTGTAAATTCGCCCTTCTCTGGATCTTTTATTCTCTTCCATTTGTTTAACTACTCGCTTGTATCCCCTCGCCACATTCAAATCAACACCGAGTCTTTCGCTGGCCTTATCAACTCCAAAACCAAATAATTTTTTACCTCCTTTATACGGAAGTAACGCACCGGCGGCGGCTACTCCGCCAAGAACAGCGCCACCTTTTCGAATCCAACCCATTCCTTTTCCAGCTATCCCCGCGGCCATGCCGCCCGCCTGCTGGGTGACAATCAGGCCGCCGATTAACAAACCGATAGTAATGATATAAGTTTGAAAAACACCGTTTTCTAACAATCCTGACATAATGCCACCAGACAAGGCGGCTCCGGTTGTAGAAATACTCATTTTTGATGATGATACTTGCGCGGTTGATAAAGCCAGCCACAAAAAGAAAGCCAAGACCGGTCCCGTTATAACATTTTTTGAAAACTCACTCCACCACTGACTGGCGTATTTTTGACCCTGTGGAAAAGCGCTTAAAAGAAAAGCTAACGGAGACAAAATAACATATACCCAAAGCATCATTACTCTCATAACCAAGATTGCCAACAGCGCCGCCATTACGATTAAAGTAATAATGGAAAAAATCAAAGCTACGAGCAAGCCCCAAATAGTATTTAACGCAAGGTCTACTCCGGCATCATCTTTATCTTTTGCAAAAGTTAATAAATTATCAATCCCAAGCAGCTTAACAAAGTTATTTGCTCCGGCGCCGGAAAAACTACTGACAAAAGTCAACATTATTACTTGTGAAAAATCTATAATCAAACCGCTAATGGTCTTAGAAAAATTAATCAAGACTGCCATTAAAAGCAGTTTCGGCAGCATTTTTTTCCAAGAATAGCTTTCTAACCGCAAAATCGTCGCAAAGGCGATAATCAACAGAATCAGGATAAAAAACATGTTGCTTAAATCACGCACGATCGTCCAGCCATTCATAACCGTATCAACATCAATAAAGTGATTCCAGGAAGCAACCTGCACGATCCAACCGATCAAATATACTGCCAATTTACCCAAAAAAGTCACTATGGCGTAAATTATGTTAGCAACCCCCAAAATAATTTTATTTTCAAGATAACCGGCGCTGGCCGCCTGTGGCAATAAAGAAAAAGCCAAGACAATCAAAGTTAAAACTAAAAATGAAGAAATCTTTTTCAATTTACTTCTTTTAATACACGATTTAATTTTAGTTAAAACTGATTTCATTTAATTATACGGCTATGTTGGGTTCTGCTTGGCTAAACCAATCAAACAGCCAGCCAATTACGCCGTATACTTTATCAATAATCATCATGATTGAACTTATGGCAACAATTAAAACGATAATTAAAAGTAAATCTAACATTAAAAGGCCGATAACTTCTGCTATGCCTAAAAACCTGCTTACCCCAGCCGCCTGGTTGGCTTCGCTGTTTATGACGCTCACCTGCCTGGGCATCCACTCATCGCCCAACTTGCAGAACATGCTCGGAAAAATCCAACGCAAGAAAACATGCATGTTGATGTAAATCAAGGTCAAGCCGAAACTGTCAACAAGATTTAACCATGATTGCTTGAGAAGCTCGTTGGTCCCTTGCTTTATGGGCGAGGTTACGGCCGACTTAACTTTTTCTTTGGCCGCTTCCCTGGTCCGTTCCTTCAGGTTTCTCGCCATGGCTATCCTTTGTCTTAAAGAACCGGTCTGCTTTTCCGGCCTTTCCGCCCTCCCTTGTCTCGCGCTGTTTTTTTCCTCCCTTAATCTCACCGCATTTAAATTCTCTATCGCTGAATCAATAGCCATAAAAACTGTTAACTATTAACTTATCTTGGCATTCCAAAAACTAAAACCTAGAACCTATAACCTGACCTCAATTCTCCCTCACAATCACCTCCGCCGGGAAATCTATATAAGTAGAGCATTGACCACGTGTCGTGTCGCCGTTGCACCAACCCCAATTATCCTTAATTAAAACCCGCGGGGTCACGCGGCACTCATTCGCCACGGAACAGTCAATGCTAGTGATGCCGCTGCCCGCTTTAGACTTAAGATCCCAATAGCTGTAAAGGTGATAAAGCGAATGCGGCTTATCTGTGTATGGCCTATCATTCATTTCCATGCCGGTGTTTATAGTATATTCATCATCTGCCCAATCGACTACATACATAACCAACGGCTTCTGTTGGCCGTCCAAGGTGCTATTGAAGGTCAAATTTACAAAACCGTTTTTAATTACTGTAACATTGACAATGCCTTTATCAATTTCGACATTACTGACAATCGGTAAAATCGCGCAATAATCTCCGGATGCGGTTGTTGGCCGTCCGCTAACCGGACAAATATCAACAGCGTTCGGACCGGGGACGTCCCACTCCAGACCAAGCCCGCCGGCATCAGTATACCGGCCCTGTACTGATTGATAAGAAGAAGAGGTTGCCCAGCGCCAAGCGCCGTAACTTTTGGCAAACAGACGTTGTAGTTCTGACTGCTGATGTAATTCACCCATCCGCGGTTGATACGGAGCTTTGCCGCTCGTATCCGGCGCTTCATAATAAAGCGGTTGGATACCCGCATAGCCCTTGCTGTCCCATTCGTAAGGATTATTTGAAGGCTTTGGATAAACGATTGAACCAAACGGTTTGTAGTCTGCTGAATAGAGACAGTTAGTGGTAGCACTGTTGGTTCCGTTCGCATAACAGTTTTCAATATAGGAACTACCTTCATAAACCCGGCCGCTCCAATATTTATTCTGTCCGGCCTGGGTGACGGTTTGGACTAATTCCGTACAATAAAGAGGCGGATTAGCGACCAGATCTAAAGTATCGGCCAAGTCCATCATGGTTTTAAGAGCTGCTTCAGTAGTAAAGAAGGTTGGGCTAAATTCTGATTTTATCTGTTCGTTGGTAAAAGTACACGAAGCCGTACCATTACATAAATAACTAACTTGAGGGTTGGTATTATTAATTGCCATATTATAGGGTTGAAGGTTCCCATCATAAACATACCAGCCGTCATACTGGCTATTAACGCTTGACCCAAGGCCAACTGCCGGATCGGCTGCGTCACCACTACCGGGGGTAGTCATGTCAGCCGTAACAATGCCAGTTCCAGTTGGTATGCAATAGCAATCATTTTTGTCATCGCCCCAGAAACATGAATCATAACCCGGACTGTCCTTTACCTGATAGCCAACTGGACAACCGGGACATCCGTCACCGCAGCCGGCAGTTCCAGTAAAATAAGAGTGCCGATACTCTAAAAATCTCATTGACTCGCTCTCGGTACAATAATAAACCGGGTAACGCCCCTGATAGCCGGCGCCCTCATACACGCTGTCTCCCTTGACCTTTTCAACCGGCCACCACATCAAACAGGCTTCCTGCGAACCAGGCGCACGGTCATATTCCAAACAATACCCCGGCCAGCCTAGTTCCAGCACGCCTGAATCTTTGAAATAACTGCAAGATAAAGCATTATTTTCCGGATAGAGCCTGCAAGATTGTGGTGTGTACCAATAATTTGAGTCGCTAGTTACGGTCGGTGTTAAATCATAAGTTTCTAGCGCTGGCATAATATTAATATCGTCAAAATAGGCATTGCCGGTGCCGGTCGCCGTATCAAAGCTCGCAGTTGAAAGAATAATTTTAATCTTGGAAGTAGCGGCATTCATTCTTATTCTTAAAAGCTTCTTTTCCCAGGCTTTACCCGAATCAAGTTCCAAGAAATTTGATATCAGCGTAGATCCAGCGCTGTTTCTCTGTTCCAAAGTCACCCGCGCGCGCGCTCCAGCTAAATTAACCGTATTCAGCTGCGCATTCAACACATATTCCAAATTATTAATCACATCAAACAATTCGGAAGCCATGCTGAAGCCCGCGCCTAAACGCAAGAAGGCGGCTCCATCCGGCACATAGGTGCCACAATCAATATTCAAACATTCCTTTTGCGTCTCATAGGGAGAATAAATTACTTTAGAAACATTCATAGTCCAAGCGGCTCCTTCGGATCGCCAGCTTAAAGGAAAACCGCTTGCACTGCTGAATTCAAAACTACTGTTTGGCAGATTTGCCACTTCGCCAGTCTGTTTCATTTTACTAAAATTATAATAGCCCTCCAACCTGGTGCTGCCCCAATCAAAACCGACCTTGTTGTAGCCGTCCATATTGCTGATGTTACCAACTGTGGCTGGAGAAAAAGTTTGATTTACTTTATTGGCAATCAAGAAATTATCGCAATTACCCTTATCGTCAACGCTGTTGCAAAGACCGATGTCGGAGCAATAACTTTCTTCTTTGCCGGAGTCGTTAATATATACGATTTTACTGCGGCAAGCCAACCACTTATCGCAAATACGATCCGGCGTCACTTTTAATAACACATTGGAATCATTTTCTGAAGTTGGCGCCGAAACATTGGGCGTATTAAAAGAAGTGTCGGCATCATAAATTACATTTTTTACTGCGCTGCCACTCTGGCTCCGCTGATTGAATAATACGCAACCGTCGTTGAAGTTAACCACGCCATTGCATTCACTGGTTTTTAACTCTTGTTTTAATTGATAATCAATCGCTGCTTTTTTGAGTTTGACCTTGGTGTTGCCAGGATTGACAAAGTCAATCGTACTGATGCAGGTATTACTATAACTGGAATAAAAGAGCAGGCTTTTTTCATCAACAGAAAGTGAGGGCAGTGCCACGGTAGCGCTCGAAGAACTCAACCGATTAGCGATCGGATCAAGCAGGTAAAGCGCATTATTGCAGGTTATACTCAAATTATTCCCTGGCACGGAATCTTGTGCCGCCAAACGATAAAGCGTGTTAGGCTCGATCTTGGTTTGCTGGCGATTTAAATCCCAGCCATCCCGTTCCGGTTCGTCCGTCGTGTCAATGTTCTGAGAAAAATCACCGTTAAAGAACAGATTGACGGCAAAACTGCTGACCGGATCAATCAATTCATTGCATCCTGCGTACTCTGCCGGACAATAGCCCGCCCAGTTATTATCAGGCTGTTCAATTCGTACACCGCCGGTACCGATGGTTTTTGGTGCTTCGCCGATAGTCGTCTCTGTATCGCAGGGAGTGTCGGTTGTTTCAGTCTGACAAGTCGTTGGCATAGTGCAATCGCTATCCTTCAAACAAATATCGCCTGTGGCGTTACAGCGCTTAACTTTTATTCGATACCAGCTAAAACCAGTTGCGCCGACCGGCTGCCGCCACTCACAAACCTGATCCCCGGGATTTTTGAAGTAGCTCAAACCATCCGCCGTTGAATATTCGCCGCAGTTGGCCGCGTCTATCGTGCACATCGCGGAGTTATATTTATCCGGATTATTTTTCAGATAGGCGTCGCTGTAAAGCGTACTGCTTGCATAACTGTACGGCTCTCCCAAGCGCTGGCAGCCCTTATCTTCAGAATTACATTGCTTCTTTTTGTCATATACGGCGTAAGTATACTCATCCGCCGGAATGTTTACCTCGTCGCCAACCGGCGCTCCGGCGTTAAAGCTTTCCGCCGCGGGGTTGGAGGAATTTTTTGGATCAATCAGCAGCTCGCAGCCGACTGCCGATTCGGAACAGAGATAGGCAAATGATTTCAAATAATGGGTCTGCCTGTCCCGATCCGTGTATTCCTCGCAGCCAAGCATATAATTCGGCGCCGGGTTGCCGGACAGATCGGCATTGCAAACCGCCGGCGTATTCCAGGAATTTTTAATCAAATAATAACGGTTGACGATTTCCGTCAGCTTGATGTTATCAATATAATAATCTCCGGTGCCGCCGCTGCCGGCTATTACCAATTTTTCTCCGGCATCAACCTGATGGTCGAGGCGAGCGAGATTCAATTCATATATCTGCCAATCGCCGGTTACACCCGTAACCGTGCCAAAGACAGTGGAGGAGGCCGCGCTATTTTCAAAACGGGCCGAGAGGCTGCTCGCGCCATTGGACTTAGCGATAAAACTCAAAATATAAGATTTATCTTCCTGAACAATAGTTGAAACGTCTTTATTGATCAGATCGCTCGCACTGCTCACGGAGAGCGAACGTCCGCCGACGATAATTGATTCGTTTGATAAGCTTGCTCCGGTCCAATTTTGTTGAGTACCGTCTTCAAAGTCATTATTCAAGACTACGCGAATATTGCGGCCGGAAGAGCCGGTGTACTCGCGGCAACCGGCGGCTGACGCCTGACAAATTCTTCCTTGGCTGGGAATGGCGTTATAGATGCAAGCGTTATGTTCAGCCGACCAATTGCCGCCATTCTTACAAAGCGCGCATTCAGGAATAGTATCGCCATTATGATCTGCCCAATTCCGATCCGCGCCTGAGCAGTCGCCAAAACCAAGGCTGGTATCAATATTAACCTCGGTGCGCCGATACGGATGACAATCTTCATCACAACTCACCGTTAGAGTATATAAATGATAAAACTTAAGGCCGCTGGTATTATAAAATTCGCGGCAATCCGCATTATAAGCCGGATCGGTCGGCGCTAGATTGTAAATTGTCTCATTGCAATTATTGGCATCAGTGGTGGGGTCGGTAACGCGCGGGTCCGGTGTGCCGGCGGTGGCAATTGAATCAAGCGAGACTACGCGCAACTGGAAGCCGGACTCATTTGATCCCTCCCAAGTATAAAATTCACCGCAACTCGCTCCGGACGCGGCCGGTTTGACGCACTGGCGTAAATATGAATAATTTTCTATCGCCTCCCCGCCAGCGGCCACCTTGTCCAGGTTGGTGAACTCATCGCAGCCAACCACTGCGGCGCTGCAGCTTTTCGCGGTTTTGGGGATAAAATTTTCCTGCCGCGATGAATCAAAATAAGTCTCGGTGGCAAGGTATGATTTGAAATTAACACACTCCGGCACGCAGTAATTCTGCGCGCCGACCTTGGCCGGCACCGCCATCTTGTCTTCGGTTGAGGTAAACAATTCGCAACCCACCTCTTCCTGCCTGCACATTCTGGCAAAACTACCGCACTCGGCCGGCGCGGTTGGCAGTAAGTTGCCGAGAGCGTCATAGCATTGAGGCTGTAAATAGCCTGGTATTAATTTTTCATAAACCTTCTCGTTGCTTTGATAATTATTGTAAGCTGTCGCCCTGTAGCCTCGCTCCAGTTTAAGCGCGTCAATCAGACAGCCGGCGCCGGCAGAGTTAAAATTTAAAGTCAGTTGATTGCCATAAACCGTCTGCGGCACCACGTATTTTGCCTGGTTGAATTGCCAGCCGGTGCTAGTGGCGATGTCAAATAAACCAGGCTGGCTCGCGTCCAGTTTATAGGTAGAACCGGAGCCGCAGCCGTTGGAATAAAAAGATAAAGTAAAGACGTCTCCATTGATATTGCCGATATCATAACCGGCTGGCGCGACAGCAATAACTTTCGTTCCCAAACCGCTTGGCAGTTCAAGGCTGTTTAACCCATCATAACTCGTTGTAGAGGTGGCGGTTGATAAAACGGTCCAACCACCAACGGATAAAGATTCCTCAAAACTGGAGTTAAGCAGCAGATTCGCGCCCAGGCCGATTTTAGTTCGAACAAATTCATGACAGCCTTCGTTTTTCGCATCGCAAACCTCCGCCCCGTTGTCTAAATATATTTTATCTCCAACAGAGATGTTGGTGCAGGTATAATTACCTGTAGCATAATTATAATCAGTGCAATAAGCGAGACAGCCGGCATTATCAACTGAACAGCCGCTGTAATCCAGGGTGTTCTCCAGGTAGGAAGCGGTGTTGCCAGCGCTTGATTTAAAAGTCTGGCAGGTATTGTATTTCGGTTCACAATCTTTCGATTCAAAATTCCATTTTCGCCGTTCCTCAGTGCAATAGCCATAAGTATTGCATGAACCATCCTCGCTCTCATTGATGCAGGATTGTTCGTCAGCACAATATTTATCGTTGCGAGTAACCGATAAACTGCTTTCATAACCCTCCCCCTCCACTGATGAAGCTATTATTTCCGGACCAGGCCCTTCACGGCGACAATAATTAAGCGGTGACTTTAACAACCACTTCGGATCGACTAAGCCCTGACACCAGGCAGCGGCATAACCTTGATATTCGTCGGTTGGATCATAACAAGCAACCAAGTCGTTCAAGTTTTTTGAACCGCCGATACTATTCAAATTTTTCTTGATGTATTGCGCCGCAAGTTCCCAGCCGACCGGAACAATCCTAAACTTGCGTAAAATAATCATTGAGCGGTAAGGATAACCATCTATATATCCCGGCTCTAAACCATTGGAATTAAAACCAAAAATTCCGTCCGCCTTCAAGTATCCGTTTTTAATCGCGTCGGCGACAGAACTATGATTTTCTATCGCCTGGCGGAATTTATCTTCAATTACGCAATTCGTCGGTCCGGCCTTAGTTGGGTTCGGACACTGCATTAATTCACCTAAAATATTATAATCTCCACGAACATTAAATTTTGGCGCTATAATTTTTTTTAATTGTTCTTTCGCTCCCGCAATACCACCGCTTTCGGATAATGCAGCCGGATTTGTTAAACCATCCCAATTATATGACGACGTTGTCTGCTGTGTATTTTCTCCCAATTTTTTCAAAGCGCGATTGAATAAAGTAATGGCCAGTTGATTTAAAAAGACGTTTGCCGCAGCCACATACTCGTTCTTATAGTTTTTATAAAATGGTATTAATTGAGAAGTCAACGATTGATCAAGCAACTTTGGCCCCAACCCCGGGACACTTCTAATGAGTCCTGATGGATCTCTAACGTCTAGCCATCCTTGTTTTGCAATTGTTTCATCTCTGGCTGTAGCTTTTTCAAATTCAGCATTTTGTATCATTCCGGTCTGCAGTGACAACGCATAGCCCAAATCATTGGAGGTAGGATTAAACATGTCCTGAAATTTGGTCAAAAAATCCTTGCCCTGCAATTCCTTTTCCCAGTTTGCTTTCATTTTTGTAAAAGTACAGGCAATTTTAGGCTTTTGATATTGAATCAGGCCTAGGCCTACTTTTATCTTTACATTCAAATCCGGTTCGCAAAGATTAAAAGTAAGAGCGCTATTTTTACCTAAAGTCTCAATAAATGTTCCAGCAGCATTATCGGCAACGTTAGTAAAATATTTGCCCCAGCCTTCTTTTAAAAACATTGGCTTCTGACCCTTATTGCCGCTGCCAAGCCAGGTGGCGGTATCGTAAGCAATAGTATTTAAAGCTGAGCCCACGGCTGATTGTAAAGCGGAGCTGCCAGCCTCTTCCCAGACATCTTTGGCTTTTTGTATCCACCACTCCTTACTCCAAACACCTTTTATTTGAGCAATTTCTTTGTCAATTGCCTTTTTTACGTCCTTATCAGTGGTTTTTATCACATTGCTGAGGAATCCTTCGTCAGTAACATCAAACGTAAAATAATCTTCACCAACTTTATAGCCATTAAAAGCGTATGCGGTGCTTGTTAAAACCAAAAACAAGGAAAAAAATAATGTACAGTAAATAATAATTTTCCAGGAAAATTTATTTGACATAAATAATTTATATAAAATTATTGCTTAAACATTTCCCGATAACTGCTGACCAGATCTGCGTCACTAATCTGCGATAAAACATTTTTATCCATTCCCGCATCTAATAACAATTTTCTTATTTTACCAGGATCGCTTTCACCCTGAATCAGCGCCTGAAGATCAGCATCGCTATAGCTTACCGAACTAAGATCCATTTGATTACCTGTCAGCAGCGAGGGCGTGTTGCTCGCTTGGGTGTTTTCGCCTGACGGCACCGTGGTAGAACAGGTCTTCCCTTCCGGACAGTTCGGATCTTTGCCGGCCTTAATTTCATCGCCGTCTTTGATGCCATCGCTGTCGCTGTCCTCAAGATACGACGAAGTTTTATAAACATTCAATTCATCCCAATCGGATAAACCATCACCATCGGTATCTTTGTTTTTTAAATCAATGTCAGCAACTGCTACGTTATCCGTTGTATTGCTCTGATTATTATCTCCCTTATAAGCGAAAGGTTCGGTCAAACTGCGCTTAAATTGGACGGACCAGGCAATCATTAAAAACAACACAAAAACAGCCAAGACGATAAGCGCGATTTTTTGGTTCTTTTCCAAAGCTTGCCAAAAATTCGGCCTCGCCTCTTGACTGCTCAAGGGGTTCTCCTTTTCATTTTCATTAAATTGTTGTTGCATGGGGGTTATCACATAACATGAAACATGGAACACGTAACACAAATCTTTGGTTATTATGTTACGTGTTATGTGTTATGTATTGTGTGGATATTATACCACAAAATCCTTGAAGCTTCCAAATATTTTAGTGAATAAAATGAAGTAATTTAAGCCAATCATCAACAGAAAGCTCCTGGGGACGGCAATTTTCGCTAAGACCAGCTATTTTTATTTTTTCCGCTATGATTTTTTGATCAATCCGGTAACCGGCCGCCAAATTATTTTTTAGCATCTTACGACGCGCGCTAAAACCTATCTTCACCAACCTGAAAAAATCTTTCTCATACTCAACCTCACCCCGACCCTCTCCTTCGAAAGGAGAGGGGGTAATTAATTCCTCTCCTTGCGAAGGAGAAGTTGGGCGAGGTTTTATCTTCACAATCGCACTCCCCACCTTCGGCTCCGGCCAAAAACAATTCGCATCCACCAACTGAACAATCTCCGGCTCGGCATAAAATTGTACTGAAACGGCCAGTAAGCTCATCCTGCCTGGACCCGCGCAAATCCGTTCCGCGACCTCTTTCTGCAGCATCAGCACCATTAAGGACGGTTTATTATCTGCTGAAATAAATTTTCTCAAAAAAATTGAAGTTATATTATATGGTAAGTTGGCAACAATTTTGAATTTTGAATTTTGAAATTGAAAATTGTTTGAAAATTGAAAATTGAAAATTGAAAATTTCAAAATATCTTGATTAATCACCTCCACATTCTTAACTCCTTGTGCGAGCAAACCAATCCTCAATACCTCTGCCAACCTATCATCCAGCTCCACCGCAATCACTTTTTTCACGATTTTGGCTAACTTTGAGGTCAAAAACCCAAGCCCAGGACCAACTTCCAAGACGACATCATCAGCATTAAGGTCAGCCGCAGCAATAATCTGATCATAAACATCCTCCTTAATTAAAAAATTCTGCCCCTTTGATCGGGCAGGTTTTATTTCATAAAGTCGGCACAGTTCTTGTGTTTTTTTTAATAAATCCATTGCTATTTGGGGTCGTCCCTAAAGCTTGCTATAATATAATCGTAGACGCCACCGATTTTATCCAGCATATTCGCTTTTGCCATACAACCGTAACAGCCGCCAGCGGAAGCGAGCACACCACTGTCCATCAGAGTCATTCCCATACCTCCTGCGATTAACTGCCCGCCCGGCATCAAGCCCGCCATAGCAATAGCGGTCTTTTGGAATAAAGCCATGCTGCCCATGCCGCCAGCCGGCGTGCCGGACACATCGGAATATAAAGCGCATCTTCCAACATCTAAGGTAAAGCATAAAGTGCCCCCCTCGCAAACTGGCGGAATGGCAGTCGTAAAACAAGGAATGATAATCGAATTAGTTAGACCGATTTGATATGGCATCGCCCCAGCTGCTCGAGCCGCCTGCCGCATTGATATTTTATTATTAGCCGCCGATATTACACTATAAAAAAAGGCGATAATAGTTATTACTATAATACAGCTGATTATAATTTTTTTCATATAATACAATTATAGCAAAATTACAAAAAAATTTCATTAAAACACTTAAATCATGAAAAACAAACCACAAAAAATAATATCCTTATTGCTGTGCGTCTTATTGTTCGCTCCAATAAAAGCTGTCTTAGCCGATGAAGCGCTGGCAAAAAAACTGGCGGGCAGAATTTTGCTTCAAGTTGAGTCGCGCGGAGAAACCTGGTATATTAATCCGCAAAATCTTAGAAAATATTATTTTCGCGACTCGGTCGAAGCTTTTAGTTTGATGAAAAAATTAAGTATCGGCATCTCAAATAACAACCTAAAAAAAATTCCGGTCGGCCTGATCGATTACAGCGGACAAGACAGCGATGCCGACAGTCTGCCCGACAGATTGGAAAATGTCTTGGGCACGGATAGCGTAAAAAACGATTCGGATAACGACGGCTTCAGCGACAAACTGGAAATAGAGAACGGCTTTAATCCTCTGGGGAGAGAAAAATTAATTTTTGATCGCACTTTCGCGGATAAACAATCGGGAAAAATATTTTTACAGGTTGAAAACAGAGGTGCGCTCTGGTATCTGAATCCGACTGATAAAAAAAGATACTACCTTGGTGAGGCGGATGATGTTTCTAAAATCATATCACAATTCGGTTTAGGCATAAAAAATTCTTCACTCAATAGCATGCTGTCCGACTCGCTCTCCATCGCTTCGCAAAATCCCATTGTGCCACCAAGCTCGCAGCCGCCGACCACACCATCAATGCCATTAAATCAAACTTCTTCAGCCGCTTCAGCCCTGACCAACGCTGCAACTGCCATCCGCGCCGGACAAACTGAAAATGCTTTAACTTATTTCACCCCGGAAATTAAAAACCGGGTCAAATACAGCCTGGATTATTTTAACAACGACAGCCGGCTGGCGTTTGCCAATTTATTGTCCGCGGCTAAAGAATCAGGCGGCAACGACAACGAAAAAACCTTTTCCGCCGAAACTTATTTTGACCTTGGCGGCTACAAGATAAAATTAAATTTTCTCATAAAAAAACAATCCGACAACAGCTGGCTGATTGCTAATTTGTAGAACTACTTCACTACAATATTAATCAGCTTGCCGGGCACAAAAATCACCTTCACCACTTTTTTGCCGGCGAGCCACTTTTTCACGTTATCGCTTTCCATAGCGATTTTTTTTGCCTCCACTTCTTCAATTTCCGACGGCACCGACAAGCTCTCGCGGAGCTTACCGTTAATCTGAATAATCAAATTAATAGTTTCTTCTTTGATTAGATCCGGATCAAACTTCGGCCAAGCTTCATTAAAAATGCTTTCGCGCGAACCGAGGCGATACCACAACTCCTGTGCCAGGTGCGGCGCGAACGGCGCCAAAATTATTAAAAAATTCTTTTTGAAAAAATCTTCAGCCGCCGGCGTGATGCTTGCTCTAAGCATTAATTCTTTGAGTTCATTCAGGATCTTCATCATCTCGCTAATGGCGGTGTTAAACTTCAAGTTCTCAATGTCCTCGCCAACCTTCTTGATCGCGCGATTAATTAAACGGCAAAGCGCCTGATCGTCATTTTTCAGCTGGCTGGCGTTTGAGCCAAAATTATTGGCTAAAATCGTCTTCCAAGTTTTTTCCAAAAAACGGCGGACGCCGGCAATACTTTCGGTGTTCCAAGGCTTCATATCTTCCAGCGGCCCCAAAAACATTTCATAAAGTCTCAAGGCGTCGGCGCCCTGTTCGGCCACCACCTCATCCGGATTGATTACGTTGCCCTTGGATTTGCTCATCTTATTTCCGTCGCCGGCCAAGATAATTCCCTGATGGCGCAATTTTAAAAACGGCTCGTTAAACTCAAGATAGCCGTATTTGTGCAAAACTTTGGTAAAAAAACGGGAATAAAGCAGATGCAGCACGCTGTGCTCGGCGCCGCCGACATACAAATCAACCGGCAGCCATTTTTTTAACTGCGCCTCACTCGCGAACGCGCGGTCATTGTGCGGATCGGCATAACGCAGATAATACCAGGAGGAACAAACGAAGGTGTCCATAGTATCCGCTTCGCGCCGCGCCGGCTCTTGGCACTCCGGACATTTTACATCCTGAAACTTGGCTGAATGAACGAGCGGCGATTCGCCGGTCGGTTTAATGCCCACATCGCCGGGTAAGAGCACCGGCAAATCGCTCTCCGGCACCGGCACCGGCCCGCACTTTAAGCAATAGATAATCGGAATCGGCGCGCCCCAGTAGCGTTGGCGGGAAATCAGCCAGTCGCGGATGCGATAATTGATTGCTCGCTTGCCGATTTTATGCTCTTCCAGCCAGCCGATCATTTTTTCCTTCGCCTCGGCTGTTGGCAGACCATTTAAAAAATCTGAATTGATGTTAATGCCGTCGCCGGCATAAGCTTCTTTCTGGATCCCCGCCTGCGCGGGGATGACAGAAGGGGAAACCACCTCAATAATTGGCAAATCATATTTCTTAGCGAACTCAAAGTCCCGACCATCGTGTGCCGGCACCGCCATGATCGCACCGGTACCGTAACCGGCCAAAACATAATCGGCTATAAAAATCGGAATTTCCTGATTGTTGACCGGATTAACCGCGCTGACGCCTGCCAGCCTTACGCCGCTTTTGTCCTTATTAAGGTCAGTTCTTTCCAAATCGGTTTTTTTTCTGGAATCATTAATATATTTTTCAACCTCACTGTAATTTGTAATTTGTAATTTGTAATTTATTAAGATTGGATGTTCCGGGCAGACCACCATATAAGTACAGCCAAATAAGGTGTCCGGACGAGTAGTGAACACCTCTAAAGACGCAGACTTACTCTGACTTAACGCGGACTTACGCTGACCATTGTCCGTATTAGTCTGTGTTATGTCCGTATCAGTCCGTGTAATGGAAAATCGTATGCTCGCTCCCTCGCTGCGTCCAATCCAATTCTTCTGCGCCGCCTTGGTTGACTCCGGCCAGTCAACATCATCCAAGCCGGAAAGCAAGCCCTTGATGCTACGGCCCTCAAAAACCTGATCTTCAATAAAATCGGTAATCTTAAAAAACCACTGCTCCAAATCTTTCTGCGTCACTGCCGTACCGCAACGTTCGCAAGCGCCGTTCACCACCTGTTCATTAGCGAGTACTGTCTGGCAAGACGGACACCAGTTGGTTTTGGCCAGTTTTTTATAAGCCAGACCGTTTTTATAAAACAGCAAAAATAACCACTGGGTCCATTTATAATATGCCGGATCAGAAGAGTTAACCTCGCGCGACCAATCATAAGACAGCCCTAAAGAATTCATCTGCCGCTTGAAAGTTTCAATGGCTCGCTTGGTCGTCTCGGACGGATGAATACCGGTCTTGATGGCATAATTCTCCGCCGGCAATCCAAAAGCATCCCAGCCTTGCGGGTGCAGCACTTCATAGCCTTTCATTCTGGTATAGCGAGCATAAATATCGGTCGCGGTGTAAGATTCCGTATGCCCGACGTGCAAACCGGCCCCGGAAGGATAGGGAAACATATCCAAAATATAGCGTTTAGGCTTAACGCTATTTTCATTTACCTCATAAGGCTTGTTTTCAGCCCATTTTTTCTGCCACTTCGCCTCAATTTCCTGTGGGTTATATTTATCCATGTTTTGTTAAAATATACTGTTATTTTAAAGAAAAATCAGAAATAATCAAGTTTTGTCCTTGATAATCCGCTGCAGGGTCTTCACGCCCGCGCCGCTCACCTTCATCCGCTTTTTCTTTTTTTCATCTTTCCGCCGATACTTCTTTTCCAGCTCTTCAGCCGTCAGCGGTGAATTTTGTTTAACCATAAAAAAGTGTTATAATAATAGTAAATTTAAAATGCAAATATCAAAATGCTCGCCTCGCTATCGCTTAGGCGAAGCGGGCAAAATGATCACCGTCTTGGCGGGATCCCGCCTTCAATAAATAAATTATAGTGGCGGGACAGATAAAAATGTAAAATTTGAAATTCTATGGATTTCTATAATTTTGAATTTTACATTGTCATCCCCGATCGTGGTCGAGGACAAGTTTTAATTTTTGATTTTTACATTTTACACTATATTTCATTATAAATTTTACCCAAATACCTGATAATAATCAAACGATGACGGAAATAATAAATGTAGTTAACCAAAAACATTGGTATAAATCCTGGTGGGGCGTTTTATTGATTTTTATCCTATTAATATTCAGCTCTCTTTTCACGGCTTCAATTTTTTATGTCGTCGCCCAGATTAATGAAATCAGAAATAATCCACAGATAAACTCAGTTGCAGGCGGTCAGGTTTTCCAAAATACCGAAGGCACGGATAACTACTTTCTCGGCTCAAGCCAACCAAAAATCACCATTGTTGAATTCGCTGATTTTTCCTGCGACCACAGTAAAAGATCCTACCCGGTAATCCGCAATATAGTCTTAAAATATAACGACCGGGTAAAATTTATTTTCCGCGATTACCCATATATCAGCGAAGGCTCGCTTGATCTGGCGCAAGCCGCCCGCTGTGCCGGACTGCAGGGGCTGTTTTGGCCGATGCACGACAAGCTCTATCAAAACCAAGATGTAACCGAAAAAAAAGATATTGCCGGCCTGGCGGTTGCCGCCGGAGTAAACCGGGAAAAATTCCTGCTCTGTATGGAAAATAAGCAAACCTTGCCGGCGGTGCGAAAAAATATGGCTGACGCCGAGCAGTTCGGCGTAAGCGGTACGCCGACCTGGTTCGTGAACGGACACAAAATCGCCGGCGATCTGCCGATGGAAACTTGGGAAAAAATAATTGAACAATTATCAAAATAAATGCGCCCCTGTCATCCCCGCGGAGGCGGGGATCCAGAAAAATTAAAATATGATTAATTTCAAAAAAATAATTAAAATCTTTTTCTTAATTATCCTGTTAGTTGAGCTTTTTGGTTTTGGTTTGATTTTAACAGCCGGCAAAACAGCGCTTGCTGCTGATCCTATAAAATTAAAAATGCAGGTCGGTATTCCTGGCGCTGAAACAGGTTTTGGTCCTGGTGAAACTTACACTTTTGACACTAAATCCACCAAACCAATCGCCCAATACATCCGGTCAATCTACAAATATGCTATCGGCGTGGTCGGTATTTTAGCAACGGTGGTAATGATGATTGGCGGGATAATGTGGATTATGTCAGGCGGCAGCCCGGAACGCGCCGGCGAGGCCAAGGCCTACATCAGCGCCTCCCTCACCGGCCTGGTGCTGACACTTGCTTCGTATTTAATCCTTGCCACCGTCAATCCGGCGCTAACGAATTTTAAAATATCTGCAATTACTCCTGTTTCGGCACCGCCAGAATCATCTAAAGAAACCCTAAATACTGATTATGAAAAAAAAGCTGATGGTTCATATAAATGTTGTAACCCGCCAAATATAGTACCTATCAGCCAAATGATAGATACGGTTTATGTTGCCCCTGCAACATACGATTCCGGCTGCGGATCAGGCTTTTATTGCAATAAAGAAATATCGCCTTCGCCAAAGGATATTAACGCTTGCGGAGATCTTGGTTTTTGCACTCCAAAACTCGGCGATAATTCACCTTGCTCGGATACTATAAATTGTTTAGACGGTTTTCAATGTCTTGATGGCAGGTGCAAAGCTGCTAACGTCGTTAATGCTATTGGAAAAACTTGCCCAAGTACCGGGTGTCCTGCTCCACTCGTATGTGTAGGGGGTCAGACTGTCGGCTGGCCTGGACTTTGTTACGATAAATCTCCCGGTAGTCCATGCTGTTGGAATAGCGATTGTTTAAGCAATAATTGTTCAATCGGTTATATAAATCTATGTACAAGGGCAGCCGTTGAATCAGCAACTTATCGATGTTATTGATATAGATTTTTATGCATAATTCAAGATACACCAAAAAAATTTTATTAAAAAATCTTGTTTTAATCTATAAATATCTTATAATTTTTATATTTAGCATTTTAATCTCCTCTATAATTCATGTTGATTTAGCCATTGCATTTATTGATGATACGGCGATAACTCCGCAGCCAATACAAACACAAAATAAAGATAATGGAACCTTACAAATCGAAAATCCTTTTGATAAACTGCAGATAAAAATTCCGGGGATGGCTAGATTCTCCGAAGCAAAATTATGTCAAGATAATTCTAACAAACTCTGCGTCAACTGGATTGCCGAATACATCGCCGGCATCTATAAATACGCTATCGGCATCGTTGGCATCCTGGCAACGGTGGTGATGATGATTGGCGGGGTGATGTGGATGATGTCCGGCGGCAATGCCTCCACCGCCGGCGAGGCCAAATCATGGATTACCGCCAGCCTGACCGGTTTGATTATCGCCCTAAGTTCCTATATGATTCTTTATCAGGTCAATCCTTCGTTAGTCATCTGGGATCCGCTTAAATTGCCCGTAGTTAAAGAATTTAAAATCAGTGAAGACGTATTAAATTATACCGGCTTCACTAGCGGCGGAGGCGTCAGCGGCCCCCTAAGCTATAATAGCGCCGAATGGGACAGTCTTATTGGCGAAACGGCCGATAGATACGGAGTTGATTCGACCCTGCTCAAGGCGATTATGGCAACGGAATCGGCGGGAAAAAAAGACGCTATTTCACCAAAGGGGGCGCAGGGACTTATGCAATTAATGCCAAAAACCGCTAGCTGGCTTGGCGTAACCGATCCCCTGGATCCGGCCCAAAACCTAGCCGGTGGCGCCACTTATATAAGGGATTTGCTTAAAAATTATAATGGCGATCGCATCATGGCTCTTGCAGCCTATAATTGGGGGCCGGGCAACTTGCAAAGAAATGGAATCAACAGCATGCCGCTGGAAACAAGAAATTATATCAGCCGCGTAACCGGTTACTACGATATATTTAAAAGATAGAAAAAAATGATCATCTTTACTTCTTATTCCAATCAAAAGTTTGATATTTTGAACAAGCACAAGGTTTTTTTACGCAAGGAAGAAGTTGAAGAAGCGATCAAATCACCGGACCAGGTGAAAAAGCAAAACAAATATTTTGGCGCAACCAAAGACGGCATTAAGGTTATTTATAAAAAAGAAGATGAAATAATTAAAGTTATCACGTTTTTCCCGGTGAAATAATCACATAACACATAACATGGAACACATAACAAAAAATAAACTAACAAATGCTACGTGTTACGTGTTGCGTGTTATGCGACCCATATGATTTACGACCCGGAATCAAACATCTTATCCATTGAACTCTCTAGCGGCGCCATCACCCACGCCCGCGAGTTCGGCAATCTGATCATCCATCTGTCTCGCGCCGGCAAGCCGATCTTGATAGAAATTCTTGATGCCTCCAGTCTCACCGGAGGACTCGCTAAACTTGATAAAAAAAATTGGGCCGGCCTCGCGCAAGCCGATTGCATTTGACACTTACTCTTAACAAAACCCCCCGCCCAGTAACTGAGCGGGGGGTTTTGTTTTTGGGACAACGCGCCCCTATATAAAGAACAATTTATTTTTCCAATTCCTCTTTTATTTCCGCCACTTCCTCTACCGGACGATCTCTGCGGGAATAGTAGCCGGTGCCGGCCGGAATCAGGCGTCCGATTATCACATTCTCTTTCAAGCCTTCCAGATAATCAATCTTACCGGTAACCGACGCCTCAATCAAAACTCTCGCTGTTTCTTGGAAGGAGGCGGCTGACAGAAAGCTGTCGGTGGTGAGCGAAGCTTTGGTCATGCCAAGCAGCAGTTCCTGCCCCTTGGCCACTTTTCTTCCTTCCACAACCGCCTTTTCATTGGAGCGATCAAAAACCGCCTTCTCCAGAATCTCGCCCGGCAGCACATCGGTTTCGCCGGCATCCTCAACATAAACCCGGGAAAACATCGCGCGCGCGATAATCTCAATATGCTTATCGTTCAACGGCTGGCCTTGTGAAGAATAGACCATCTGAATCTCTTTGATGATATATTTTTGCGCTTCCAGGCGGCCGCGCAACTGGAAGAGTTGCTGCAAATCCATGTTGCCTTCAGTCAATTGTGTGCCGCGCTCCACCGTCTCTCCATCTTTTACCCAAAGGCTGTAGCCTTTCGGAATAGTGAACTCTTTTTCCTTTTCCACCTCCGCCGCCACCTTGACTGATTTATCGTCCAAGGAAATCTTGCCGCCGCGCTTGGCCTTCACCATCAGGCTGCCGATGGTAAACAGCTCGGTTCCCTTCTTCACCTGATCGCCGGCTTTCACTAAAATCTTTGGAGAAAGCATTTTGCCGTCCTTGCCCTCCATAGCCTTGGCGACGGAGGGTTTCAGGCCGGCCTCTTTCGCTGATTCGGAAAATAAATATTTATCGGTATCAACGCCCTGATAAAAAATCCTTAAAACCTTAACCTGCGGATTAGAAACAGTTACGCTCTTGCCTTCGGAGTCCTCAATCGTGCGCGTGCCGGTTTCAATTTTCACTACGCCGGCCACATCAGAAACAAAAGCCTTGTGCTTGGGCGGCCTCGCCTCAAAAATTTCCTCCACCCGCGGCAAACCCTGGGTAATATCTTGTGAGCCGGCCACACCGCCGGTATGGAAGGTTCTCATAGTAAGTTGAGTGCCCGGTTCGCCAATGGACTGGGCGGCAATGATGCCGGCCGCCGTGCCGATTTTCACCGGCTGATTATAGCCCAGATCATAACCATAGCATCTCACGCAAACCCCTTTATGCAATTTGCAGGAAAGCACTGAACGGACGTGAGCCTTCAAAATTTCCTCCTTTTTGATCTTATCAACCACTGACTCGGTAATCAGCTCGCCGGTCTTAACCAACGCCTTGCCCTTGCTGTTTTTGAGATCGCCCGCCAGATAACGGCCGATGATCCGCTTGACCAGATCGTGGCCGGATTCTTCACTTTCCTTTTTGCTGAAAGTCGCGCCGATTTCATCGCCGCAATCTTCCGCCGAGATAATCACGTCTTGCGCCACATCCACCAAACGCCGAGTCAGGTAGCCGGCGTTAGCGGTACGCAGAGCTGTATCAGACAAACCCTTGCGCACACCGTGGGTGGAGATAAAATATTCCAAAACACCAAAACCGTTTTTGAAGTTGCCGCGAACCGGCAGCTCAATAATGTCGCCGGAGGGCGAGGTGACGAGACCCTTCATGCCGACAATCTGCGTCAGTTGGGCCCAAGAACCGCGCGCGCCCGACTCAATCATGGAATAAACCGGCCCGTCAATCGGCAAACCGCGCTTGACGATCTCGGTAATCTTTTCCTTAACCTCTGTCCAAAGCTCAATCACCTTGCCGTAGCGTTCGCTATCAGTCAAAAGCCCGTCTTCATACTGCTCCTTAATTTTATCAACTTGCGCGTTGCCATCGGCAATCAATTTGTCCCGTTCAACAAAGTGCGGCAGATCGTCCATACTCCAAGACAAGCCGCTCTTGGTGATATATTTCAAACTGACTCTTTTTAAATCATCAACAAACTGCACGGTCCGCGCTTCGCCGTAATAACGAAGACAGTCTTTGATCAAACCGCGCATTTTGCTCTTGCTGACCACTTCATTGACGAAGCGCAATTTTTCCGGCAAAATATCGTTCCAGATAACTCGGCCGATGGTGGTTTTTATCAACTTTCCGTCAATGTAGAGCTTAATAAATTGATGAATCTTGAGCTTGTCAAGACTGTAGGCGAGCTTAGCCTCCTCCACCGAAGAAAAAGACTTAAGCTCTTGGTCGGTCTGGCTGTCATCTTTAATCTCAGTCAGATAGTAGGTGCCCCAAACGATATCCTGCGCCGGCGTCACGATCGGATCGCCAGTCGCCGGTTTCAAAATATTATGGGAAGCGAGCATGATGTCGCGCGCCTCGGCCACCGCCTCTTTGGTCAAAGGCACGTGGACGGCCATCTGGTCGCCGTCAAAGTCCGCGTTAAACGCGGTGCAGACCAGCGGGTGAATTTGCAGCGCTTTGCCCTCAATCAAAATCGGCCTGAAAGCCTGAATACCCAGACGGTGCAAAGTCGGCGCGCGATTCAGCAATACATACGCATCCTTAATTATATCTTCCAAAATATCCCAAACCTCGTCATGTCCGCCCTCAATAAAACGGGAGGCTGAACGGACGTTATGAACGATTTCTTTTTTAATTAATTTACTGATGATAAACGGCTTGAACAGTTCCAGCGCCATGGTCTTCGGCAAGCCGCATTGGTCCAATTTCAAATTAGGATTAACCACGATGACGCTGCGGCCGGAGTAATCAATGCGCTTGCCTAAGAGATTCTGGCGGAAACGACCCTGTTTGCCTTTAAGTGAGTCGGCCAAAGACTTAAGCATTCTTTTCTGGCCGGTGGAGGCAACCACGGTTTTGCCATGGCGCGCGGAGTTATCAATCAAGGCGTCCACCGCTTCCTGCAGCATGCGCTTTTCGTTGCGGGCGATTACTTCGGGCGCGTTTAATTCCAACAGTTGTTTCAAACGATTGTTTCGATTGATCACCCGGCGATAGAGATCATTCAGATCAGAAGTCGCGAAGCGTCCGCCATCGAGCGGTACCATCGGCCGCAAATCCGGCGGAATCACCGGAATCACGGTGAGGATCATCCATTCCGGCCGCAAGCCGTTAGATTTCAAACTCTTAAACAGTTTCAAGCGGCGAATCAGCTTGAGCTTCTTGGTGTCGTTCGCCTCAACCAATTCTTTTTCCATTTTTTCAATGCCCTCCTCCAGATTGATTCGCGCCAGCAGATTTCTCACCGCCTCCGCGCCGATACCGGCTTCAAAAATATGGCCGTACTTCAGACTTAAATTTTGATAAGTGCTCTCGGAAATAATGGTCAGCGGCTTCAATTCCTTGATTTCTTTCTGCGCCTGTTCAAACGCATTATCCAGATTGCCGATTTTTTCATCGCGCACCCCGGTCAATGAATCAATCTCTTCGGCGAGCGTAGTTTCAATCTCCCCTTCGGCTCGCCCCTCCTGCAGCAATTTGCCTTTGCGATTTTTGATTTCACCGACCTGGCGGCCAAATTCGCTTTCAATCTGTTTCTTCTTATTTTTATATTCCCCTTTAATCTGCTCAATCGTCGCTTCTTTCAATTCTTCATTGACATCGGTAATGATGAAGCTGGCGAAATAGACCACTTTTTCCAGCGACTGCATGCCTAAATCCAAAATCAAGCCGATCTTGGAGGAGATGCCGCGCAGAAACCAGATATGGGTGACCGGCGACTTCAGCGCAATGTGGCCGAACCGTTCGCGCCGGACGATGGAACGGGTCACCTCCACGCCGCACTTGTCGCAAATGATGCCCTTATAACGGATTTTTTTGTACTTGCCGCAGTAGCATTCCCAGTCCTTGGAAGGGCCAAAGATGCGCTCGCAAAACAGGCCGTCTTTTTCCGGCTTCTGCGTGCGGTAATTAATCGTTTCCGGCCGAATGACCTCGCCGTTGGACCAGTCAAGAATCTGTTCCGGACTGGCGAGCTTCAATTTAATCGCGTTAAAATCAGAAGTCTTTATTGGATTCAACATACAATATATTGTTTCATTGTTATATTGTTAAATTGTTTTTTTAAATTCAACATTTTCAACAATTTAACAATTTAGCAATTTAAATTATTTTTTCTTTCTAATATCCATCTTCTCCTCCCGAACCTCCACCACTGCCACCTCTTTCGCCCCCTCCTCTTCTGCCGGACTGCCGCCGAGCAAATCAACATCAAGACCGAGCCCCTTAAGCTCGCGCACCAAAACGTTGAACGACTCCGGCACGTTGAGCTTGCGGATGGTTTCGCCTTTGATGATTGATTCATAAGCCTTGCTGCGGCCCGGTACGTCATCCGACTTGATGGTTAAAATCTCCTGGAGCGTATGCGCCGCGCCGTAAGCCTCCAGCGCCCAGACTTCCATTTCTCCGAAGCGCTGGCCGCCGAACTGCGCCTTGCCGCCGAGCGGCTGCTGGGTGATCAGCGAATAGGGGCCGATGGAGCGCTGGTGGATCTTATCCTCAACCATATGGTTGAGTTTTAACATATATTTATAACCGACTGTTACTTTGTGATCGTAGGCCTCGCCGGACTTGCCGTCAAAAAGTTGCATCTTGCCGTCCTCGGGCAGACCGGCGCGGATCAGTTCATCCTTGATCTGCTCTTCGGTAATGCCATTCAGGGGCGGGGTAATTACTTTGTAGCCGAGCTTTTGCGCCGCAAAACCAAGATGCGTTTCCAGGAGTTGGCCGAGGTTCATACGGGAAACAATGCCGAGCGGCGAAAGAATAATATCAACCGGCGTGCCGTCTTCCATATATGGCATATCCTCAATCGGCACAATTTTAGAAATTACGCCTTTATTGCCGTGCCGTCCGGCCATCTTGTCGCCGGCCTGAATTTTGCGCAAATTCGCCACGGAAACCTGGATGGACTGGATGACGCCGGTGGAAAGCTTGTCGCCGTCTTCGCGGGAAAAAACCTTCACGTCCACCACCTTGCCATGCTCGCCGTGTTCCAAATATAAGGAAGAATCACGCACGTCCTTAGCCTTCTCGCCGAAGATGGCGCGCAGCAATTTTTCCTCGGCCGAAAGTTCAGTTTCGCCCTTGGGGGTAATTTTGCCGGCTAAAATATCGCCGGAAGAAACCTCGGCGCCAACGCGCACGATACCGCGGTCATCCAAATCTTTCAGCTTTTCCTCGCCGATATTCGGAATATCGCGCGTCACCACCTCGGGACCGAGCTTGGTGTCGCGCACATCAATCGTATAATCTTCAATATGAATGGAAGAAAAAGCATCTTGGGAAACCATCCGCTCGGAAATGATAATCGCGTCTTCATAATTAAAGCCCTCCCAGCACATAAAAGCCACCAGCACGTTTCGTCCGAGCGCCAGCTCGCCTTGGCTGATGGCCGGCCCGTCGGTCATCACCTGACCCTTGATTACTTTATCACCCTTGTTTACAATCGGCCGCTGATTTAGGCAGGTGGAGGCGTTGGAACGCAAAAATTTAACCAAATCATAAGTTCTAACCTTGCCGTTCGTCTGGCGCACTTGGATTGAGCCGCCATCAAGCTTGACTACTTCGCCGTCCGCTTCCGCCACCGCCACCTGGCCGGAATTTTCCGCGGCCTTGGCCTCCATGCCGGTACCGACAATCGGCGACTGGGCGTTGATCAAAGGCACTGCCTGCCGTTGCATGTTGGTGCCCATCAAAGCGCGCTGGCCGTCGTCGTGTTCCATAAAGGGAATCAGGGAGGTGGCTACCGAAATAATCTGATTGGAAGCTACGCCAAAAAAATCAATTTTTATCACTTCATCATTGGTCGGCTGGCCGTATTTCCTGACCTCGGCGCGTTCAACCAAAAAATAACCATTTTCGTCAATCGGCGTAGTGAAAGCGGTGGTGATATATTTTTCTTCTTCAAAGGCATCTAAATAAAATATTTCCTTGGTGACCGCCGGCTTAATCGGCAAGAGAACGTGCGCGCTGATTTTTTCCTTAAGTTCTCGGGCCAGTTTTTCGTCAATCTTCGCTCCGGCTTTGGCCACTGCCTTGCCTTTGTCGTCAACCACAGCTTCGCGCAAAATCTTGCCTATGGCGGTCTTGCCGTCATTGGCGATATCGTGCAGAACTTTATAATAAGGCGTTTCAATAAAACCATAAGAATTCAACCGCGCGTAGCTGGCCAAGTGGCCTACCAGGCCGATGTTCGGACCTTCCGGCGTGGCAATCGGACAGATGCGGCCATAGTGAGTGGTGTGCACATCGCGCACGTCAAAGCCGGCACGCTCGCGGGTGAGGCCGCCGGGACCCATGGCAGAAAGCCGGCGCTTGTGCTCCAGTTCTGCCAGCGGATTGGTCTGGTCCATAAACTGCGACAGCTGGGAAGACATAAAAAATTCCTTAACCACGCTGATGACCGGTCGGGCGTTAATCAGCTTATTCGGGGTTAAAGATTCAATTTCCATGGTGGACATGCGATCCTTGACTATGCGCTCCATGCGAGCCAAGCCGACGCGGAACTTATTCTGAATCAGCTCGCCGACCGCGCGCACGCGGCGATTGCCCAGGTGGTCAATATCATCTTCACGGCCCTGCGTAGCATTGAGCTTGATTACTTCTTTGATTATTTCCACCAGATCTTCGCGTCGTAAAATTCTCGTTTCTTTGTTGTTGGGGATATCAAAGCCGAATTTGCGGTTCAGCTTATAGCGGCCGACGCGGTCAAAATCATAGCGGTCAAAACGAAAAAACATGGAATGAATCAGTTGGCGTGCGTTGTCGGTGGTGGCCAGATCTCCCGGCCGGATCCTTTTGTAAACCTCCTTCAGCCCCTCGGCCTCATTCTTGGCAATATCTTTATCAATAGTCGCTTCCAAATAATCAATCTCGCCGGCGGTGGTATTTACGCCGGAAAACAAGGCGCGTATTTCTTCGTCGGTGCCGTAGCCGAAGGCTCGCAAGAGCGAGGTGATGGCAACTTTGCGTTTGCGGTCAATGCGCACCCAGATTACGCCGTTGGCATCGGTTTCAATTTCCAGCCAAGCGCCGCGGTTCGGAATCACTTTCGCGCCGTAATATTTTTTATCCTTAATGAATTCGGAGGTAAAAATCACGCCGGCGCTGCGAATTAATTGCGAAACCACCACGCGCTCAATGCCATTCACGATAAAAGTGCCGCGGCCGGTCATCAAAGGAAAGTCGCCCAAAAAAACTTCCTGCTGGATTGTCTCGCCGGTTTTCTTATTGATGAGCCTGGCTTTGACTCTAAGCGGCGCCTCAAAAGTAATATTTTTAGCGCGGCTTTCCACCTCGTTGAATTTCGGCTCATCCAAGTAATGTTCGCCCAAATAAAGCTCCAAATCACGACCGATAAAGTCGGTGATCGGTGAAACTTCATCAAACAGGTCGGCCAGGCCCTCTTTCAAAAACCAGGCGTAAGAATCTTTCTGCAGCTCAATCAGGTCCGGCATAAGCGCTACCTCGCGGACAGCAGTCAGATATTTCCTGGTTGAGCTTAAAGTTTTGCTGTTTTTGGACATAAAAAAGTCTCAAGCGTTCTAACTTGAGTTAACCCCGTTAGAAATTTCCGCGGATCATTAACTCCACGAAAACTATCTTAGTAAGTAATCCAGCCGTATCAAAGCGGCGTGGCATTTCTAACGGGGTGAATTTATAATTAATTTGAGTAGTAATTCACTAATTTAAAACTTAGGTTGCGGGGGAGGTTTCAAAATTTTGTTTTCGTCTATTTCGTCTATTTTTGGCTTATTTTTAGATAAAAACAAAAAAACGGCTTATGCGCACATTTTTCCGTATGTGGTTTTTCCGTTTTTAATTACAAAAGATTAACTATTTGCCGTTTTTGGAGTTTTTAAAGTTAGTTATAATATTAACAATTCACTGCTCCTTTGTCAAGGGGACTAAGCATAATTTGATAATTTTACAAGTTTATGGTTTTTTTATTTAAGATTAGATTAAATTTAGTAGTTTATAAATTTTTTAAAAATAATTTTTAAGCTACTTATCCACACCGTCTGCCAAGAGCCGAGTCAGCTCTTCTTTAACCACCTGGCGATCATCCCAAGGCAATTTCTCGCCATTGGCCAGGCAGATTGCCTGCTCGGAGCCCTTGCCGGTAATCAGCACCAGATCGCCCGCGCGAGCGATTTCCAAAGCTTTTTTGATTGCCTCTCGCCGGTCGCTGAATCGCCACAAATCATCATTAATAGTTTTTCCGGCCTTTTCCGCCCCAATAAGCACCTGGTCAATAATGATTTCGGGATTTTCGTCGTAAGGGTCTTCATTAGTAACGATTACATAATCAGCGCGCTCCCCGGCAATGCGACCGAGAATCGGCCGCCGGCTCGCGTCGCGTCCGCCGCCGGCCGAGCCGAGCAAATGGATGATGCGCTCATGCGGAATTAATTCAACTGTCTCGTAAAGTTTTTCAATCGCCTTCGGCTCAAAGGCGTAATCAACGATCACCGTAAAATTTTGGCCGCCGCCAGTATTCTGCGACGTCGAAATATCAATTTTTTCCAGACGCCCAGGCACGCCGGCGATTCCCTCCAAGGCGATTTTAATTTTTTCCAGAGGCAGGCCTTGGACGAGCCCGAGACAGACCGCGTTCATCGCGTTCGTCGCGTTAAAATCACCGGTCAGCTTCAGGTTGATTTCCGTTTCAAGAATCTTGAACTTAGTGCCGCTTGCCTCCACCAAAACATCGCCGTAATTTACCAGATTAATTTCTTTGCCGCCGGCTTTATTTTTTCGCGTATAGGCAAATTTTTCCTCGGCCCAAAAATCCAGAAAAAAACCGGCGTGCTCGTCATCCAGGTCGGCAATGATGGTTTTTTTGACGCGCGCGAGCTCCAATTTCTTAAATGTATGTTCGGTTTTTACCACTCGCTTTTGTTCATTGACATATTTGGTTTTGCAATTCTTCAAATGCGCGAACAGTTTGCCCTTGGCCTGCCGATAATTTTCAAAGTTGCCGTGCGACTCAATATGTTCCGGGTAAAGGCCGGTAAAAATCAGGCTGTCATAATTGATGAAGCGGTGCCGGAATTGTCTGATTCCTTCCGAGGTGGTTTCCACGATTGCATACTGGCAGCCGTTCCTGACCATGCGCGCCAAGGTTACTTGAGTAAAAAGCCGGCCCGGCATGCTCATTTTTTTGTCGTTCAGCCACTCTATTCGGCCGTCCGAAAACATCGCGGTTGAGGTGTAGCCGACCTTAAAGCCGCAACCGGATAGCATCTTGGCAATCAGATAAGTGCTCGTTGTCTTGCCGGTGGTGCCGGTTACGCCGATAACGATCAGCTTCTCACTCGGCCGTCCATAGATTACCGCGGCCAAAAAGGCAAACAAAAAATGATAAGCCGGCGCTAGCCGGTTAAATAATTTTATGGGTATTAGTCTTTTTATTATGTGAAGTATTTTTTCCATTATTAATAATACATTGCTAAATTGTTTTATTGTTAAATTGTTAAAAGATAAACAAGTTTCTAATAACAGTTTAGCAATTTAACAGTTTAACAATTATATCTTCAGAAACTTCGTCTCACCTTCCTCACCATCTTATAAATACTATACCAGCCTTCATCATAGACCGCGTCAAAAGTGCCGGGATAATTTATTTCACGGCCGCCGAAACCCTCTTTAAAGCGGGTAACGCCCGGCCAACGCTCCTCGCTGATACCGCATAAATCATAATAGCGATAGCCGAGTTGTTTGGCCAGCTTGATAGTGTGCCATTGCAGGAGATGCGGCGCCATCAGCTCACGGTTTTCGTTCGCGGAACCGCCATGAATATAGGAAACCGTGTCGCCGAAAAAAACCATAATATTACCAACTAGCACCTTATCCTTATGTTCGGCGAAAAATAATTTCAAAAAATCTTTTGGCAGATTAAGCATTGCCTGATAGTAACTTCGGCCGTGGGTGGAAAACTCATCGCGATCACCGGTTTGCGCCATCAGATTCCAAAACTCTTCAAATCGGCCGGCATCAGCCTCAACAATTTTCACTCCCTTCTTTTCAGCCAACTTAATATTGTATCTGGTCTTCTGGTGCATATCTTTCAGCAAATCTTCTTCACCTTTATTCAAATCAAGTACTAAGGTTTTGCTCGGTTGAATATCCAAGGTTTTTACAGTCAAAAAATCAATATCGGTCATGGAAAAAGTCGGGTCAAAGCGCAAAAACATCGCCTCCTCCTCGGCGGCCAGCCGTTTTATTTCATCAAAAAGAATCTTACCCGCCTCATTGTCCCAGTTGCTGCTCTTGAACTGCGGCCCGCGGCCGCAATAGAAATAACTCTTGCCCATCGGCAAACTTTTTTTGATGATTTTGGCGGTCGCGACAATTTCTCCCAGGTCATTCTCCACCCCGATGCGCCAAACCAGGCCCGAAACTTGTTTTTGAAATTCGCCCCACTCCCAGGATTGCAGAAACTGGCTGTGCTTCTGTCCGCCGACAAAATTATCAAGTTGTTTTTTTTCTTCAATTCTTATAAGTTTCATATTTTTTATTTATCCCGTTAGAAATAAATCTCTGCGGACTGTTAAGACTTGATACTTTATATAATCCAAGTAAAATTAAGTAGCCGCTAAAATTTCTAATGAGATCTGCTTAATATTTTTAATGCTCCTCTAATCCGTTCGCCGGGCTTAACGATCTTCGGATCAATCTGCCGCAAGGCCTCGCGCGCCTGTTGGGCTGAATAGCCGAGGGTTACGAGCGCGTCAATTTCATCGCTGTTTGAGCTTGAATCGCCGCCAGACATACCGCCAAAAACCGACCCGCCAATAATCGCTATTTTATCCCGCAGATCCAGTACAATCCGCTCCGCGGTTTTCCGGCCGATGCCGGAAACTTTAGTAAGCATGGTAGCGTCGCCGCGCGCAATAGAGCTTTTTATATCTTCAACTTTAGCGATGGACAAAACGCCAAGGGCCGATTTCGGACCGACACCGCTGATTGATAAGAGCAGCTCAAACATTTCCAACTCCTCCAGATTCTTAAAACCATAAAGAGTTTCCGCGTCCTCGCGCACATAGTGGTGAGTATAAATTTCCAATTGATCACCAATGGTAAGTTCGGCATACATCACCGGATTAACAAAAACCTGATAGCCGATGTCAGCCACCTCGAGAATTAGGTAATTCTTGCCTTTATTTATGAGTT
>Ga0265292_1000638_pt1 | contig 43689 bp, 52 predicted proteins | sample Munlanlewell296A_FD_189080 | JGI IMG/M metagenome (GOLD analysis project Ga0265292, IMG submission 189080) | Leachate microbial communities from a municipal landfill in Southern Ontario, Canada - Leachate well 296A | ecosystem: Engineered > Solid waste > Landfill > Unclassified | place: Canada... | reverse complement strand
ACGCTTAACTTTTTTAATCAGCTTGTTTTCCTTAGTCACGGTGGGGTTCGCTCCCACCCCCAATCATACCCCAAAAGGGTATATTGGGTTAATAAATATTAAGAAAACAGAGATTTAGGACGGCGCCCGATGAATGGAAGAGTGTTGATGAGTGGAATTTCTTCTCCAATCGGAATTACTTCAATATCTACTTTGTTATTTAATAATCCTCTTAATTCCTCGATTTCTTTTCTTAACTCTTTTCCTGATTGATGAAATAATTGTATGATATAATTTGGATTGTTTAATTGTATTATTAATGAATTGATGTTTTGAGATGCTTTGCAGTGCATGACGATCTTTTTTTTATTCTCTTCTGAGATACTCGAATTGACCAGTACTAATGTGAAATAATATCCGAGTTTTGACATATTGAACTGTATTCTTGAGCCAAGAACTATCTTGTCCTTGAATAATTTTCTCGTCTTATATAATGCGAGTTCTCCTGAAATGTTCAATTGGTTTGCAATATCAACAATCCTTGCCCGCGAATTCTCCTCAAGGATACTCAATATCTTCTTCTCATTATTATCTAATACTATAGTATGACCCCCTCTTATTATATTTATTTCCTCTTCTCTGTTGTTCCTGATGAATTTTAACGGATATAACGTCGATTCCATAGGTCTTATGATCTTTAAGTCTCTTATTTTTATATCCTTCATCATCGTCGATATATACTCATTGGATTCTTTCTCATCTCTAAATATATAATTTGCATAGATATCATACTTTGCATATGCAAAGCCCCATGAGAGGATATTTTTAGACTGCAATTTTATGAAGCGATCTTTTGATTCATTATCCTCGAATGTTATGAATACATGTATATGATAATGATATCCTAAGCTCTTATAATTAAATATTGAGAAGAATTTACGTATAATGCCGTCTTTTACATACTTATTAATCCTGTAACTTACCTGTTCTCTTGTGAGGTTTGTCTTTTTAGCTATTGCAGCATATGTCTCTCTATTATTATGGTACAGATAATTCAGGAGTTTCTGATCTATTTTATCCAGCATATACTACTAGTGTATATTATTATATATAAATTTATCGAAAAACTAAATGAAAATTGTATAATAATTTAGTATCATAATAAAATAACACCAATAATTACTTATATACAATTGTATTTCAATAAGAAGATATCTGAGGATAAAAACGAATTGCGAACAACTACTGGTGAGCATATGAATCCTGACTTAAAAACAAGACAAGAAGATCTCGAAAAAAAACTATTTGGTGCACCGTTTAGTGAAGTAAAAAAGATGTCTCTCATACGCAAAGCTATTACTTCACTACGATACACGGCAATACTCAACACCCCGGTGTATGGTGATTATTTATTATTTAAACAAGCAAGGATTGATGCGGATTTTATGCAAGAAATAAATCACGAAAAAATGGGGTCTTTTAATAGATATAACATTATAACAACTGCAGGAATAATGTTCAAATATAGCCTTATTTATGACATGATATGTCGATGATAAAACACGTTTATTCTTAATACTTCTTCAATAAATCACCAATCGATGCACCAATAGCTGCAGGACCCGAGACGATGAAGAGTATCTTTATGAGTTCAGAAGTTCCATCCGCAAGATAGATCAGTCCAAAGATGTAGGTAAGGATGAATGCGACGATGATCGCAACAATATAGAATGCAAGGAGCCGTTTAATCCAGAATTGTCCAAATTTTCGATTATCGGTTTTTAGGACGCGTTTATATCCAATAAAATAGATTTCCGCAGTAAGAACAAGCAGTGTAAAGAGGATAATAATCCAGATATGGATAAATGGCATTGCACGAACAATAGTAAGGAGATTTCCTGAAAAGATGATGCTGAATCCTAAGAATAATGAGCCGACAAATGCGCGTAAGATATCTTTCTCAGAAAAATGTTCGGGAGTCTTATCGATGCTGTTCTTAATATCTTCAACATCTTTTTTGATGGTGATATTTTCAAATTGAATATCTTCTATTTCTCTTTCCAATCTACTTATGCGTTGATGCATCTCAAGCCTCTTTTTTTATATTCTTGCGTCTTGCGATTTAAATAGTTGATGGTTTAGAAAATTATTCTCAGTATCTATACGCGGTGAGTACTTCATATTTTACGATGTCACAAATACAAACTTTGGCAGGTATAATGATCTTCGTATCTTTATTTACTTGTGCTCCTGCAATGAGAGATTTTTTTGAATAGTGCATTCCTGCAATATAGAACGGTGTAGTGTGCGGAGTGATTTCACTCGTGCGATGAGTATTTGCTGATCCATTATGTTGCAGTGTGAGTGCTGCTAATTCAATAACCAGTATTTTGTTATGGAGCGTTTTGTTGCTCCATCCTCCCGTAAACATCATGAGTTGTGCGTTATATTGTAATGGGATGATATCATTAAAGATATATTGCATCCCTAATGTACTGAACCTCTCGTATAATTTGGTTCTTATATCTTCGCAATCCATTGATTCAACTGAAAATAATTTTTCGCTTCTTCTATCAGTATTTTTCGGTGTAGACACGGAGTAAGGAGGGTAATACGTGTATTTATAAATTTATTCCTCTCCTGTAACAAACGTTGCAATATCTATCTTCTTCAATTCATCCTTGATGATTTCGACTATTGCTTCCTGATGCGCCTGGACGAATTTGATGGTTCCAGCCATTTCGTGTCCGCCACCGTCAACATTGGATTCGGGAAGTCGCTCCTTAATACGATCAATGATATGTTGTACGGGAAAGACTGGTTTTGTTGCGCGAACAATAATCATATCAGAGAGGAGTCCAAGTGTCAATACTGCCTGATGTTCCTTGCCTTCTGCCACAATATCATGGATCATGCCGATTACTTTTCCGGGTGTCGGATACGTGAATCGTAATGTGTATTTTTCCAGATCAATAGTCGAGAGTGTGACTCCATTAATATCTTGGGTCCGTAAGTAAGGGAGTGTGCTTTGCAGTTGTGTTTCAACACCGGCATTCACTTCAGTATTGATGAGTTCGACGAGTGGTTTATTGATATATAATTCTTCAAATAATCCGCGTGCAGCATCAAAGCGCATATGATAAGATGTGAAATCAATTGCAATACCGATTTTTTTGAGTTCATCCTCGCTTTTACCGGTAAGTGCAATATATGCGTGGCGCTCGGGAATTTCGCAGCGGTCGCTGATTGCGGCAACTGCGGGAATCACTGGATTATCAAATGTTTCATCAATCATGCGTGCAAGTTCATAACAAAGCATTCCTGCACTGGTCTTGCTGTCGAGTCCGAACATGTAAGGGTTGAGATGGAATGAAAGATAGGGGCATACAGTTGTTTTTCCATTTTTTATGATGACTGGATTATGATGGTCAATAACAATTGCTTCGTGACCAGTTGCGGTAAGCAATTGAAATCCGAACATATCTTCAGGTGTTGAACCATTATCAGTAACAATAATTAATGGTTTTTGTTGTTCATGTTTATCAGTCAATCGTTTCGAGAGTGCTAAATCGCGAAAGACATCTGCAGTCTCATAGAATGGCGCCTTACTCGGTGATCGGTAAAGATTATGTTCAGGATTAATACCCATGCGATCCATGACATTTGTAATACTCATATCAAGGCAGAGTCCTGCGCTGATGCCGTCAGAATCATTATGATGACGAATCATGATAGGTTGATTCGTAATAATCGCTTTTCTGATGCGTCTTGCAATTTCAATAAATCGCTGTTGCATGAGTGGATAGCGGTCCGAGGAGATACTGAAATCTGTTCGTTTTGGCGCACTGATTTCGTCAATGATTTTTGAGAAGTCTTTACTTGCCTTTCGAATTTGCATGATTTCAATTTGTAATCGCCCCGCTCGTTCACTGACAGGCCCTTCTAATTGTACAATATCATCGACATCAAAATCTGAGTCTTTCGTGACTGCATCAACTGTTCCATAGACATCAGTCACACTAAAGATGACGGGGCCAGGTCTTGCTTTACGGCTGATTTTGACGATTCCGTCAAAGAAGTCTCCGGCTTTGAGTTCACTGATCTTGATATTGTTTGTTTGGGCTTCGTGGCTCTTTTTTTCTGTCGGTGCATCGCTTGTTCTTTTCGCATGATGCGGTGCTGTTGTCTTTGTATGTTCTGTTTTTTTATGTTGTGTCATTTGATAACTCCGTGAGAATCTGTGCATTTCGTGTAATATTATGTATCAACAATATACTGTTATGTGGTTTATAATATTGTACTGTTCTCACATACTTTGTGTTCAATTTTTTTATGTTTAATCAACGCTGAGAATGAATCCTGCACAAGGATTATGTTTGGTCTCTCTTTCGTTCAATCAGGAAAACGATAAGGAATATATAAATCTTGCGGAATTGAATTCTTTCAGCATATTTTTATCGACGATATTTACTGATACGCATTCGTGATATATTGTTGCGCCATGCGATAAGAGTTGAAGAATGATGCGTTGACTGCAATGACATATCCCATGATTCTGATCCATGCGTCATGGTTCCCGTAGAATGTGGGAATGATCGTCTGTTCAAGTTTTGTATAGAGGTCGAGTGCTTCATCAATAGCGTCAGGATCATTATTGAATCCCGGATCATTTGGATGCGGTCCTAAACTCCAGCCCGTAACTCCTTCAATATGTCCTTCAAGCCACCATCCATCAAGTGTCGAAAGATGGGGTACGCCATTCATTGCAGCTTTCATCCCTGAAGTTCCTGATGCTTCAAGTGGGCGCTGCGGGTTATTCAGCCAGACGTCGCATCCTGCAACCATTTTTTGCGCAAGACCGATATCATAATTTTCGAGAAATACTATTTTTAGTGGTCCCTCTTCTTTATTGATCTCACGACTTAATCTGATGACGTGCTTGATGAGATCTTTTCCCGCGTAATCTTTAGCATGTGCTTTTCCTGCAAATACGATTTGGATATCGCCAACTTTTTTTGCAATTTCTTTAAGTTTTTTGATGTCGCCAAGGATCATATCTGGGCGTTTATACGGCGTGAATCTTCGCGCGCAGCCAATCGTGAATCGTAATTCATGAAATTCTGCGCCAGTCTTGGTGTTGATCTCTTCGATAAGTTCTTTTTTTGCTTGCATATGCGCATTCCATAGTTCTTCTTTAGGGATAGAACACACATACCGTAGACTATAGGGATCGTGCGCCCATCCTGCAAGATGTTTATCAAATACTTCCTTAAAATATTTGGATGTCCAAGTTCCGGGATGTACGCCATTTGTTATCGCATCGATTTGATAATGAGGAAACATTTCGCGGGCAACTTCGCCATGTCGTATTGCGACACCATTAATATATTTGCTATAATTCAACCCAAGGAGCGTCATATTAAATTTATTGTCAATAAGTGATTCTTGGATAATAGATTCAGGAACAATCCCGCCGGTAATACGCAAGAAGAGGTCCCGGTCAAATCGGTCATGTCCTGCAGCGACAGGAGTATGAGTTGTGAATACGCAACTATTTTTGACTTTTTCTTTATTATCCGCACCCGAATAATTTTTTCTAAGCAGTTCGACCACGAGAAGTGCCGCATGTCCTTCATTCATATGATATTTACTGATATTTTCACCGAGTGATTCGAGCATACGAACGCCGCCGATTCCAAGAATAATCTCTTGGGCTAATCGATAGCGGGAATCGCCACCGTAAAGAAATGAGGTGAGTGTACGATCATACGCGCTATTTCCGTCAATATTTGTGTCAAGATAATATATAGGAATACTATGCCCGGTAATTCCATTAATGATCAGTTTCCATGCACCAACAATCACATCACGACCTTCAATTTGTACTTTGATATGGTTTTGAAGTGGGATAAGCCTATCTGAGGGATTCCAGTGTACGGGTTCTTCAATTTGGTTACCGTCACTATCCATTTTTTGATGAAAATATCCTTTCTCGTTAAGAAGCGTGATGCCAATGACGGGAACATTCATATCTGCATAACTTTTCAGAAGATCTCCTGCAAGCATCCCGAGGCCGCCAGAATACGTAGGGATCGTATGGCTAATACCAATCTCCATACTAAAATATGCAACACGACCTTGCGTAGTTATACCCATGTGGGTATGTTGGTTGCAGGAATATAAAAAGATGATATATAATTTTAAAGTGGTGAAGAATAAAAAGAATATGGCCCCGGCGTGAGTTGAACACGCTACCTTCGCTGAGTGAGAGCGACATCATGCCGTTAGACCACGAGGCCGTTGAATGTTAAAGGAATTCTACATCGACTTCCATTTGATCGTATGTTGGGTATTGTTCGATAATTGCGGGGATGAGTTTTTCTTTTTTTAAATATTTTGCGAGTTTTTCTGCGATTCCGGTATTCGTGATAAGTCGAAGTTTTTGATTGTCGATATCGATGTATGCGGGTGGAATGGTGAATTTTTTGATGATATCTTTTCTTGTCAGTTCTAATTTTTTAATTATTTCTGTTCTATTTTTTATCCCCCGCAATTGTTTTTTATAATTAAATCCGGGTTTTGTTTCAGGAAGATAAATCGCTCCGCGGATAAGCGTTCCGTCAGCGGTTACCATGTCAAAGAGTTTTGCAGTATTCTTTGCGCGCTTCTTCAATCGATTACCGAGTTGCACTTTATCTTTTAATTTGCAGGTACAATAATGCACATTCATCTTCGGATACTTTTTTGAAATATGTTGTAGAATCTCCATCGCAAGTTCCTCTGAACCTTTGGCTCCATAATACGAGGAATTACGCGTCTTAACATTCTTGATTTTGAATGCGTCAGCGTCAGATATTTCAAGTTCGTTGAGATTGATGAAATTAACATAGGGTGTAAAATAGTCGATGACTTTTCTTGTCTGCGGAAATGTTTTTGGGAGTAAGGGTATTTCTATTCCGATCTTGAAATGATATTTACGCTTATGCGTTTTTGCATCGAAAAATAGACTCGTCCTGTTCCATAATTTATCAGAAAATATTTCGGGATGGAACCTTAATTCATCAAGACCTGCATCATCAAGTTTTCGGAGGTTCATTTCGCTCAATAGATTCATACTCGTATAGAGGTGGATATGAAATTTCTTGCCAAACTCTTTTTTTAATAATCGAATATATTCGCATGTTCGTTCAATGCGCGCAAGCGGATCTCCGCCCGTGAATCCTGCGCCTTTGGATTTGCATGCTTTTGCCTCGCTAATGATTGCCGCAATCTCCTTTTCGCCTGTCAATTGTCGCTCATTTGCAAAGATCACATCACGATCCTTCTTCTGTTCAGAGAGTGGGCAGTAGGAACATTGCCGCGGGCAAATGCCGGTGACAAACATGACAAGTTTCTCGCCTTTCACACATTGCATGCAACCTTGAGGAAGCGTATTCAATTTCCAGGAATAAAATTTAGTTTTTTGGATCATGTTCTAAACAATTCCTGATAATTCCTATATATCATATTCGCAGTCTCTTCAATAGTTAGTCCTTTAATCTCTGCAATCTTTGCAACAATGAGTTTAATTGTCCGTGGATCATTGCGTTCTTCCCGCTGGGGCGCAAGATGTGGTGAATCAGTTTCTGTAATTAATTGATTCATTGGTGTATCGCGCACGATTTCCTGGAATTGCTGGGTCTTCAAGACAAGTGCCGGTATGGAGAATGTCCATCCATTATCGCGGGCACGTTTTACTAAATGTTTTCGACCACAAAAACAATGCATAATCACTTTACTATTCCCTTTCATCCCTTCTGATTCGAGGAGTTCGATGAGTCCGAATTCTGCGCCGCGCGAATGTAAAAGGATTGGGACATCGAATTTCTTTGCAAGACGAATAAATCGAATGAGTGCATCTTTCATGATCTTTTTGCGTTCATCATTCATCTCAATCTCTTTATACTCAAGCCCCACTTCGCCGACTGCAATCGCCTTCTTTGATTTTAATTGTTCTTCAATAAATGTGAATTCCTGTTCGAGTCTGTCAATTTCTCCTGTTTCAACCCATTCAACAATATGTGTCGGATAGATGCCGAGTGCTGCTCTGCAGTTCGGATGTTTTTTTGCAAGTTCGAGAACTTCACGATTACTCTTATCATGTATGCCATTATTGAGAATGATATTAATAGTATCCTTTACGCATGCCGTGATAATCTCCTCTCTATCTGAATCAAATTCCTTCATATCCAAATGTGCGTGGACATCAATAAAGAGCATACTTCATAGAATAAGAGAGGTTTTAAAAAGTTATAGGAAATTAGGGGGTTGTCGGAAAATAGTTTTAGCATCAATGTGCGAGTGTTCTCTAACAAAGGTCGAGAAAATAGTGTAGAATTGCAAATGACACTATTTTCCTTCGAAAGCACATCTTAACACGAGCGATGCTAAAAACGAAGTTTATTTTCCGACAACCCCGGAAATTAGAGTCTTGTGAAATGAAGATTTTACAAGAGCCTGAAAAAAGAAAAAAATTATTGAAATACATACTTGAACGTAAATCGGTGTTCTAGTATGGGCGTTATACTTCCTTCTGCCTTATTTTGTAATGCGGGGTTGTATGATATAGATATGTTATCTGTTAATTTTTTTTCAAGATTTACTTCACCATACATCCATTCTACTCCGTTTGTTCCGTTAAGATTTACTTCTCCAAAACTTGATATTTTCATATCTAGTGGAAGTTCAGCTTCAGCATAGTATCCTGCAACACATTTGTTATCTACAGGAGTTCCATTACTGGTGAAATATTTTGGAACAACATATACTTTTGCAAACGTCTTGTCGGGTGTCGGAACAACTATGCTTACTCCTAATCCTGCATGGTCGTCAAATCCTGAGCCATTAACCATTTGACCCATTACACCTACATTCTCGACCACTTGTTTTGTTAATGCTGTTTTTGAGAAATAACTGTTTCCATCGCTATAAAATTCTGCGAATGTAAATCCTTTAATACCTGCGGGTAATTGGTATTCTGCATTTAGTCGCTCATAGGAACTTCCTGGTTTCAATGACTTGATTACTTCTGCATTTACATTCTGTGCATGTATATTCATGCTTGTAATTGCTGAAATTCCTGCGATCCATAATGCGATATTTTTAATTGTTTTATTCATTTTGTTTCACCTTTTTTTTATTGTATATAAAGTATAGAATACTTTTATACAACTTAAAAATTTTTGATTTGCGATAGCAAATTTTTCTTGTAATGCTTGATGGCTCGTCTTTTGGAATAACAAATTCCAAGCCACCAAACATCTTATTACTACCTGATAGTGATATATCTATTTAAATATTCGCTCTCCATTTTTGGAGGAAAAAAGAAAGTTTTATATATGAATTAAGCACAAATTGAGTATGGATCCTTCAATTCTAGAAGACATCGGTCTTACAAATGCAGAAATCAAAGTCTATCTTGCACTATTAGAACTGGGAAGCAGCACTGCCGGACCAATCATTGAAAAATCTGGATTGCAGAGTTCTGTGGTCTATATGACATTTCAGAAACTTTTAGATAAGGGTTTAGTATCTACCATAAAAGAGGGTAAACGCACACATTATCAAGCATCAAATCCCCGAAATATTGTTCAATATATTGATGATAAGAAAGAACGATTTGTAGAGCTGTTACCTGAGTTGTTATTAAAACAACAATTGGGTGGAACAAAAAGAGATGCGTCTTTTTTTACGGGAGTTAGGGGTGTAAAAGAATTGCTCTATGAATTATTAGAAGCAGGAGGAACCGAGCATCACACCCTCGGGTCACCTGGGGTTTCTAATGTCATTTTTCCCGAAGCATGGTGGATCAGTTATCATATCAAACGGGCTGCTATGGGCATTAAAGCAAAATTAGTTTTTAATGAATCGCTTAAAAAATATAAATCTAGCGCAGAGTATCCTTACTCTGAGACGCGTTATACAAATTTTGGTCTTGATGAACCATTGACTGAGACAATTATTAGAAATAATACTGTGGGCATCATTATTTGGACTGATAAACCTATCGGGATTTTAATCCGTAACGAAGCAGCTGCAAAATCTTATGATAGATATTGGAAATATCTGTGGGATGCTGCAAAGAAATCATAATATGTTGTTTTTCTCGTTGATGGTTATTATTGTTCAAACACAGTCAAGAAATTACTTTCTCTTCGTATTTTTCATCCCTTCTTCAATATCAACACTATACTTTCCGTCGCCATAGCGATAGACGACGTTTTCAGTATTCGTCATCAGACTGTTAAGATCAATTTCGTATTTGCCATCTTCGATGATATTGATGGTTTCAGTATCAAAAATGATGATCTCATTATTTTCTTCATCATCGGGTTCGTAAAATGTTTCGGTGATTTGTGTTTCAGACGCATTCTTGCGTTGTGTTGTTTTCTTTTTATTGCGAAAATAGAATCGTGTATTGCCGCAGATGCATCCATTACGTAATACGTCATCATCATTCTCGTATATGACCTTACATTTGGTGCATCGATGAATCATGATTTCCCCTTCTGTTGCTGTACTGTTTTTTTAAGAAATATCTTCTGGAGATGCATTTCAAGTATCTCGGGGGATTGTTTCATCTCTTTGATGATAAGTGCCGGTCCAATGATGGTGATTCCATGCGGGATCATAGACTCTTTCTTGTTTTCCAAAAGCCATGCTGCAATTTTCTTTTTGCATTGTTGTATTTTTGAATACGTTTGCCTGTATGATTCATGCAGGACTGTGATTTCAATACCTGAAAAATGTTTCCCGGTGGCATCAATATGACGCATCGATTCCTGGATGAGTAGCCCTTCTTCTTCTGGTTTTAATCGTCCTTCAATGAGTAGGATGCGATTATCACGGATGAGACTCATCAAAAAATCAATACGGTCATAAGTGCCCATTTGTACTATGCGTTGAAAGGGGATATAGTGGAAAGTAAGCATCTTAATGTCTCTTTACCTGTTTACGCGCTTTAAGTACTGCTTCATAGAATTCATCCATATGCCGAGCAAATTTTGCGCTAATACCGACGACGTGATAGTTTGGGTAGTGTGTTGCAATCTTTTCTAGTTTACTTGATTTCAAATCGATTTTATTTGCAACAATGATGACAGGGATTTTTCGTGCTTCTAAATTGCCGATAATGGTGAGATTAACCTGATTATACGGATTTTTCGTCGAATCGAGGACGAGAATGACAATATCGACACGATCGAGCCATTTGATTGATTCAATGACGCCACGGGTCGCTTCTTTCGCACGCTGTTTTGCTTCCTTTGCATTCATGCCACTCCTGACAAACTTTTCATAATCAATACGTGTTGCAATACCGGGAGTGTCCACAAGATCAAATACCATTCTCTTTTTTGCATGAGAAATTGTGATGCGGTTTTTGACAGTCACTTTTCGTGTTTCATGTGCAATAGGGGAGACTGCGCCCATTTCTTCGTCAGTATTCAGGATGTCTTTACAGATGCGATTTGCAAGCGTCGTCTTCCCACTATTGGGTGGGCCATAAATTCCGAGTTGAATAATCTTCTGTGAACCAAAAATAGTGTCGTAGAATCTGCTAAATAATACTTTTAATCGTGTGAACATAAAACCTCGAGTTTTTTTGTATATCTTTACTTTTACTATAAAGAATTGGTGTTACCTTCAAGTTCATTTAAAAAGTTTGCTCTCGCAAACGGGTGAGTTGAATCTTTTTTACGTTGTTTGTGCCATTCGCATTACAATAGGTTTTCAATTGAAAATTTTACCATTTGCAATTCTATAAAATTTTCTTAAGAGTTTATGAGAAGATGTTCATCTTAGGCACAAACAATGTTTTTACATGCGTCTTCTTATGAATCATGAACAATGAGTATTTTTCCGTCGTTTTTAGAGATATTATTATATCCTATCCCGATTGTTGATTCATTACTGACATAGTATTCGAGAAAATAAATCTTTTCTTTTGAATCAGCATATTTCAGGACGATTTCCGTACTATTTCCGACGCCGATGCTGATATTAATCGTGTATTCTTCTCCGTTGACATTGGTAGGGATTGTGAATTGCCGAAAATACCCGTCGCTTACTGATTCTGCGATACGTAATTCTGCAAGAACAGTATTCATGACTGCATGCGCGGATTGATCGGTTGCATCCTCTGATCGGGATGCCATGTGCTGTTCAATAACAATAAAAATCGCGATAAATACAAAGAACATGAATGTGGTAAGAACCACGAATTCAATAGCATACTGTGCTTTACGATTCATTTTTAACTCAACTCACGATACTCATGAGTACATGATCTGTTTTTGATTCAAATTTTATTTTGTGAAGACCGGGTTCAATGGTTCCGAGGGTCGAATTTTCGAGTTGGCCATAACAGGAATCATCCTCGCATGCAGTGCCATTCATGAATGTTTTTGTAATCATATCAGTATTCAAGAAAAATACTGCTTCGCTTGTTCCTGAACTGAGATCATATTCGATGATGAGTTCACGTTTATGAAGTACATATATTTGATTCACGTTCTTTGGGATATTAACCTCAATAGTGACTATGGATCCTTCTGCAAGTCCATAAATTTGTTCACTATTTATTTGCATAGTGCTTCCAATCTTATTGATCTGTGAACGAATGACGCCTTCGTTTGATGCCTGCGAATAATTATAGAAAAGAATACTCGTGGGGATGAGGATTACAAGGGAAAGCGAGATAATAAGAATATATTCCATTGATGCTTGCGCATGGCTATTTACCTCACGCTTTATGTCACACCTCTTCACCATATTCACATTAGATTCAATGGGATTTAAAAATATTGTTGTATACTGGTCGTATAACTTATGATATCAGAGGGTATTTGCATAGTACAGATAAATGCCTACTATATATAGTATGAATCCACAGAATGAGCCGCGGTTACAAATACGAAATATTTATAAAACTCCTCTCAATCCGCAAATACATGGGTGACGAATCATTTAAGGATGTCGACGAATTGATTGAAGAATCAGAAGAATCAGCTGGAGAATCAGAAGAATCAATCTCAGGCTCACCTACGCAAAAGGCATCTGAATCTCCTATTACAAAAAATAATTCTAATCAACAAAATCGTAATCAATCCAATCATAATCAACCAAATCATAGGAAAGAACAGTTAGTAGCGCAAGGAAAACTAGTGAAAACTACTCCTGAAAAAACCATTACTCCGAATATACCGCAGAAAAAAAAGCACGAACATCCTGTACATCATGAAGCGCATCCTAAACATCATTTTTTAATCGGACTTTTCGAGAAACATTACAAACCGCTCATGCTAATCTCAATGCTTCTCCTCATATTTTCTATCGGCGTCATCGGCTATACGTATGTAAAGACTGGCGACATTGTCGATAAAGGGGTCACTCTTAAAGGCGGAATTACACTCACCGTACAACTGAGCGAAAAAGTGAATCCTGATGATATTCAAACATACTTTCGAGAGCAATTTCCTAAAGCAGATATTAGTGTGCGAGCTTTTGGGCGAACTGAAGGTTTCGGTGGAATTATCGTCGAATCATCAGGTGTCGAAGAAACGCAACTCATCAGTACATTAAAAACACGATTTCCTAACTTAAAAGACACTGACTATTCTACGCAAATTGATGGTCCAAGTTTAGGCGCATCATTTTTTTCGCAGACCCTTAAAGCAGTATTTATTGCATTCCTCTTCATGAGCCTTGTCGTATTCCTTTATTTTGGTGAGGGATTGAAGTGGAAGTGGATTATGACCATTGTCTCACTTGTTATAGGATTCGTGATGTTTTATGCGCATTCGATTATCACTTATAGTATTGCAATTATTCTTTTGATTATCATGATGGTGCAATATTATCGTATTAGTGTTCCGAGTTTTGCAATTATCCTTTGCGCATTCTCTGATGTCCTTTTTTCACTTGCAATATTCAACCTTTCCGGTATGAAACTTAATATTGGTGGAGTCGCAGCATTTCTGATGCTTGTCGGTTACAGTATTGATACTGATATTTTAATGTCTGTTCGCGTCTTGAAACGTCGTGAAGGAACAGTATTTGATCGTATTATGGGTTCGATGAAGACTGGAATGATGATGTCGATTAGCGCGCTTATTGCAGTACTCTCAGCCTATTTTCTTTCAAGTTCAGATATTATCCGAGAAATCATGTTCATCCTTGCGGTAGGATTATTTGCAGATATTATATTCACATGGATTCAGAATGCAGGAATACTGCGTATGCATCTTGATAAGAAGGGATGGAAATAAATTTAATAATAAAAATTGAGTGATTGATACTATGAGTCTTAAAAAAGTATTTCAAAGTTGGAGAATCTGGGTACTCATTATTTGTCTCGTTTTTTCACTCGTCGCGCTTTACCCCTATCCTTGGGCTGATGGCGTTGCTATTCGTAGTGTCGTAAAAGATTCTGCCGCAAGCCTTGGAAATATCCAAAACCCGAAGCCGAACGCTCCACCCATGAGTCGCGAAGTCATTTCTGCAATCAACAATATCCCTATTAAAACTACCGATGATTATGCGGCATTTACGAATAAACTTACCGCGGGCGTAACGCTTTCTATCAAAACAAATAAAGATATCTATAAAGTCATTGTTCGACCAAAGTATAATATCACCACTCTCAACGAGACTGAACTCCTCAATTATACTGAATCAACATTTAATGAGACATTGAACACCACAGTTAATGTGACTAAACAGAAAACTGTTTTTAAGACTGAAAAGACAGTTATTGGTGTCGAAGATATTGGCCTTCGCGTCTATAATGCGCCAACATCTAATATTCGTATGGGACTTGACCTGCAAGGCGGAACGCGGGTACTTTTAAAACCTGAAGAAACAATCCCGCGTGAAGAACTCGATACAGTCGTCGAGAATATGAAAGAACGACTCAATGTCTATGGACTGAGCGATATTGTTGTAAAGACAACTACTGATCTTGATGGACAAGATTTCATTCTTGTAGAGATTGCCGGTGCAACTGATGATGAAGTCAAAGATCTTCTTGCACGTCAGGGTAAATTCGAAGGAAAAATCAGTAATCAAACAGTATTCAAAGGCGGGCAAGATATCAAATATGTCTGTAAAACCGCAGACTGTTCACGCATCCAATCATGCGATAGATCAGGAACAGGGTATGCATGCAGATTCTCGTTTGCAATAACACTGAGTCCAGATTCTGCACAGCGCCAAGCAAGTTTAACAAAAGATATGCCGGTAAAAATTGAGAATGGTGAAGGATTCCTTGAGAGCAATCTCGATCTCTATATGGATGATGAACTTGTTGATTCATTACGTATTGGCGAAAGTTTGAAGGGAAGGGCTGAAACTGATATCTCGATTTCAGGATCAGGAACAGGCGCAACCCAACAGGAAGCCATGACTTCAGCAACACAGAATATGAAGCGATTACAAACAGTACTCATCACTGGTTCGCTTCCAGTAAAACTTACGATCATGAATAGTAATAATATGAGTCCCACACTCGGTAATGAATTTATTGGAAATACGTTATGGGTTGGCTTTGTTGCAATGATATTGGTTGTACTTGTCATCATGCTCCGTTATAGAAAATTTGTTGTTTCAATACCTGTTACGATTACACTTTTCTCTGAAGTTGTTATCTTACTCGGTGTTGCAGCGCTCATCGGGTGGAATATTGACCTTATTGCAATTGCTGCAATTATTATTGCCATCGGAACAGGGGTTGACAGTCAACTGGTTATTATTGATGAGATTTCTGGATCCTATCGGTCAGATGACAGTTCGAATCTTGGATGGAAGGATCGCATCAAGAATGCATTCTTTATTGTGTTTGCATCATACTTCACACTCGTTGTTGCAATGATCCCACTCCTCTTTGCAGGTGCCGGGTTATTGAAAGGTTTTGCACTCACGACAATTCTCGGAGTCAGTATCGGAGTCTTTATTACAAGGCCTGCATTTGCAGTCATTGCAGAGAACTTACTTAAAGAATAAATGTAACTACTTTCTTTTTTAGATTTTAATTCTTATTCGTCACAATATGTTACTCGTCATTTACAGAAATAGATCCTATCCTTATCTTCCTCAATGACTTTAACCACAGTAAAGATTGTCATAATCGCGTTTTCTATCCGTTCACATTTCGGTGAGCGTTTGAGGAATGTGAGAATGAATCGATCTTTACCGACGCGTTTAATCTCTGCAAGACCTTTTTTGATATCATAAAAGTTTTGGATTGCAGTAATTGAGATGATGACGTCGAATTCGTGGTCGCGAAACGGAAGTTTTTCAGCGTAGCCGACCTGATAACTTGATGCGCCAGATGCTGCACGTTCAATAAGTTTTGGACTGGGATCAATCCCTACGCGTCGCGTACAATCAAAAAACACTGTACTGATGCCGGTCCCGCATCCGACGTCGAGGAGATGATCTGCGGGTGTGATAAATTCGTGAATGTCATGATTTTTTGCAAGTTCATCTTTGATGATTGCTAATTTCTTTTCTTGTTCTTCTCCATGTAATGTATCATATCCTTCTGCAATACTGTCATAGTATGAATCATAGGTTACTTTTGGTTTGTCCATACTGCTTCTAAATCCTCTGTTCTTTATATTTTTTTCTTGTTTATGTATTTCCCTATTTTTCAAATCATCAAATTTATAAACGACTTTTTTCTCCGTTCATCCATGGGCTCGTAGTCTAGTGGCTATGACGTCTCCTTGACGAACGAAGTGAGTCAAAGCCAGGAACGCAGTGACGCTGCCTTGACGTTCAAAATGGAGAAGGTCGCCGGTTCGAATCCGGCTGGGCCCATTTATCTTTATTTAATTCTTTTTTCGGGGTTGTCGGAAAATAAACTTCGTTTTTAGCATCGCTCGTGTTAAGATGTGCTTTCGAAGGAAAATAGTGTCATTTGCAATTCTACACTATTTTCTCGACTTTTGTTAGAGAACACTCGCACATTGATGCTAAAACTATTTTCCGACAACCCCTCTTTTTTCGTAAACTATTAAAACGCTGCCTCTATTATTCTCTTAAAAAGAGTGTGAATATGAAGTATCTTCCGGATATTATACAATTGAAGGCAAGTCCAAAACCTGAACGATTCATCTTTACGTACAGTCTTTTTCTTTTTGTTCTGGGAATACTCCTCTATATCGGCATCTTTGCAAATTATTATTTATTGAATACACCGATTTCACTCGGAATGAACCTTGCGTATATCGGGGGGATTATTCTTCTCTTAATTCTCGAAACGATTCTCTCATACGTAAAGTATCATACGATGGTCTACAGTTTTTATGAGCAATATTTTGAGATTAATACGGCGAAACGTGTGCATATTGACTATACTGCTATCTCTTCGATGGAATTTCGTGCGAATAGGATTGATGGAATTTTTTCGACAGGAACAATCATGCTAAAACTTTCGGATGGGAAGAAGATTGCAATCAAACATATTGTGAAAGCAAATGAGATTTATTTCTTTCTGCAGAAGAAAGTGAAAACGTAGGGGTTGCCTAGAAAATTACGCTTCGCTTTTTAGCGTCGCTCGTATAGGATGAATAACCCTATGGAAAAATTTACCATTTGCAATTCTGTAAATTTTTCTGGACATATTTTTTGATGATACTCGCACATTGACGCTAAACCATTTTTCAGGCAACTCCCTAAATCGCAGTAAACTTTAAATACTACTACTCTTGGAATTGGGAATATGGAATTTAAACCACTCTTTCGTACACTTGCACAGAGCATTAATCCGTATGCATATCATGAACTCCGCGAACATAAGTTTGCGTATGCAATGAAATATTTCTGTTTTTTACTCCTTCTTTTACTTGCAATCATGTTCATCCTGTTTATCCCTGCATTATTCTATGCCCCGCAAGACATCCAGTCTGCAGCAAGCAATTTTAATACATTCACATTCAAATCAGACATCTCATTTGATACACCGTTTATCTTTATGGAAGACCCCCTTGTCGTATTCTCAAAAAATGCCACACTCGGCGATGCAACGCTTCTTTTTACTGACAATGGAGTATACTATCGTTCATTTATTGTCTTTGGAAAAGTGCAGGAGCTACCCTTTGATAAAGAAACTGACATTAAAAATGATGCTTATGCGACGCGAACACTAAGTATGTTCCTTTTTTTCCTCGGGCCATCACTCTTTTTTTGGGCATTTGTTGTCTTTGCAATTTATTTTTGGATTATTATTTTTATTACGTTTTTGTTAGGAATACTTCTTACCCGATTATTATCAATTCCACTGCGACTTTCACGAATCCTTAAAACCGCGGTATATACTTCCACAATACTTGTCGTACTCCAACTTATCTTAATGCCGTTCTATCGACTCTTCTATCTCCCCATCATTGCGTATTGGATACTCTTTATCATCGTCATTGTTGCGATAAAAGATGGTGAAGAGAAACCCGGAACTTCAGTAGCGTATGATGCGCCTAAACATTCGTCAAAATCCGGTATTTGGGATAAACCCTCCTCTTCATCTCGCGAAGATCGTCATACTCGTGGTGATGAATACCCGACGCCAAGTGCGTCTAAACGTAAGCGATCTTTTGACGAAGAAAACGACGGGTATGTGACACTGAAATAATCATTGAATATCATGGCAACATTCTCTGATATCATTAATCCTGTACAAACAGTTCTCGTCTCCTGTCGAGGGAATGCAAAACTTGTCGGAAAATCAGTAAGCAAGGATAATCTTATTACTGTCGATTGGCATACGATGGTTAACATCAATCCCTTCCTTTATTGTATATCCATCGGTAAGACGCGATTTTCGTATGGGTTAATCAAAGAAAGTGGTGTGTTTTGTGTCAATTTCATGTCATTGAGTAAAGAGAAAGAAGTGCTTTATTGTGGGAGAAATTCTGGAAATTTCAATAATAAGTTCGCAAAGACCGGTCTGCATAAGATTGAATGCGAGAAGATTGATTGCTGCAAAGTGCAAGAAGCAGTTGCAGTTTTAGAATGTGAAGTTATTGAAACAATTGATTTTGCAGATCACACACTCTTTATTGGCAAAGTTGTCCATTCAGGGTTGAAGGATAAGAATGCGAAACGATTATTCCATCTCAAGAATGATGATTTTACGACAACGAAATAAAAACATTTATATATCCTCGAGACCAATAATCATTCTTAGTCTTATTTGTATAATATAGTTATTCAATTCGATGAGTAAGGTGGTATTTATGGCAACACATGAAGAAAAGATTGCAACACTAGCGTCATCACTGCGCGCATCGGGAATTGCACGATCAGACGGCCAGGCAAGAATGATGGCTGAAGATATGGTCGGCGTTGAGGATCGCGTGCAAAAACAATTCGAAGACGAACATGCAAAGGCGCAGGAATATTTGAAGACTGCAAAAAATTTACGAACACCGATACCGACTGTAAAACCTGCTGCTACTCAGACTAACGCTTCTCCTTCGCAATCACGATCTCAGAACGAATTCATTCAACCAATTCCTAGAAAAACTTTTGATGAATCTGTGCATGAAAAACCCGCAAAACTTGAAGCAGTACAGACCGATGTTTCCATTGGTTCAGGTTCATTACGGGATTTGATGCTCGACCAAATCAATAAAGGCGGTCAGGATTTGAAACCACTCGAAGATCTGTATGAAGAACGCCTCGCTGCACAAAAGAAAGCTGCGCAAGAAGCGGCAGAACGATCATCTATTACTACTACAACACCTGAAGTTTCACCTGCTGTGCAAGAAACTCCTGCTCCTACGCCACAAGTAGCAGAACCGGAGATAGTAACGCCATCACTTGCAAATCCTGCTCCTGGACCTACACCCGAACCTACTCCTGAACCTATTCCTGTCGCTGAGCCACAAAATGTTGTTCTTGACTCAGAGAAACTTACAAAAATGATGGAAGAAGACGGCCCCTTAGAAGAGCATACCCGCGAAATCAAAGAGAAGCCGAAAAATGTGAAACCCAAAGAAGAGTATGCAGAGAACACGATTGATCTTTCGAACATGTTCAATTTCGGAAAGAAATAATTCTTTCTCTTTTCTATCTTTTTTTCTTACTTTTTCGACGGTCCTCTTAAACCGTAAACTTTATAAATAAAGAATCACTTCATAGTAACAACTTAATAAAAATCATATTTACATGGGGGTTATACTATGAAAAAAAGTGTCTATGCATTCCTTTTTGTTGTCTTAGGACTACTTACTATCGCGAGCGTAAATGCCGCAATTCTTATCCCGGAAATCAATTTGGGATCAAGCACTCAAGAACGGGGAGTTGCAGTAACCGGGTCGTTTACTATCACGAATACTGATGTAACACCGGTAACACTCACACTTACGAGCACCATCCCCTCAACATATGGTGTGCAAATGCCTGCAACAGTTACTGTTCCTGCGAATGGATCGCTCCCGGTATCTCTTACATTAAATATGATTCCACTCTCGCAAAATTCTGGAAAGAACACTATTGGATCAATTACTGCATCAAATAATGCGGGAGTCATTGCAACGCCAACAGTTGCGCTCACTACAGTATCAAAGCTCGAAATTACTAAAGTATCCGCAGAAATTGATGGTGATTCAAACTCATTAAACAATAATGAGGATATGGATGCAAAACCCGGCGACACTGTTAAGTTAACAGTAACTGTAAAGAATAAATTTACAGGAAATATTGATATCGAAGATGTTACAGTAACTGTCCAGCAAGATGATCTTGACTGGGATGAAGATGATGATCTTTCCACTATTAGAGATGGAGATAAAGAAACATCGGTATTCAGCCTCAAAATCGATAAAGATATTGATTCAGATGATTATGACGTAGACATCACTGCTGATGGAACTGACGAAAATGGTGCACGCCACAGCGATACCTATAGTATAACATTCAATGTTGATAAAAAGTCACACGAACTCACTATTCGTTCATACACTATAACACCAACAGTTGTTTCTTGCGACAGAACAATCACTGCAAGTATTGATGTAGAAAACACTGGTAACAATGATGAAGACGCTGTTGTTGTGCAAATCAAAAACGACCTCTTAAAACTTGAACAAGTCTATAAGCCGCTTACTATTGATACAGGCAATAATTGGAGAAAAACAGTCACATTCCAAATCCCTGACACTGCAGCACCCGGAGAGTATTATTTTGAAGCATGGACATATTACGATGGCAATGAGCAAAGTGATACTGGCGTTGTTCCTGTTGTTATACAAAAATGTGGTACTGACCCAATAACACCAACATCCAAATGTACGAACTTGAATCAGCAATTCTGCGTTACAGATAGTGCATATCAGAAATGTTTATCTACAGGAGTATTAAGTGCGATCCAATATTGTCCTACAGGATACTCGTGTCAGCAAGGTCAATGTACGCAGATAAGTGTACCAGTCATTCCTGATACCGGCATTTCTGGACCAAGCTATGGGACAAGATCATTCTTTGACAGCCCCGTATATCTTGCAGCACTTATCATTGTTGCAGTGGTGCTTGTCATCTTGATTTTGGTACTCTTAATCAAGTTTGTATTCTAATTTTTTTTATTACTTTTTATTTTAAAATGAATTTTAAATGATAATCGCAGCATGTTCATCTCTACACGTAGAGATATTTTTTAAGGTGATGGTATGGTTTTAGGAAATTTAAAAGATGTTGGTATAAATGTTCGCAATAATAATGGGATTGATGAACAAGCACATGTCAATTATTATATTACGCTTTCTCAAAAACACAACACAAGCTATATCGCAGTAGTGTATGATAAAGAGAAATGTACATTAGACGTACTTGTTGCCAGCCAGATGAAATTTAAGGACCAAGAAGAACTTTACAAAAAATCCCCGCTGTATTCGCAGAAGAACACACTTATTGGCGCAGCATCAACAAAGTTAATCGACGGCAATCTCGTTGTAGAGGCAAGTTCAGTCTATGGAGGTATTCCTCAGTCTCTGCTTGAAAAAATTGCAAAAGAACTCGCTCAGCATTATACTACTAAACTTAAAAGACCTGTTTTTCGAAAAACAATGAATCATGCAGGTGCAAAACATGATGAATATTATCGTCTCTGGATGGACACCGGATATGTGAAAAGAATAAGCACGATATTTTATCGGAATAAAAGAAAATCGAAAGAAGCCGAAGAAAAAACGTATGCTCTTCCTGAAACCGCAAATGAGGACCCATCTGATGATGCAACCGAAGCCAGCAGTGTTAATGAACACTTACTGACAGATGTTTTACATCCAGAAATACAAAAAGAGATTATGCAGTCGGGAGAGTTCTCAGAAGAAGAAACAGAAAAACACGCTACGAAACATAAACAGAAGAGATCTTCGAAGAAATCTTCGAAGAAAAAGTACCGGAAGTGGTGATTATTTCACTTTAGAGGTATATCATATATGCACGAAAACCAATCCTCTTTAATTGCACACGTGGAAACGATTCTTAAGACAGATAATTTGATTAACTGCATTTACATCTTCGAAAAACCGTTTGATCGCGGGCTTTTACCGATTAAAAATGCGATTCCTACATTTACGAATGATATTGCGTATGTTGCGCTCATTCCGAAAAAAACAATCCCTGATTATGAAGGTATACAACAATTTCTTGAAACAATCACGCAAACACTTATTGCAGAAGGGATTCCGGAAACAGCAAAAGGCAAGACTGATTTTTCGTATGGTCCTTTCCCATTTTCTGCATTACACTTAGGACATATCATGTATATTGAGAATTTTATTGAACAAGATACTCGTTGTAGTCGCTTAACTTATGTTATGCCTTTCGCAGGAGAATCCTATGTTGAACAATTCAGGAATCATCCGGAATTATCAACGATGAGCGCTCAGTTCTTTAAGCCCTAATATAAATTAATAACATTTATATATCCCCTTCCTCCGGGTTTTATTGATTTTTGTGAAATTTGTTTTTCATGGTGGAGCAAAAGAGGTGGGGAAGAGTTGTATTGAATTAGTTACGCAAGGAAATCGTTTCATTCTCGACGCGGGATTAAAGTTTAAGGAGCATGGTTTTGAAGCGCCATTCAATGTATTCCATATCGAGCAGATCGACGGGCTCCTCTTAAGCCATGCGCATCTTGATCATACGGGTTCACTTCCGCTCTTTGAGCATTATAACCTCTTATGTCCGATTTATTGTACAGCGCAGACAAAAGAACTCACGAAAATCCTCCTCAAAGATTCATATAAAATTGCACGTATCAGACATTTACATCCTGCCTATCAGACAATGGATCTAAAAAAAGTCGACCAATCAACACATATCGTGCAGTTCGATAAAGAGTATCAGGCAAAAAATATTTCTTTCGCATTTCTTAATGCAGGACATATTCCGGGGAGTAGTATGATCCTTATCAAAACAGAAGGAAAAAAAATACTGTATTCGGGAGATTTTAAAATGGATACGACTGCCTTGATGAAGGGTGCGCGTGATTCATTCAAAAAAAATTATGATTCCGGTGCACTCCAGAACATTGATATTCTTATCTGTGAGAGTACGTATGGTGATAAGCCTCTGCCGAATCGCAAAGAAATTGAAGAAAACTTTTTGCGACGCATCGATGAAGTGATTATCAAAGGGAGTGTCATTATCCCTGTCTTTAGTCTTGGGCGCGCACAGGAAATACTCCTACTCCTTGCACAAAAAAAATGGGCAGTACCGGTCTATTTTGACGGGATGTGTGTTGACGTCACTGATCTCATCATGAAGAATGATCCCTCCTATATTGTAAATAAACAAAAATTATCAAATGCATTAAAACATGTCATTGCCATTAAAAAAGAATCGCAGCGGGAAAAGATCATTCATCAGCGCGCTATTTTCATTTCAACCTCGGGTATGGTCCAAGGCGGCCCCGTCATGCATTATATCGAGAATATGTGGGGCAATAGTGATAATGCAATATTTCTGACCGGATACCAATGTAAACGCACAAATGGCCGAACACTCCTTGATGACAGGTCGCTCTATTTGAGTGGTTGGAAAACCTATGTCAAGTGTCAAGTCGAGAAATTCGATTTTTCAGGACATGCTGACGCAAATGAACTCAAAGAATTTGTCGGACTTATCAAGCCTCAACATGTCATATTCCAACATGGTGACCCGGAAGCTGTAGATATCCTTGTTGCTTGGGCAAAATCGTTCAGATATGATGCCTATGGGCCAAATGTTGACGACACGATAGAATTCTAAGAGTATAAATAGTAAATAACAACATTTTTATAATCAATGAGTTGATACTATTTTGTGAAGAAGAATTTTTTTGATGAAATCATCGGATGGTATGGCGTTCTCGTAATACTTGTTGCCTATGCATTAAATGCATTTAATTATATTACAACAACAAGTATTTATTATTTATTGCTTAATATTACCGGTGCAGCAGGAATCGTCTATATTTCAATCAAGAAACGCGCATATCAACCGGCTGTGTTAAATCTGATTTGGGCGATCATTGCACTCATTGTTATCATCAAATTACTCTTTTAATTATTCTCTATGTTGCTGTTCTTTGAGAAACGTATTCTCCCGCGCAGAATAATTCTAATTATTTCTTGAAACGATATCAACAACTTCTTTTGTGGTATCGGCAAAGTAAAAATTTTTAAGATAATTTTTTCCTACAAACCCGCGTGTTAATGTTTCCTTTTTTATCCACGAAAATAACCCGCTCCAATATTTTTTATTAACAAAAATAATAGGCACAGGATCTGTCATTTGCGTCTGAATGAGTGTCAAATATTCAAATAATTCATTGAATGTTCCGTATCCTCCAGGATAGAATATGAGCACTTTACTCTTAATTGCAAGATTAAATCTTCGCGCAAAGAGGAATTTGAACGAGTATTCATGTGTGAATAATTTACCACCAACATTCTGTTCTCTCTTCAACAGTTTTGCCTTGAACCCTATTGATACTGTTTTTGCGCGCATCGCGCCAGCATTTGCAGCTTGCATAATGCCTGGACCGCCACCGGTAAGAATTGCGTAGCTCTGTTTACCTAATCGGAATGCGGTTTCTTCACAATGTATATAATCTGCGCTGCCCAGAGCAGTCGCATGCGATCCAAATATGCTAATAATATCCTTATTAATCTTGTGCAAAATTTTTAATCCATCAATAATCTCTTTTTCTGCATCAACTGCAGTTGTCATAATATGATCAAAATAAGTCTTATTTTTTACGAGATGGGTTTTTATTGCAGTATTATTTTTTGTGCTCATGAATATTATTCTCCTAGTGCGTGTTATATTAATATTATCCCTGTTTATTGACCTGTTCAATCTTTTTGAGTATCTCTTCATGGCCCTTCCAATCAAGGATTTCTTTTAAGACTTCAGTAATGTTGCTGACCGGAATGATCCTGACCTGTTTCAGTTTATCATCATCGACAATAATATCTTTCATGTTGGTTGCAGGGACAATGATGTTTTTTATACCTGCAGCAATTGCTGCCTCAATCTTTGCAGAAACCCCGCCGATGGGAAGGACTTCTCCGCGAACAGATAATGATCCAGTCATTGCATAATCCTGTTTGATCGGAATCTTTTTGAGTGCTGAAATAATTGTTGTTGCAACCGCAATACTTGCACTGTCACCCTCAACACCTTCATAGGTTTGTAAGAATTGGACATAGACATCCTTGGTTTCCTTGATATCTTCGCCAAAATATTTTTTGATGATTGCTGAGACATTCTTGATTGCTTCTTTAGCAATTTCTCCAAGTTTTCCTGTGGCAATGATCTCGTTTTCCTTACCGCCATGCGTAACTTCTGCTTCAATGGGGAGTACCATTCCTGAATAATTTGCGCCGCTCCCAATAACTGCAAGGCCATTCACGCGTCCAACCTTTTTGCCAGAAACAACAATGACTTCATACTCTTTTTTTCGCTCAATAAATTTATCAGACATCTGCTGCTCGAGTGTTCGTGCAATGATTTTAGCGCGTACAATATGATCTCTTGTTACAAATGCTGCTCCTTCTTCTGTTGCAACATCACCTGCTGCGCGGATGAGCCCGCCAAGATCTCTAAAGAGTAATGATAAGTGTCCTTTACGGTTTGCACGCTTACGCGCCTCGTGAATAATATATTCTACAGCATCTTTGGTGAAGTGTGGAATCTTTTTATCCTTAATCACTTCTTGCGCGACAAATATCGCAATCTTATTACGATTCTCGAATGTATCAAGCATGGTTTCACTCATATAGACTTCATACCCGTATCCTCTGATACGTGAGCGCAAGGCAGGATGCATGTGCTGGACAGTCTCAGTATTTCCTGCAGCGACGAGAATAAATGCGCAGGGGACGGCTTCGGTTCGAACCATCGCGCCCGCACTTCGTTCAGATTGCCCGGTGATTGCGTATTTTCCTTCCTGAATTGCAGTAAGCAAATCTTGCTGCGTTGCAGGTTCAAGAGTCGATACTTCATCAATAAAGAGAACGCCCATATGTGCCTTATGGATCATTCCTGCAATCACACGCTCATTTGCAGGAGTTCCAAGACCTCCTGATTGGAATGGATCGTGCAAAACATCGCCAAGAAGCGCTCCGGCATGTGCGCCCGTTGCATCATAGAATGGAACATTCTTCTTATCAAAATTATCAACAACAAGTTTCGGTATTCCCCCGCCTGATGAAATCATTTTTTTGCCCAGATTCAAGAATATGATGAATGCACCAAGAAACATCATGCCACCTAAAAAGAATGCGGCGAACATAATATCAGACTTATAATACTCACGAACCCACCAGGGCGAAACAAGTGCAAGAATGGCGAGTATAAAAATAATAATATTTTGGGTCTTAAACGCGGACGCATTTTCTAATCTTGCTTTTTGAATAATTTCTCTTCCCTTTCCTGCTTCAATAGTTCTAATAAGCGGTTGATTTTCATCATTGACATTCGAAAGTGAGAGTATATCCACAAGTTTTTCTTTTGGGAGTAACTCTGCGAGCGCCATTCCAAGCATACTCTTACCTGTTCCCGGTTCACCGATGAGGAGGACATGTCTTCGTTGTTTAGCGGCCTTTTTGATGATGTTGACTGCGCTTTCTTGACCGATAACTTGGTTAATCATGAGTTTAGATACTGGAATATCTTTAGTGGTCTCATACTTCAAATTTTTGAGATCGAGTGGTTTTTCGGCGATTGGGGTGGTATGTTTTGTATTTGCAGTAGAAAGAGTACTTGTTCTACCTTTCTTTTGAGAAGGATTCTTTCGTTGTTCAATTTTTTTTTCAGATTTCTTTTTACGTGCCATTAAAATCGTCCTATAATCTTATAGTAGGTGATACTCGTTCATATATAAATGTTATTCAACTGTATAGGTGTTCAAAATTATTGTTTGTGCCTTAAGATGAACATCTTCAATTGTATACATCCAGAAATTTGTTCAGGATTGCAAGTGGAACAAATTTCTTTGCATAACACATTCAGATGTGAATGGCACAACAATTAAAGATTTTGAACGTATCCTCGGTCGTACTTATACTATTCGACCCTAATCTTCTCTTGAGAAAAACGCAAGATTTAAATAATTTGCTAATTATTGTTCGTCTAGGTGAATATATGGCCCAAAAGAAACAAATAACTCCCAAAAAATCTCAAAAAGATACCTCTCAAAAAGAGAATACTCAAAAGAATAAATCCTCAGATCTGGGAACAAATATCTTTGCAACACTCTCGCTCATCTTTGGAATAGTCTTTTTCGTGCCATTTGCGCCGATACTTGCAATCATCTTCGGATTTATCGGCTTGAACCAGATTAAGACGAGCGGTGAACAGGGGAAAGGTCTTGCTATTGCAGGAATAATCCTCGGATTCTTCTGGTTAATCATATTTTTAATCATATTAGTCCTCATCATCATGGCATTGACATTTTTGGCTAGTCATCCGATTCCTCCAGGATAGGTTTTTTTTAGATAGTATCACAAGTAATAGTATTATATAGTAATATTGTATAAACAATGTTGTGGAGTTATTATGAACATCATCACTGACATCTTACTCAATTATTATGTTCTTGCATTTGCTATCGCATGGATACTTTCAATACTTTTCAAAACAATAACTGCCGCAGTAGATAAAAAGAAATCATTATCTATCATTGATGGATTGACGAATGGGGGGATGCCGTCAAGCCATTCGACAGTCGTCTCTGCAATCACTGCAGCAATATTCATCAATCAAGGCGCAACACCATTATTCTTTGTTTCACTCGTATTCGCATTAATCGTCATCGGCGACGCATGTCGACTCCGATTATATATCGGGCACCAGGGTGATGCATTAAACACCCTTCTTATCAAAGCAAAAGAGAGACCTCTAAATGTCGTCTACGGGCACACCATACTGCAAGTTGTTGCAGGAATACTATTAGGAGTGATGGTTGCGGGTGTAGTATATATAGTGGTATGATTGATTAAGAATTTAAAAAAATATTCTTATAGCAAGTTGCAACTAAAAAGTTCCATTATTTTTACAATTTGCTATTATCCAAACGTCAATAGCAGTGCAACCAGAAGCATGATGATGACGATGATCATGATTGCACGGTAAAATTTTTTTGTCTGCAGGAAATGTTCTTTGTTGTTTCGGAATTCGCGGTACTGTTCTGCGAGTTTTTCTTCAAATACTTTATCATAATTCTCTTCAATAGTATTGACTTTGAGAAGTTCTTTTTTATACTGCGCGCTGCTTTCTCTGCCTGTTTTAACACTATGAAATCGCTTTTTTGGAATCGTTTTTTTCGAAACACCTTTTTTTGCTGTATGCTTTTTTATAACAGATTTTTTTGAGAGTTTCTTTGCCATAACACTCCCCAGACACTCTGAGTATTAAAATGTTTATTACCACTCTTGAAATAATACGAATGTTTTTAAGAGCGAACATGCAATTTCTTTACTGGAGATGGTTTTAGACTAGTTTTTAGACTATATCCCTAATCACACTCCCGTCTACCATGGTTGAATTACGCAGAAGTTTAGGATTTTGGACTGTCTTTGCAATAACAATTACTGCAATGATTGGGACAGGAATGTTTTTTGGTAGCAGTATTGCTGCGCAAAAAGCAGGCAACATGTCAATTCTTGCTTGGGTACTCCTCGGAATAATCACTGTCTATGTGGGTGCATGTTTTGGTGAACTTTCAGGGATGTTTCCGAATGCCGGCGGAATCTACGAATTTGCAAAGCATGCTTATGGAAAAGGAATATTTAGTTTTCTTATCGGGTGGGCCGCATGGGTTGCCATCAATATGATGAATTCACTCCTGATTGTTGCAGCACTCGACTATATTCTCCCCAAAGAAACTACTACAGGGATAAAAATTGTTCTTGCAATAGGTATTATTATTATCCTCAACTTTTTTGCGTTCCTCGGAACAGGGAGTATCAGTGCAATGCTCGGAATCTTTGCAAGCATCATCATCTTCGTACTCCTCTCCATCGTCGTATTTGGAATAGGGTATATCACTCCCGCGAATTATTCTCCGTTTGCAAGTATGCCATTCGCTGCAATCTTTGTAGCACTCTTTTTTATTGTCGAAACGTTTTTCGGATGGGAGAATGCCACTTTTATGGCTGAAGAGACTAAAGATCCAGAAAAGACAATCCCTAAAGCGCTCCTCTACTCGTCAATTTTTGTTTCAGCACTCGGAATATTACTTGCAGTTGTTTTATTCGGTGTGATACCCTGGCAGGTTGCAGGGAATAGTGCAACACCCATTGCTGATTTGACTGCGATACTTTTTAACGGCACCTATGCATTCATTATTACTATTGGAATTGCGCTCGCGCTTATCGGGTCAGCAGCAGGTGGGCTTATCGGAACCCCGCGTCTCCTCCTTGGCCTTGCACGCGACAAATTTTTTATTGAACAATTTGCAGATATTCACCCCAAATATCAAACACCGTATAAGGCGATCTTTTTCCAGACTATTGTTTCGATTATTGTCGTCATTTTCGGATTTGGAAAATATACTTATCTTTTAAGTCTCCTTGTTCCTGTTTCACTCTTAATGTATATTGCAGTTATTTTAGCAGTCCCTATTCTACGATTCAAGAGACCATTGCAATCACGACCATTTAAGGTATGGTTTGGAAAAATTGGGCCTATTATTGTTTCCCTCATCTATCTTTCAATTATTATTGTCTGGCTCGTCTTAACTCCGGGTTCGTGGGGGGTATTAAAACTTGGCCTGAGTTTTATCATCGTAGGAATTCCGATATTCTTACTCCTCATGATCTATTATGATTCTGATTGGATTAAAAAAATCAATGACTCATTTGCGATTCTTGATCTCTGGATGGAAAATTTTAATTTTCCCAAAAAATTTCGCCGAGAACTCCTCTCCTATTTTCAAAATTTAGAGGACAAATCAGTACTTGATTATGGCGCAGGGGTGGGAACACTCACCATGCATCTTTCAGATGTTGTGGGTCCCGGCGGAAAGATTTATGCGACAGATTTGAGCGCGCATAATATTGCAATCCTCGAGAAGCGTATTGCAAAACATCATATTACGAATGTCGAAACCATTCATGATGAACATCAGATTAATCGTGTCCATCCCTCAATCAAAAATATCGATGCAGTATTTTCTGTGGGGCAACTCAGTTATATTCAGGATATCGCTAAAGTTCTTCGCGAACTCGCAAAAGTTCTCCCGCGCAACGGAAAGATTTGCATGGTCGAATATGTTGACTATTTCTGGTTCATCCCGAACGTGAAATGGCTTTCTGATGATGAGAAGATTCGCAAGATATTTAATGATGCAGGATTCTCAGTCCATGTCGCCCGTAAAAAAATGCTCCTCTGGAATTATGTCATCATCTACGGGATAAAGAGTAGAGAACGGGTTGCGTATATCTGATTATTATTCTTTAATTACTTTTTCAGCTATTATCTTTTTTATCTCTGACTGTTCATCAAGTGGTGGATAAGAGAAATATGCACGGACATTAAACTCAGAATCCATTAATTCAATCATTTCCATTTCTGGACGAGTCATCAGACTAAATTTCGGTTTTTTGAGAACCTTGTTCTTGAATGTCACATAATCTTTAACAGTAAAATCCGCATCACCCAATTCAGTGTGTGTAGAATCAGGTCTTCGTACTTTCACAAGGCGCAAAGATCCTGCAACAGTCGGTATGCTGTCAACGAGAAATAAGAACCCTGTCGGTATTTCCTTGACAATATGTCCAAGCTGCGTTGCAGCGGCATATGTTTGATCAAATTCATCCACGCTTTGCGCAAATATGCATGCATAATTTACTGGCGCATTTTTTTCGTCTGTATACTTATCCTTAAGTGTACGTGCGTTAGTAACAATCTCTTTCACGAGTGTTATGAATTCATCCGGTTTCATAAATCATACCTTCTTCAAATGATTCAGATCACCAAAATATTCTTTTGCGCAATCCTTACAATACCAGTCGCTTGATCCTTTGATGGCGTAATGCGCAGCATCGTCGCACATGATGCATTTCTTCTCGCGCGCTTTTTTGTTCTTGAGTTTTGTCAACTCTTTTTTTACTTCGCGCTTCACGCTAAGTTTTTTCTGCGCATCTTCCTGCGCCTTCAATTCCCGGAGTGATTCGCGAAGTCCCATCGTGTGTACGGTGCGGCTATTAGCGTCGTTCGCGTTTGAATATACCTACAATAGCAAAAAGCCCCATTTGCAATTCTGGTTTTTTGCCTGCGTAATTATCTGATAACGCTCACACATTGACGCTAATAGCAGTATCCAAGTTTTATGTCTTTATCTTGAACTCATTTTTTGTCATGAATGCAGATGCAATTCCTTGTCCGACAAAAAAACTATTCTTCTGCATCGCGCTCATCAGTGATTCGATGAATGTTTGATCACGTGCAAATTCTTTAGTCTCAATGGTCGTATTTAATTTTCTGGTAAGATATGCTTTAGATTCTTCAAGTCCACCGAGTTCGTCAATAAGTCCATTCTCTTTTGCTTCAATGCCAAGATATATTTCTCCGGTTGCAAGTTTGCGTAATGTGGATTCGCTCATATTTCTATTCGTGGCGACCTCTTTGATGAATATCGTATGTAATTTATCGAGTTTCTCTTGCATCATCGCTTCTTCAGCTGATGACATGGGTCGCAGTGGCGTTCCCGAATCTTTATATTCTCCAGAAACAAGTCGTTTATAGGTAACATTATATTTATTCATGAGACCATACCATTCAAGATAGGATCCATAGACGCCAATACTTCCGACAATACTCATACGATTTGCAGTAATATGCTCTGCTCCTGATGCAATCCAATACGCGCCTGACGCACCAGTCTCGCGAATCCATGCAATAACGGTGATATTATCATTGCGTATAGATTTAATCTCTTGCGCAATTTCGTCAGTTGCTACTGGACTACCCCCCGGACTATCGATTTCGAGAATGATTGCATTAATCTGCGGGTCATGACGTGCCTCTTCGAGTTGGCTAATAATCTCTGTAGAACTTGCAACGCCTGAACCGAAGAATGAATCGCTTCCTTCAGTCACGATTTCTCCTTTGACCCCGATGATTGCAGTATTATAATTTGTTACTCTGTTATTTCCTCCGATGATTGCAGCAATAATGATGCTGAAGAGGAAGAGGATTGCAAGAATCCAGATCATAGTCCAGATTTTCTTTTTTGGTTCTTTATTCGGATCGTTTTTCATGAGTGTTGCCTCGGTGTTTTTTTTTAATAGTTGTTTTTATTACTTGTTTTTTTAATAGTTGTTTATTTTTGATTAGTAGTATTATTTATACCTTTTTTTATTTTTATTTCACTTTTTCAAGATTATACGTTTTCCAACTCGGTTTTTGAATGATTGTTTGTGTCTGTGTGATGCGCTCGAGGAATCGTTCTTTATAGAATCCGAGATGCACCAGTTCTATAATCCAGAGGATATAGAATGGAAAAAAGGGGAGGATGTAGAGATTTCGGGTGAATGCTTTACTGAGCGGGATGCTTTCTGCATTGCCTGTTTTCACGTCAATGACTTGAATACTTAAAATCATTTGTCCGGGTGTTTGCCCGAGATAATATTCGAAGAATACAAAGTAGCATAATGCGAGTAGTGAGATAATGATCATTGCAGTGATGAATACTGCGGGAGGGTTTTCTGCAATACGTATTGCATCCTTGAATGTGGTAGCAGCATATTGCGTAAAGATATGTTTAAATGCCCAGAAAATAACAAGATTCATAATAGCTAAATCAAAGATGAGTGAGAGAACTCGTTTCCAGAATGGTGCAGGACTATGTGTCATAGAGAGAGGAATTTCTCCTCTTTTAAAAATGTATCTCTGTGTGGGACCCTGTAGAATTTCTCACTTCGTTCGTAGTCGCCATTCGCAGATTTATGTGATGTTTGATTGAAAAACGTACCATTTGCAATTCTGTTCGTTTTTCTCGACTAATTTTCAGAGTCTGCTCATCTTAAGGCGACTAACATTTTCTACAGAGTCTCTGTGTGGTGCTATCTTAATTGTTCTATTGAGATCTCTTTTAAATCCGTAAATGCGTCGATTGTAAATTTATCTCTTGGTCGATATTCTGAATGTGTTGAAGAAAATAATTTATAATTTTTTTCTAAAAATTCTTCAACGACGTCCTCGAATGATCTTGGAATAAAATATTCGAGTGGTGCAGTAAACATATAGCTGTCCCGTTGTTCCTTTGGCGGAATGCCGTTTTCGTTATATATTAATTTATCATCGATGATCTCAATCATTCCAGTATTCTTTTTCTCTGGATCTGATAACATCATAAAACCGTAACGTTGGTTGTATCCCAGAATGAATTTATCTTTATTATCAAATTCAAACTCAAAATCCTCGAAATTTTTGTTTATGGCGTTAAGAAGATATGTATACCTTTTTGTAATGCGGTCTGCAGAGTCCATTTGGTATACTGAGAATATGTATATCGGTTTTGCTATGAGTTGTAGTACAAGATCACTTGCATTCGTCATCAACAGTTCGGGATATACGCCAGATGTTGTTTTCAAGATAGGATAATTCTGCATTTTGTTATTATTATTAAGTAGTTTATATATTTTTCGATTGTTTTTACTGAGCACAAGAAATCGCAACATATATAAAGAAATCAGAATTCTGGAGGATTATGGCGAAAGAACCGCAAGTACCTGAAGGAGAAGAAGAATTCACGAGAGTTCGAACACCTCGCGGGAAAGAACTCCTGGGAATCCTCGAGCAGCGACTTGGCGGTAGCCGTGCAAAAGTACGATGTCTCGACGGAAAAACACGAAATTGCCGGATCCCTGGACGATTAAAGCGTAAATTATGGGTTCGCGAGAACGATGTGGTATTAATTGAACCGTGGGAGTTTGATGGTGATGAAAAAGGGGATATTATCTTCAAATATCGCCCTATCCAAGTCCAATGGTTGCAACGCAACGGCATGCTTGATAAATTGCAGGATTTAGATGAATTCTGATTATTTCTTTCTCTTCCTTTTTTCCTTGATCGTTTCTTTCTCTTTGCTCATTTTTTTTTCTTTACGTTCATCCTTATAGAGTTGAATAATGAGTAGGAGTGCGCCAAGACAGATGAGTATGTCTGCACCATTAAAGACGGGCCAGAATTTGAAGTCGATAAAATCAATGACATGGCCGAAGATGATTCTGTCAAATAAATTACTCACAAGGCCAGTAATCATGAGCCAGACGCCGAGGCGGGATAATTGTTTATAATAAAAGATGAGCCCTCCAAGGATAATAAGAGAAAGATAGATGAGCAGGGTATTTTGGTTGGTGAATATGCTGAACCCCGCGCCAGTATTAGTCACATACTGAAATGCAAAGATTCCATAATCTATTGGCGCTTTCAGGTTTGTCGCCCAGATCTTTGTTACACGATCAATGATGAGTAAGAAGAGGAACAGGAGTAAATAATAGTATCCGCGGACATTGAGTGATTCTTTTTTTGGCGTACGAACAGATTTACGTGATTGTGGTGTTGCAGCTTTTTTACTTTTCTTGTTGAGTGTCATACTTGCCTTTTTTTGTTTCATGTTGTTTGTGTTACTGTCGCTCACGTTTTGTTGTTTTCTGGATAGAAAAATTCTCCACTTGCAATCCTGAGAATTTTTCTTGATATTATCGTTGAGAACGTTCGCGCATTGACAGTAACACCGGTCTTGTTTAGTACCATCGTTTCTGCTGCATCTGCTGTTCGTCCTTCAGTGCAATACGCTCGATTGTTGCAACCCGCTGATTGACACTATCAAGTTCTGATTTTATTGCATCAAGTTTGAGTGAGAGTATCTGTAAATCTTTCTGGATATCAGGGCCACTCGTCGAGGGCGGGTATTGCGCGTAGGATTGCCCACCACCACCCATCTCCGATAGATGTGATGCATTCTGCATGAATGAAGGATTTGATGCTTGTTGCGATTGCATTCCTAAACTCGAAAGGTTTGTTGCAGATGATGGCGTGTTTATACTTTGCGGATTATTAAAATTACCTAAATCAGGCAACGGATTATGTGTATCAAATCCCTGATTCGGGTCAAATCCTGAAGGGTTCAGACCGGATTGGTTCATATTGAGTGAACCATTAAGATTATTCATATCAAAATTAAGATCAGGCGCAAGCGATTCCTTTTTTTTAAACATGTCTAAAATACCCAACTGTTCACCTCTTTACTTTCTTTGAATCCTACAAATATTTTAATGCAGCGTTACTATTTATAGTTTATGATACCGTAGTATTACCTGTCATATTGCGTGAAATGACTGAACGTGTAATGGCTGCGGGGATAAATTTAATCATCTGGAATAACGGGGTATCTTTATAGACGGCGATCTGATCATTTTTGAATGCTTCTGCGAGCCGGTCAAGATGTGCGGGATTAAAAAAATACCTTATGGCATGGGAGAGTAAATATGGTTTAATCTCGTCATTCGTTAACCCGATTTCTGAAAGGACATCCGCGACTTTAACACCTTGTTTTTTAGCGATAACATTACTTAGTTCTGCTTTTGCATCTGTGCTCAAAAGTATGCGCTTCATTTCTGCGCCAGTAAGATTGATCTTTTTATCGTTAAATAGTTGTTGTCCAAGAGATTCATAGACGTCAATATCAATAATAATAATCTTATAATACTGCGTATTCAAGGCAAGGTTATCCGGATTTTTCTGATATAATTTTTCGAGATTACTGAGTTCTTTAGTGGCGAGTGGTTTGTAGGTATTATCCTGTACCCGCAGTATGATCCCGGAAAGGAATGTCGAATTATCCTTGAGGATGATGAGATTAGTAGAATTCTGAAAATTATTCCTAAAATCATTCACGTCCCGGATGATGACGATTGCACCGATGACGAGAAATACCATAATAAGGAGGAATGCAAGGGATATGATTTTGAACACGAATCGAAAGAGGAGAAGTGATTTGAGGATTTTAAAGATGACGAGTATAATGATTGCGACTACAATAAATGTTCCAATCCCAATAATCAACCCTTCCATATAAGTGTATTCAATTCTTGGATTATATAAATATTTTGTATTTGAGGGCTTTTGAAAACCGTTAAATTTAAAAATTACAATGTAATACAATAGAATACCATGGAAAGCGTGAGCATAAAATTTCAGGAAGATATACTCAAAAGGATGGATGAGAGTATAGAAGTACATAATTTTAACTCGAGAACAGAATTTATTAGAGAAGCAGTGAGAGATAAACTTGCAGGCCTTTCTCAAGATGAATTAATGAGTGAATTCCTTAAATTCAAAGGAAAATCTGCAACAAAAACAAGCGATAATGGCAATAAAAAGACAAAAGAGCGGATAAGTAAAGAATTTATGAAAGAACTCGAAAAAAGATTTACTTGACGTCTTCAGGCCTTACTGCGAGTGTTATATCTCTGAGATTCTTGAAATAGTGTTCATCCCTTGTTACGAGTATTGCGTTATGATTTCTTGCCTGTATAGCATTTAAGCAATCGATAAATGGGAGATTCCGCTTTTCTGATAACTGTTTTGCTTCGAGAAATTCTGTTTTCAATATATCTATCTTGCTAAGAACATTGCATTGTATGAGCATATTCAACATATCATCAATATCTTCCTGATTGTAATCAGTATTTAACTCTTTAAGTAATCCTTCAGAAAATAAGATCTTATCTTTTCTCTTCAATATTTTCATAAAGAATCCTGTTGCGTAAGTTCCTATAGGATTACCTGATTTGCTCATTCTATTTTCATAAAAATCTCTCCAAATACAAGTATCGACAAGATACAGAGTCATAATGCAAAGAATTAATTATTCTTTAAATAGTTAGTGAAATACTTTTAGGATAACAAATAATCCTCCTCATTCATAATATTTATAAATAAATCTTCTTTCTTTGTGTTTAGACGAAAGGCAAACGATGATAAAGGCATATGTGCTATGCTTGCACTTTCTCAACAAACACGATGGTTTCGCATTCCGCTACAACCAAACAAAAGATTTTATCGCCGACACTGAAAGAACGGCAACGCTACGTGGTGTATGAAGTGTTAAGCACCTCGCCAGTTTCAATGCGTCAATTTCATGAGTATGCGATGACTGCATGTAAAGATATGCTCGGCCTCTTTGACGGCGCAGGCGCAGGATTATTAAGTGTCAAGTATCACGAAGGAACCCGTCGGGGTATTATCCGCGTGAATAATCAATTTGTCGATAAACTTAAAGTTTGTCTCGGACTCATCAAAGAATATCGTGCAGGTCCGACAGTCATTTCGTGCACAATAAAAATTGTTTTTGTATCCGGTCTGATGAATAAGGCAAAAACAAAGATGGAAGGGTAATTTACGCTGTGAACCAGCGAAACAAATATACACAAATACAAAAAATATTACACAAACCTGTTTATATGGAGGGATTGATATGACAGATGTACAACCATTACAGCATCAAATGATGGGTTATGATCGGGCAATAACCATGTTTAGTCCTGACGGCCGATTATTGCAGGTCGAATATGCAAAAAAGACTGTCCGTCAAGGAAGTACCGCAATTGGTATTGTCTGCAAAGATGGCGTTGTCCTCGTGACTGATAAGCGCATTGTTGATAAACTCATTGTTGCAGATGCGCTCGAAAAAATATGGCAGGCTGATGATCATATTGCAATCACGGGCGCCGGAATCCTCTCAGATGCGCGAATTCTCGTTGAGCGTGCGCAATTAAAAGCGCAGGAACACCGAGTACTCTACGATACTCCTATTGATATATTGACGATTGTGAAAGATATTGCAAACCTCAAACAAATGTGTACCCAATCTGGTGGTTTACGACCATTTGGCGTATCGCTGCTTATTGCAGGTGCAGATGAAGACGGTGTTAAACTTTTCGAAACTGATCCGACAGGGATCTATTTTCAGTATAAAGCAACTGTTATTGGTGAAGGCGAAGTTGATGTCAAGGCAATACTGACGAAAGAATATAAGGAGTCCATGACACTCGAGGATGGAATGAAACTTGCGATTGGCGCACTCAAAAAAGTACTCAATGAAAATTTTGAGCCTGAACGCATTGATGCAGTCTTTATCTCTTTTGAGGATAAAAAATATACGAAAGTTCCTAAAGAAAAAATCGCAAAAATTTATGCATCAATTGACAGTAGGGATAAAGATCCGAAGGGTAAAAAATAATTGTTTAACATAAACACAATGAACTCATCCGATATACCTATATATAGTATATGTTGAAGTGAACTCATGGCAGGCACACAAAATTTTTCCAAAAAACCGAGTCCTGAACGATTACATCTTAACTTTGCACGGATGAAAAAGAACGGCATAACCTTTGAAGTCGTAATTGACCCTGATGCAGCAATTGCATTCAAACATGGCATGGGTGATGATTGGAAAGAAGTTGTCAGGGCTGAGCGTGTGTTTGCGAATGCACAAAAGGGACTTTTCAGTCCAGAACATGATTGGAAATCTCTGTTCCCTGATATGACCGAGGATGAAGTTATCGAGTATATTATCCGTAATGGCGAATTACAGCTTTCGAGCGAGTACCGGAAAAAATTGCAGGAATTCAAGAAGAATAAGATCATCGAAATTATCCATCGTAATGCAATCAATCCTGAAAATAATTTACCCCACCCCATTACGCGACTCAAGAATGCGTTTGATGAAGCAAACGTGCGCATCGACGATAAAAAATCTGCGGAAGATCAACTGCAAGAGATCCTTAAAAAATTAAAACCGGTTTTACCTATCAAGTTTGAGACGAAAAAATTGCAGATTCATATCGGTGTAAAATATGCGCGGCAGCAATCGAACCTTATCCGGTCCTACGCAAAAATCATGAAGGAAGAATGGCTCAGTGACGGCTGCTATTTTGCAACTGTTGAAGTGCCATCCGGTGTTGCGCCAGACTTAATAGATGAATTAAATAAACGAACACATGGCGGTGTTGAAATAACTGTACTTGAAAACTAAGAGGAAAATAAATATTTGTTGAGCTGCTCGCGAACCTTCGAATAAAGAAGCGATAACGATGTCCCAGAGGGAAACCTCAGAGAGGGTTGAGAACGTTAGTGAACAAATATGAACGAAGTGAATATGAACTCGGTCGAGAGCGCAAAACAATATGCGATGTGAGCCTGATCAACAAATAAAAAATAATAACAATAAATAATAACAATAAATAATAAAATCCTAGTTAACTATATGGAGTGATACACATGAGCGTAACTGTACAAGACAAACAAGTAGTTGTTCCCGGAGATGTCCTTGCCGACGGCATCGGATTTATCCCGGGATTCGGTTGTTATCGGAGCAATGATAAACTCTATGCTTCGAGACTCGGACTCGTAAATATTGAGGGAAAAGTCGTCAAGATCATCCCGCTTTCAGGAAAATATTTACCGAAGCGAAATGATGTTGTCATTGGGCGAATCATCGACATCCTAATGTCCGGATGGCGCGTCGACATCAATAGTCCCTACCAGGCAATGCTTTCGAGTAAAGAGACACCTGAATTCATTGAAAAGAATGAGGACCTCACACGGTATTTTGATCTTGATGAATATCTTGTCGGAAAAATAACGAATGTGACTTCGCAAAACCTTATTGATGTCAGTGTTCGCGATCAGGGCCTGAGAAAATTGAAAGGCGGGCGAATCGTATATGTCAATACGCATAAGGTTCCTCGTATCATCGGAAAAAAAGGGTCCATGGTGACTATGGTCAAACAAGCAACGGGCTGCCGAATTATCGTCGGGCAAAATGGTCTTATCTGGATTGATGGCGAACCTGCAAAAGAAAATATTGCAGTACAGGCAATAAAAAAAATTGAGTCTGAAAGTCATTTCTCCGGGCTGACAGAGCGCATGAAACAATATCTTGAAAACGCAACAGGCGTCTCACTTGAATTAAACGCAGACAAGGGTGATTATAATGGTTTACAGTAAACGAATTGATGGACGAGGATTTGACGAACTTCGACCAATAGAAGCAAAAGCAGGAGTCATCAAGAAGGCGGATGGTTCCGCATATTTTAAAATGGGTAAAACTATTGCCTACGCTGCAGTCTATGGGCCGCGAGAACTCTACCCGAAATTTAAGCAGGATCCAAAACGCGGAATACTACGCGTCAATTATAATATGATGCCATTTTCCGGGGCAGGAGACAGAGTAAGGCCAGGACCTAATAGGCGCAGTAAGGAAATCAGTTCTGTAAGTGAGAAAGCATTATCCTGTGTTCTTAATCTTGACGATTTTCCAAATGCTGTTGTCGATGTATTTATTGAACTAACACAAACAGATGCCGGTTCACGTTGTTGTGGCATCAATGCTGCAGCAATGGCACTTGCAGATGCAGGAATTGCAATGCGCGATCTTGTTTCTGCAGTTGCGGTAGGACAAGCAGATGGCCGCGTTGTTGTGGATTTAAACTACGAAGAAGAACATCTCCCAGAGTTTGTGGAACACGTCGATAGTCATGATGTTGCAGATATCCCTGTAGCAATCATTCCGTCGACTGGAGAAATATCACTTCTGCAAATGGACGGGATTATATCTAAAGAAGCACTCTTAGAAGGGCTTGCAAAAGCGCAGGTTGCAGTGCAGGAAGTTGCACGCATCCAAAGAGAAGCATTACGACAGAAATTTCACGTCGAGAACAGCGAAGAAAATGGACAGGAAAATAGGCCTGGAGACGGGGAGTGAGACCAATGGTTGACTTTGAAAAAAAACGACATATTATTGAGTGTTTAACAAAAGGCGTACGTTACGACGGGAGAAAAATGACTGATTATCGCGCCATAGAAATCCGTACAGGATTGATTGAGACTGCAGAAGGTTCTGCGCAAGTAAAATGTGGCGAGACTATTGTTATTGCAGGCGTCAAGATGTCCATGGATAAACCTTACGCAGATACACCGAATGAAGGGATATTAATGGTCGGCGCTGAACTCTTACCGATGAGTAATCCACGCTATGAATCCGGTCCACCGGAAGGATATGCAATTGAACTTGCACGAGTCATTGATCGAGGAATCCGTGAGAGTAAATCATTAGACAATAAGCGCCTGTGTGTTGTTGCCGGAGAAAAAGTGTGGACAATTAATGTCGACATCTGCCCACTCAATGATGATGGTAATCTTCTGGATATTGGGTCAATGGCGGCTGTTGCAGCAATACTTAATGCACGCTTCCCGCTTGTAGAAGATAATAAGGTCAATTATAAGGTTAAGACTGCTGAAAAGATTCCTATCTCTAAGATTCCGATAGCGGTGACTGTCTTCAAACTTGCAGGACAATATATTATTGATCCCTTAGAGTCTGAAGAGCAGGTCATTGATGCACGTCTCACAGTAACAAGTACTGATGATGGAAATCTCTGCGCGTTGCAGAAGGGTGGCGAAGATACCTTAACCATGCAGGATATTGAAAAGATGTTAGAACTCGCATTATCGAAAGCCGGGGAAATAAGAAAACTTATAAAGGATTCTTAAGTTCTTAAGAATGGTGAATGTTCATGAATGAGATTAATTGGCCAAAAGATCGTCTCACAAAATACGAAAAAGCACGTATTATCGGTGCACGAAGTCTGCAGATCAGTATGGGCGCACCATTTCTTGTTAAACTCACTCCGAAGCGGCTTGAAGAATTAAAGTATGATCCCTTGGAGATTGCAAAACTCGAATTCGAACAAGGAATCATCCCCATCGAAGTTTTGCGCGATTAAATTTTTTTTTATTGATTTTTTTTCTAGAAAAATTAATTTTATTATTATTCGTTCAATTCCAATTTCCTGTCAATATTTTTTGCAATGTTTTTGAGTTGTGTGAATGTCTTTTCCACATTCTTCTGCGCGAGATTGACGAGTTCTTCAATGGTATCGACAGAAAGCATGTAATAATTTTTTTTATTTTCAACAATCCCTGCTTCCATGAGCCTTGTGAGATGGTGGATGACTGTTCCGCGGGAAAGATGCGTTAATGCTGCGATATCATCGCTCGTGAGTTCTTTTTTTGTCTTCAATGCCTTGATGAGGATGACAAAGATGCGATAGCATGATTTATCCTTATCGCGTTCATTGAATAATCCTAAGGAATATCCTACATATTGGAGTTCCTCATTAATATTATCTGATTCCGGGCGATGAATCTTGATAATCGTGATCCGTGTGAATTGCATACCTTATTATATATAGTGATGTTTATATAGTTTATTGAATCTAAGTGAGCGAAAACTTTATATATCGATTGTATATACAATTGTTCTATGAATGATTTAGTCCATATCCGTCTGGATACAAAAATGCGTAATGAAATTGCGCGTACGATTAAGCATACGATGCATGCAAATGAATCTGAGTTTATCCGTGATGCATTGCGTAAACAGTTAGAGACCTATCAAAAAATTGAACTCCTTACGTCATTAAAAAATACGTTGCCTCGTGGAAAAGGTAATGCTACGCGCTCACAACTCTTCCGGGAGTTTGGACTCGAATAGTTGCGCGAAATCTTTCTTGTTTCTCGTGATCATATAGTGCGCATTGTTTTTCTTCGCAAGAATAATATGCAACGCGTCTGCAAAACTTGTCGGTAACTTTTTTGCAAGCGCAACATCCTCTTTCGTATAAGCAGTTTTTATAATCTTATTTTTTAACATCAGAAATAGGAATTGTGTTTCTCGAGGATTAATATGTCTTTGCAATTCGTTTAGTAGGTGATCTGAAACAATGATCTGAAACTCGCAAGAGATTGTGCGTTTGAATATATTGAATGCAGGATCTCCAAATTTTTTCTTATCACGCAATAAAAAATCAAGATAGATATTTGTGTCAACGTAAATAATCATACTGCGATAAATGATACGATGTTCATAAGTCTTTACACGTATTTCTCGAGTAATCTTCGGTCGCATCCGCAAATTCTTCGATTTTTCTTAGGATAGGTTTATGAAGAAGTATGAGTATCATTATTCCGTGGAAATCGGGGTTGTCGGAAAATAAACTTCGTTTTTAGCATCGCTCGTGTTAAGATGTGCTTTCGAAGGAAAATAGTGTCATTTGCAATTCTACACTATTTTCTCGACCTTTGTTAGAGAACACTCGCACA
>Ga0265292_1000637_pt1 | contig 43721 bp, 39 predicted proteins | sample Munlanlewell296A_FD_189080 | JGI IMG/M metagenome (GOLD analysis project Ga0265292, IMG submission 189080) | Leachate microbial communities from a municipal landfill in Southern Ontario, Canada - Leachate well 296A | ecosystem: Engineered > Solid waste > Landfill > Unclassified | place: Canada... | reverse complement strand
TTAGCATCGCTCGTGTTAAGATGTGCTTTCGAAGGAAAATAGTGTCATTTGCAATTCTACACTATTTTCTCGACCTTTGTTAGAGAACACTCGCACATTGATGCTAAAACTATTTTCCGACAACCCCGTGGAAATCGAAAACTATATAAATAACCATGATTTTGGTTTATATGAACCAATAAAGTGGTTAAATATGATTACGGAAAAACAATTAAAACTATTCGAAGTATTTGCAAAAAAGCCATTTGCAGAATACGCTCGTAAAGAAATAAAGAAAGAATCAAAAGAGAAATCAAACAATGCGTTAGCGTTAGCAATTAATTTATTAAAAAAAGAAGTAGTAGTAATAGAGAGGAAAATCGGAAAATCCGGGCTTTTGACACTTAATCTCGATAATGATTTAACGTTCTATTATATAGCGTTATGCAATAATAAAAGGATTCATCAAAACATTAAACTTGCGCTCGAAAACCTGAGAAGAGAAATTAACGATGATACGCCCTTTTATGCGATAGTTATTTTTGGGTCCTATGCGACGGGTGAGCAGAAGAAAAATTCGGATCTTGATGTTGCAATATTTATTGAAAACGAAAAGAACCGGAAATCAATAGAAGCATCAGTGCACAGTGCAACATTGAAAAGTGTTCTTGAAATGGATGTTCATGTTATCCCAAAAACAGAAATGCTTGAAATGCTGACGAATAAGGAAGAAAATTTAGGCAAACAAATAGCGCGAAAACATGTTGCAGTTCATAATCACCGGATATTTTATGATATGATAAAAGAGGGGATGACCCATGGATTTCGAGTATAACATATATCTTGTACGGGCGCAAAACGAATTACAACTATCGATCATGGTACAAAAAATCAGTGATGATAAAAAAATGCAAGTTGAAATCTTTGGAATGAAAGAAGATACCTATTATAGTGCTACAATATCGCACGCGTATTATTCTATATTCTATGCTGCAAAAGCGTATCTTTTATTGAAGGGGATTAAGACGCAAGCTCCTGAAGAACATAAGAAAACATTTGACGAATTTTCAAAATTTGTCGACAAAGGAACAGTAGATATTGAATTGTTAAAAATCTATAGGAATATGCTTATGAGAGCTGATACACTTTTGCATATCTTTGCATTAGAGAAAGGAAAACGCGGAAAATTTACTTATAGAAGAATTCCGCAAGCAAATCAGGAGCCTGCGTGTGAAAGCATAACAAACGCGCAAATTTTCTTCAACAATATATTTGGGTTATGCAAAAAATTAAGTGAAAAAAAATAATTTTTTTTTATCAATTCTTCATTACTCTCTTTTTATGTTTCGGAGAATTTGCAATCTGTTTTTCGTTTCTTTTGACTTTTCGTTCTAGTTTTTTTATGTCCTCTTCAGGAGGAAGATTTTCTGGGATGATATTATTTTTCGCTAAAACGTTTCTCATTTCCGAATTATTTTTAACATGCTCGTCAGTTATTTTTATTTCTCCCTGCAAATTATTCTGTTTTACATTAAAATTCGTAATCTCTGTTGCAAAATTTTTAGCGGCGATTGTCACTGTCGGTAAAAAATCAGCTAGAGGTCTATGTTGTGGGATATTGAGCTTTTTTTTCATCTGTTTGGTATCATTTCCGCCAAACAATGCATGATCACCCTTACTTCTGATTCGGGCAAACCCTTCGTCATCAACACCACGTTCATAGATAAGTTTTGACAATTCAGTTTCTGATGCGATTAATTTATTTCTTGCAGTAAACCGTTCTTGAAGTGCTATGCGTTGTTCTATCAATTCCTGTTTTCTCGTCTGAATTGCAAAGTAACTTTGCGCAAATGCTATCTCTTCTTTTCTTGGATCACCATTCTGTGCGATGAGATAACAGGCGTACCTAGTGAGCATGATATCTTCAATTTCTCTTTTTACTCCTGAACCAATCCCGACCATTTTCCTGATGTCAGGAAAATGGTTATTTATGTTATGCCCCGAATTTTGACAGGAAATCTTTGCCTTTGCAATGACATGAGAAAAATTTTCCCATTTATCATATCCGAGGAGTATTTGTAAATCCCGTGCAAACCAGAATTCTACACCATCTGTTTTCTGTGCATAGTCTTCAAATGTTTTGTGTAATCTCGTGATGATTTGTGTATCCATAATCTTCAGGAAAGTGAGTGTAATTTATATATCTTATGCGCACTTGACGAGTGTGGGAAGTGAAAAAAAATAATTTTTCGTAAAAATCATTTTTTTTATTCACTCGCGAATACTCAATGCGAATATACATTTTTCTCTGCTTTTACCAAAATATTTATAAAGAAAAGAAATTGAGTAGTAGATAATTATATATTTGAGGTGTGGTTTTTGATGAATCAGTATCTGATGAATCGTTATCAGTCGAACAGGGCATCTTTTTTCTTCTTATCATATTCTTTTACTCATCTTCATGATGATAATCGTCATAACAAAACTCAGACTTTCGGAGGAATATAAAAATGAATAAAAAAGCTATCGCTAAAATTACGGGTATATCCTTTGCAGTTATGCTCGCACTTGGAATCATATTCTACGGAGTATTTGTTCTGGCAACTATTACTTCTTTAACTCCGAATACGCCGGCAAACAATGCATTCACGAATGATACAACTCCTGATTTTAATTTTACAGTTATTGGTAATGAAACAACCACTAATTGTACACTATTTATTAATGCGACTGCACGTGGAACGAATGCGTCTGTATTGAATAACACTCCAACAATATTAACCGCTAATGCTACACTTGCGCAGGGGGTATATACGTGGTATGTGAATTGTACTGATCCTGCTGCAACAAATAGTTCTGTATCCCGGACATTGACTGTTGATACAACTGCTCCTACTGTTGTTGTTACTCTTAATGATTCGGCTTTGAAGGTTGGTGAGACTGCGCTTGTGACTTTTACTTTCTCTGAGAATGTTACTGGTTTTAATGAGTCTGATGTGACTACTCCTAATGGAGCGATGGGTGCTGTTACTGGTAATTCTTTAATCTATACTGGAATTTTTACTCCGACTGCAAATACGACAGCTGCAACAAATGTGGCTACTGTCGGTACTTCTTGGACTGATACTGCTTTGAATGCTCCTGTTGGTACTACAAATTCTGCTAATTATGCTATTGATACTTTGAGACCTACGGTGACTTCTGCGACTCTGAATTATAATGATAGTAATAGGCAGTTGGTTGTTACATTTTCAGAAATTGTTGATGCGAGTTCAGCAGTTGCAACTGCATTCCATCTTAATAATGCTACAGGAACAGATAGTGTAACATTGTCTGCTGCACCAACTAATGTCAATGCAACGACATTAACATTTACATTAACAGAAGCCCAACGAGTTGCTGCTTTAGCAATCTCTGGTGTTACTGGTGGTGATACTGTTGCTGTTGTTTTGGATGTTGATCCTAGTGGTGTTGCTGATCTTGCAGGAAATGCAAATTTAATTGATGATAATAATACTGTTACAGAGACTGCTGATACGAATAAGCCAATAATTAGTGCTTTGACTGTGAGTGATGCTTCTTTAATAGCGTCTGATGTTGCTGTTGGTGGGTTTGTTGTTACTATTAATTTCTCTGAGACTATGGGTACAACTGGTCCGACAATCGCGTTTAATCCTGTTGTTAGTACTACTGTTACTAATTGTGGTGGTGTATGGTCGGATACTGATACGTTTACTTATACTTGTGATGTTGAAGATGCAAATGTCACTCAGGCAAATGTAAATATTAGTGTTAGTGGTGCAAAAGATGTTGCAACAGTTACAATGCTCCAAGATACAACTACAGGAGTTAACAAGTTTAGCATCGATACGATTAATCCTGCAATATCTTCAGCTGATATTACTACTGCTGATGGTTCTTATAATGCAAGCCAGAATATAGATATTACTGTTACGTATTCAGAAGCTGTTACAATTACTGGTTCTCCAAGGATAGAATTAAATGTTGTAGGCGCTGGAACACGGTATGCTACGTATAATAGCGGGACCGGTACTGCTAATATCGTATTTAGATATACTGTGCAAGCCGGCGATAATATTGGAGATTTAGGTGCTAGTAATCTGACAATAGGTTTGAATGGTGGTACGATTAAGGATGCTGCAGGTAATGATGCGACGAATACCTTACCTAATAATTTGACTGCGGCTAATGCTGTTGTTGTTGATACGACTGCGCCTACTGTTGTTTTGATTGGTAATCATTCTGATTTGGTTGTTCGTGATGCCGATACTGTTGTGTTTACTGCTACATTTACAGAGGCTAATAGTATTAATGCAGTTACTGTCCCTACTATTACTATTGATGGGACTGGCGGTGGTGTTTGTGATGTTACTGCTGCGAATTTGACTAATACTTCGAATCTCGTGTGGACTTATTCTTGGGATGTTCCCGCAGTTTGTAATGGTGCAGCTGCTGTTTCTATTACTGCTACTGATGTTGCGGGTAATGCGAATACTGCTGCAACAGGAAATACCTCTTATACCATAGATAATACTGCACCTACTGTTGTTTTGAGTGATGATCATGCTGATAGTATTGTTCGTGATGCTGATACTGTCGTTATACAAGCTACATTTACTGAGACTAATCAAGTAAGTGAATCTACTCCGCCCACAATTACTATCGGTACGCTTGTTGTTGGTGGTGCAATGGTTAAGGACTCTAATACTGTTTGGAATTATACTTGGAATGTCCCTTCAGGTAATGATAGCGTTGTAGCTGTTTCTATTACTGCTACTGATGTTGCGGGTAATGCGAATACTGCAGCTACAGGTCAGACATCTTATACCATAGATAACACTGCTCCTACTGTTGGTGTCGCCCTTAATGATACTGCTTTGAAGGTTGGTGAAACTGCGCTTGTGACTTTTACTTTCTCTGAGAATGTCACGGGTTTTAACAACAGTGATTTGACTATTCCTAATGGTGGTTTGACTGCTGTGTCTTCTGCTGATGGTAATGTTACTTGGACCGCGACTTTTACTCCTACTGATGATTTGGAGGATGCATCGAATGTTATTACTGTTGCTATGACTACTTTGACTGATTTTGCTGGTAATGCGGGTGTTGGTACTAATGATTCTAGTAATTTTGTTATAGATACTAAAGAGCCTACAGTGAATTCAGCAACAATGAATTATAATAATAATATATCGCAATTGGTTGTTACGTTTTCAGAAATTGTTGATGCGAGTACAGCAGTTGCAAGTAAATTTCATTTGAATAATGTTACTACCACAGATCTTGTTACATTGTCTGCTGCTCCGGCTAATGTCAATGCAACGACATTGACATTTACATTGACAGAAGCCCAACGAGTTGCAGCTCTTGCAAAATCTGGTGTTACTGGTGGTGATGGTGGTGCTGTTGTTTTAGATGTTGATGCAGGTGCTGTGGCAGATATGTCCAGTAATACGAATCTTGCTGATGATAATAATACTGTTACAGAGACTGCTGATACGAATAAGCCAACAATTAGTTCTTTGACTGTGAGTGATGCTTCTTTAATAGCGTCTGATGTTGCTGTTGGTGGGTTTGTTGTTACTATTAATTTCTCTGAGACTATGGGTACAACTGGTCCGACAATCGCGTTTAATCCTGTTGTTAGTACTACTGTTACTAATTGTGGTGGTGTATGGTCGGATACTGATACGTTTACTTATACTTGTGATGTTGAAGATGCAAATGTTGAATCAGCAAATGTAAATATTAGTGTTAGTGGTGCAAAAGATGTTGCAACAGTTACAATGCTCCAGGATACAACTACAGGAGTTAACAAATTTAGCATCGATACTATTGCTCCTTCGATTGTTGTTGCTTCTAATGTTTCGACTTTGAAGAAGGGTGAGACTGCTCTTGTGAATTTTACTCTTTCTGAGGCTGCGACAAACTTTATTGTTGGAGATGTTACTGTAGCTGGTGGTACACTTTCTAGCTTTACTAATGTGAGTAGTACTTTTTATACTGTAGTGTTTACTCCTACTGATAATAGTGTTGCTGCTGGTACTGTTAATGTGAGTGCTGCGACGTTTACTGATGCTGCTGGTAATGCTAATACTGTGTCTAATCATGTTTCGATGACTGTTGATACTATTGCTCCTTCGATTGTTGTTGCTTCTAATGTTTCGACTTTGAAGAAGGGTGAGACTGCTCTTGTGAATTTTACTCTTTCTGAGGCTGCGACAAACTTTATTGTTGGAGATGTTACTGTAGCTGGTGGTACACTTTCTAGCTTTACTAATGTGAGTAGTACTTTTTATACTGTAGTGTTTACTCCTACTGATAATAGTGTTGCTGCTGGTACTGTTAATGTGAGTGCTGCGACGTTTACTGATGCTGCTGGTAATGCTAATACTGTGTCTAATCATGTTTCGATGACTGTTGATACATTGGCGCCAACTGTAGCTATTACTCTTAATGATCCAGCGTTGAAAGTTGGTGAGACTGCACTTGTGACTTTCACATTTACCGAGGCAGTTACTAACTTTACTAATGCTGATGTGACTACTATTGATACTGGTACTTTGACTGCTGTTGCTTCAAGTAATAATATTACTTGGACTGCAACATTCACTCCGACTGTTAATGCAACGAATACTACTAATGTCATCACAGTAACTAACACAGGTTTAAATGATCTTGCAGGAAATGCAGGAAGTGGAACGAATAGTTCTGCAAACTATGCAGTTGATACTAAGCGTCCTACTGTTGGTGTTGCGCTTAGCGATTATGCGCTTAAGATTGGTGATACTCCAACTCTAACGTTAACTTTCAGTGAGGTAGTGTTTAATTTTAATAATTCAGATATCACTACTATTGATAATGGCGCATTGACTGCTGTTGCTTCTAGTGATAATATTACTTGGACTGCAACATTTACTCCAGGTGTTAATGTTACCGATGCAACAAATGTTATTACTGTTGATCTTACTGGCCTTGTTGATGCTTCTGGTAATGCTGGAGAGGGTACGAATAGTTCTGCAAACTACGCAATCGACACAAAAGCGCCAACAGTCGCCCTAACCTATAGTTCCAATCCTGCAAAAGCTGGTGCAATGAATATAACTGCAACATATTCAGAATCTGTCGCTAGTACTCCTTCGATCAGTATTGACCAACCAGGCTCTACAGATATTACTACTCAGGCAATGAGTGGTAGCGGCGCTGTCTGGACTTATAACTATACTGTTGTTGCTGCAAGCAGTCCAACATATCTTGATGGTACTGCAACAGTAAGTTTATCTGCTGTTAATGATGCTGCGGGTAATGCTGCAGGTTCACCGACTACTCCAACATTTGTTATAGACACGACTGGTCCTGACTTTTATTTCACTAATCCAACAGCAGGTTCAACTATTTCGTCAACATTCCAGTTAGCTGTTGATACTGATGGAACAGCAGCAGGTTGTGAATTTAAAAATGCAACATTTACGTATGGGGCTGGAACTGCAATGACTCTTTCAGGTACAACAAGTTATACTGCATCACTTTCAGGGATTAGTACTGGTAATCAGACCTATTATGTCATCTGTGCAGATACTGCAAATAATACTGTTACGCGATCAAGATCGTTTATTGTAGGTACAGATACGACTGCTCCTGCAGGTCTTGGTATTACTACTGCAGATGCTACTGTTAATAGTGATTATTATACTATTTCAGGTACTTTGAGTGTAGATGCGAATGATGTAACCATTCAGATTTTGGATGCAAGCGATGCTACTTATGGGACAGTTATTATCCCTGCAGGTCAGACTGCATGGTCAGTAGTTGTAAGTTTACCACAGAGCACTGCGACAACATATCGTGCAAAAGCAGTTGATCCAAGTAGTAATGCATTATTATCAACAGCAAATGCTGATACCGCATTACGAAATGTAACAATAACTGAGAATGCAAGTACAGGTGCAGATGTTACTGCTCCGCCTGTCCCTGTTATTACAACAGCAAATGCAACAGTCAATGCAGATACATATTCCATAACAGGAACTGCAGCTGCGGATACACCTTCAGATACATTAAGAACTATTATAGTGTATAATGGTGCAACGCAGGTTGCGTCAGTGAGTTTGCCTGTTGGCCAAACTGCTTGGTCTGTTTTTGTACCTTTGACTCAGAGTTCAGCAAATGTCTTTACTGCTAAATCTTTTGATGTGTACGGAAATGTTGGCTCAGCTTCAGCATCTATAACAATAACTGAGAATGCAAGTACAGGTGCAGATGTTACTGCTCCGCCTGTCCCTGTTATTACAACAGCAAATGCAACAGTCAATGCAGATACATATTCCATAACAGGAACTGCAGCTGCGGATACACCTTCAGATACATTAAGAACTATCATCGTGTATAATGGTGCAACGCAGGTTACGTCAGTGAGTTTGCCTGTTGGTCAAACTGCTTGGTCTGTCTTTGTACCATTGACTCAGAGTTCAGCAAATGTCTTTACTGCTAAATCTTTTGATGTGTATGGAAATGTTGGCTCAGCTTCAGCATCTATAACAATAACTGAGAATGCAGCAGATGTAACTGCTCCAACAATTACTGCTTCTGGCCCTTCAGGAACAGATACTGATGGTGCAGTAACATTGACAGCTACAACTGATGAAAATGCAACATGTAGATATGATACTACAGATACATCATATGCAAGCATGACTGGAAACTTTACTGGTGCAGCGACGGTACATACTGCAGCACTTACATTAACGAATGGAAACCACCAGTATTATGTAAGATGTACTGATGGAACAAACGTCATGACTAGCAGCAGTGTTATTGGATTTACCGTAACCATACCTGCAGATACGACTGCTCCACGTGTTATTGCATCGAGTCCTTCAGGTTTGATTAATGATAGTACACCAACATTGTATGTCAAACTTGATTCAACTGATAATGTAAATACGAGTTCATGTAAGTATTCGACTTCAGCATTCGACTTTGCAACGCAAGGTACTGCAATGACTTGGAATGGCACTGGTTTCGCTGTTACATTGTCAGCTCAGAGTGATGGTACAAAGATGTATTATGTACTCTGTGCAGATACTGCAAATAATTTGATGGGTTCAGCATTCCCAATATCCTATATTTTGGATACTACAGGACTATTCAATTATGTGCAGAGTCTTAACTTGAACTGGAATACATTATGGTTGCCTCCAAATTTATCTAGCTTGAATAATGATAATACGACATGGAGAGCGGTACTTGGTAAACAGGCAGGAGACCATGGTTATGATAACCACTGGCAAACTTCAGGTGCAAATTGGGACACGGTATACCATTATGATGCAGTCGCTGGAACTTGGAAGGTACAGTACAGGTCAGGAGCATATGCAGGTACTGGAACATTATCTGACTTGTCAATAAGTCTAGAAAATCCATTCTGGATATTAATGACTGCAGCTGACCGATTCCAACTGAATTAATTTTTTTTATTTTTATTTAATGTGGGTGATTTAAAATGAAAAAATTGTTATTACTGCTTATATTTATATTATCCATCTCTTTCGTAGTTGCTGTTCCCGGTGACTGGAAGGGTGAAGTAGCTATTAGTGGCACTGCTGCCCCGGTAGATACTACAGTTAAAGCATATGCTGGTTCAACACTCCTCGCAACAACCACAACACCCACAACAACTGCAGGAGGAACTGCATTTGGTAATGATTTTTATCTTCTCGCATTTGAGACCACGATTGGTTCATCAATAAATTTTAAAGTATGCGGAATAGCTGCAACGCAAACTGCAACATTCTCTTTCGGAACACACACACTAAATCTTAGTCTTACCGCGCAAGCAGACGGCACTTCAGGTTGCACTTGTGATGCAGTATGTTCTGGCGGTCATTGTGTAAATCCCGGTACAACAGGCGTATGTTCATCCAATGATTATTATTGTGATGAAGACGACACTTGCGACTCTACATATGGTGAGACAACATCAACATGTTCTGCAGATTGTAGTTCTAGTAGTAGCGGTGGCAGTGGGACTACTACGACAACAGTAATTAAAGAAACAGCATCAGAACCGCCAATCTCTACAGGTTCTACAGGTTCGTTTGATTTTACGAAATCAGCGGATCTTGCAGTAACACAAGTGGATATTACCGTTAAGGATGGTGTAACAACTTCGTCAGTTACAGTTACTGAATCAACAAAACCTTCAACAGCACCATTAGCAATTACAGCCACAAATGGTGCGGTCTATAAATATCTTGAAATCACGCCAACTATTCCTAATGCGAATATTGCTTCTGCAACAATAAAATTTAAGGTAGCAAAAACATGGGTCACTACAGATAATATTGATCCACAAACAATTACTCTCAAAAAACTTGTGAATAATGAATGGGTCACTTATCCGACAACAGCTGCAAGTGAAGATTCATTATATTATTATTATGAAACACCGGTATCATCGTTTTCATTATATACTATTGTAGGATCGCGCAAGGTTGCAATACCAACACCTATCCCTACTCCGACGCCAGCACCTACACCTACGCCAACTCCTACACCCACACCTACCCCAACACCAGGAGCAAATGATACAACACCACCAATAACTCCTCCAGTCAAAGCACCTTTAACATGGCTCTGGATTGTGATTATCATTGTAGTTCTCGGCGGAATCATTGCATATATAATATTCTCTCGAAAACACGAGCCAGAAAATAAATAAATTTTTTTTAACTTCTCTTCTATTACTCGCGATATATGCGAAACATGTAAATAGTAATTATTGTTTACTTTAGGAGTTTTTATCCTAAAAGTGAGAAAAAATGCAAATATCGAGAATGGAGAGTAATCTATGAGAATCAGTGAAGATTAAGTAACTCGTAGTTTTTAGTGTAAAAGATTTATGCGCAGTGCCAGATTTGAAATCGAGTCAGGTGCATGACGTAATCAAATCTTTGAAGAAGAAAAATTTGATTACAGCCATCCATAATGTTCACACATTGACGGTAACGCTTCATTTGAGTAAGTCAATACTATTGAGCGAAATGTTTTTAAACAACAGAATTCCATTTATCTATAGTGAGTGTCGAAGTGGAATTTGTTGTGCTCAGGAACCGCTGGTCGTGGAATTCTGAGTGTCAAGAACTACTTCATGTTGTTTTTGGAATTATCGTCATGCTACTGGTCTGTGACTAGTGGTTCTTGACACGAAAACGAGTATGATAATAACATTGGTGTTCAGAGGTGAGTTTTTGATGGATCAGTATGCAGTGCAGAGAATATTTCTTTTACTCATCTTTATACAAAATGATATGTATCGAAGGGATACCGCATGAATAAAAAAGCTATCGCTAAAATTACGGGTATATCCTTTGCAGTTATGCTCGCACTCGGATTCATATTCTATGGGATATTTGTTTTCGCAACAATCGATACATTAACTCCGAATACGCCGGCAAACAATGCATTCACGAATGATACAACTCCTGATTTTAATTTTACAGTGATTGGCAATGAAACAACCACGAATTGTACACTATTTATTAATGCGACTGCACGTGGAACGAATGCGTCTGTATTGAATAATACTCCCACAATATTAACTGCTAACGCTTCACTTGCAGAGGGAGTATACACATGGTATGTGAATTGTACTGATCCTGCTGCAACAAATAGTTCTGTATCCCGAACATTGACTGTTGATACGACTGCTCCATCTACTGCACATAATAATTCTGGCGCATGGCATATTGCTGCATTCAATATCACACTTTCCCCGTCAGATACTGGCGGAGTTAATTATACTTCTTACCAATTAGACGGCGGTACATTGACGAATGGAACACTGATTCAAATCACTACTGAAGGTAATCATACGGTAACATTCTATAGTGTGGACCATACGGGAAATGTTGAATCAACAAAAACAACATATGCGCTTCTCGACTTAAGTATCCCCACCACTGTTGATAATAATAATGGGTTATGGCATACCGCAGCATTTAATGTTACATTGACTCCGACTGATAATGTGAATGGTTCAGGGATTGCGTATACTAATTATAGTATTGATGGGGGAGCAGATGCAACCGGCGTGAATGTTGTTGCGCTTCAAGGAAACCACACATTAACCTATTATGCTCTCGATAATGCAGGAAGATCTGAGACACCGCACAGTACGAACATGCTTTTAGATATTATCGCTCCGACAACAACTGCGCTCGGCAACAGTGGCGCATACACTTTTGATACATGGACTATTCTCAATGTTACCGTCAATCTTACCTGTACTCCTGAAGGTGCAAACAATTCAGGATGTGCAGTAACGCAGTATTGCACTGATACAAATAATTCGTGTACACCAAACATCACCGCAAATAATTATAATTTCACGACTGAAGGAGTATATTATCTTCGCTATCGCAGTAGTGATATTGCAGGAAATATTGAATCAACAAAGAATATTACTATAAAAATCGATCGAACTCCTCCAGTAATCATCTCTTCAACAATTACTGATCCTGATAATTTTTATTCACCCTATGAACCGATTGTGCACTTCCACATTAACGCAACTGATATCGGCGGCAGTGGTGATGCAGGAAATCTTACAGTCTTTGCAAATTTTTCAGGCATTACTGCATGTGAAACAATTAATACGACATATAATTCTTCAACAGGATTCTATGAAGGAGCGTGCAATGCTTCTGCCTCAATAAATAGTACGAATGGTGCGGCACCCGATATGCGCACCGTAACAATCACTGCAACTGATCTCGTCAATAAATCTGCAGTTGTTCCTGCAGCATTCAATTTGTCCTTACATAATCTTGGTATGCCGGTTGGTGAAAATGCGTGCTTCAGGTTCGGGAATTTAACGACGAATTTTTCGCAAGTACCCGATTTTGTGCATGTAAATTTTATTATCCACGGGCAAAGAAATGATAGTAGTGCTTGCCTTGGTTCAGGAACCAATGTATGGCTTGATGCAGCAATGATAAATCTGTCTTCAGTCGACATGTCAACAGCAGCGGCTGCAGAACACCTTGCAAATCTTGTAACTGCTATAAATGCAACTATTACTGCACCGAATACGTTTGGTGATTCACGCATCTTTATTAATACAATATATTTTGGTGAATTAAATACCACTGCAACAATCCGGTTATTCTATCTCCCGTTTACTGCGCAACCAAATATTACCGAAGACATAGGCGCAGCAGGCGTCAATGCAAGCGTAAACAGCACCTGGATAACAAATAGTATCGATCCTGCAACAAATGTTACGACGGGTAATTTAACATTTGCAGTAAAAGGATTTTCAGGGTATAATATCACCGATAATACTCCCCCCATAATCACATTCAATACACCAGAAGTTGATCAAGCAAATTATTCATCGTCGAGTAAATTATTGAATGTGACTATTAATGGGACAGGGACACGACTCTCAGATATCATACTCACACTCGATGGTACGATAAGACTTCGTGCAACAGGCGCGAACACGACGCTGAATTGTACTTCGAAATCCGTAAGCGGCGATGTTGTCGAATGTACGTATCATGCAACGGGTCTTGGAAATACCGGGCACACACTCGTCGTAAATGCAACAGATTATGGAAGTACTACAGGAAACAAGAATACTGCAACACGCATCTTTAATGTCGACACTATTGCACCGGTTATTACCATACATTCGCCAAGAAACACGACATATTATACGACGCAACCTATCTGGATTAATTTCAGTGCTGCAGATGCACAAAACCATAATGATAAGTTATGGTATAACACGTCGACAAATGCAACAAAAATAATTTACACGAATGCGACAAGTACCAATCTTACGAACGGCACGTATATCTATTATTTCTACGCGAATGATACATTTGGAAATCTTGCAGCGATGGTACCCGTAACATTTATGGTTAATCAGACAAACAGTTCACAACAACTCATCAATACAACCGCAAGGAATATTAGCGCGAATACGACAACAACAATAATTATCATCCCTCTGGATAATACTAATATCTCGGCGATTACGACAACAGCAGCCGACACAACAACAGTCACGCTTGATCTTTCGCAAAGGATGAATGCGACAGGTTACGCGACCATTTCATCGAGTAATGTAACATTGACCCGTGATGGCGCAACAGATTATACTGCATTTATTCCTGCAGGAACAACCATTACTGGTTCAGGCTGGAATGGGTTATTCATCCTTCCAACCGTGCAGACTGCCTCAAGTTATACTGTTTCTGGTGGCGATGTTAAGGTTGTTATCAAACTCGGTTCCAATACCACACTTACACTTTCACAGGCAGTAAAGATTGTACTTACCGGCCAGCATGATAAAAAAGCAGGGTTTGTAAATAGTGGCGGGACGACACTTACCGAGATAACAACTGAATGCACGAGCGCAACAAACTCAAGTACTATTATCGGTAATGGTGAATGTTATTTTGACGATGGGGATGACCTCCTTATCTGGACGAAACACCTCACTGTATTCGGGTCATTTACTGAAGATACGGTTTCTGGTAGCTCAGGTGGTGGTTTGAGTTCAGGTTATATCGCGCCGGATCCATCGCAAACATTTAGTTATGCAACACTGCGAAGTGGACCCACGACCATTGCATTGTCTAATCAAAATATCCCCCTGACATCATTCGTACTCACAACAACAAGCGATGTTGCAAATGCAAAAATTGTTATCACCCGTGTAACGACACCCACGACATCATTTACCGGCACAGTCTATAAATATGTGCGAATAGATCATACGAACGTAAGTGATGCAAGTATTAGCGGAGCAAAACTTTCATTCAAAATAGAAAAATCATGGTTTACTGCAAACACTGTTGATAAGACGCAAATGGTAATGTATAGGTATACTGGTACCTGGACAATGCTTACGACAACACTTGTTTCTGAAGATGCAACCTTTGCGTATTACGAAGCGCAAAGTCCGGGTTTAAGCCTCTTTGCGATTGTTCTCGGAGCAAAACAAACAACACCGTCGGCAACATCTCCGACAGTAACGCCAGCACCTCCGATAGCAACACCGACGGGAAATACAGTCATTGCGCCAGAACCAACGACAACAACGCCGGATACAACAGCACCGGTAACAAAGACTAAGAAATCAAGTGGTAAATCATCATCACTCGGGTGGCTTTGGGTACTTGCCGGAATAATACTTGTCGCAATCATACTTTACTTCGTATTCTATCAAAGACAAGAATAATTTTTTCTTTTTTTTCGACAACTTTAAATAGTGTCCACTTTTTTCTTATAATATGCGGGGATGCCAGAGTGGTCAAATGGGGCAGGCTTAGGACCTGTTAGCTTAGTGCTTACGTGGGTTCAAATCCTACTCCCCGCACTTTTTTCTTTTGCAAAGAAAAACCTGCACTAAAAAGAAAGGCTGTCAGAGGCAGTATTTTTTGATGATAACTTTTGAAAAAAAGTTATCGCGGAGTTCGATAATCCTACTCCCCGCACTTTTTTCTTTTGCAAAGAAAAACCTGCACTAAAAAGAAAGGCTGTCAGAAACAATGTTTTGATAATATGGATTTTCGAAAGATTTAAATATTTCAACATATTTACGTTATTTAACAAGAAGGTGATATTATGGTATCGATAACTGTAAGTATACCGGAAGATACGCGCGCATTAATGAAACAATTTCCAGAAATGAACTGGTCAGGATTCGTCAAAAAATCAATAGAAGAAAAGGCGAGAGAAATTGCAGAATCGGAACGGTTGAAGAAAAATTTGCGAAACGAACAGGAAACAATCGATTGGTCAGTAAAATTACAGCGTGCATCACGGCAGGGAAGACTGGATATTTTAAAAAAGAAAGGACTACTATGAAACTCGTAGTGGATACCAATATATTATTTAGCTATTTCTGGAGATACTCTATAACACGGAGGATACTCTTGAGCCAGAATATGGAATTAGTTGCACCAGAATTTGCATTAGAAGAGATAAACAAATACAAAAAAGACATTATCACTAAGAACAATCTTACCACAGAAGAATTTGAACATATAAAATTTGATTTAGCAATAGCAATAACATTCATACCACTAGAAAAATATGCTGCATCATTTAAAGTCGCATTATCTGTATGCCCGGACCCTAACGATATAGATTTCTTTGCACTTGCAATAACATTAAAACTCCCAATATGGAGTAATGATACAAAACTTAAAGAACAAAACAAGATAAAAATACTAACAACAACAGAACTCTTGCGCCGACCAAAAATCAAAAAAATTATTGGAGATACATCATGAAACAACCACCCATCAAAACAGTTTTACCGTACGGGAAGCAATGCAAACAAATAACGCAGGAATACCACAAAAAACTTGCAGTATTAGAAACGAAAATGAGAGAAGAGCTAGGAAATGATCAATTAGAATTTTTCCGGTGCTATCGTCATTATGACGTAAGTCGCCGTCCTTTCTGGGCGGCATCTTTATTATTCTTTAATTCTTCATAAATCCAAAGGAAATCTTGTAGATTTTCGTGTGATTAAAAACCGTGGGTTAAAAGTTCCAGTGCACAGTTTTTGACATTTCCTAAGAATTTTCGATATATTTTTGGATTGCATCGTAGATTTTTCGGATATTTATTTTTTCTTCAAAATTCCGAAACATTATTAATGACATACTATTATCTCTTCTTAAAATTGTCATAGGTGAATTCATGTTTATCTGGTTATTTGCGTTGGGGGATTTATTGTCGATGCTTGCAATGATTAATATGCATTATGATATTATCCCGGGGTGGAGATTTCCATTTGTATCCATCCTGTATCTGGTCATGAAAGGAATACTTTTTTTTGGCGATGCCTTGACATTTATCGATTTATTTTTTGCAGTGTATATGATTTTGATGTTAGTATTTAATGTCCATTGGTTCTTGACGTATATTGGAATAGTGTATTTTGTGTATAAAATAATTGTAGGATTCTTTTCAAGTCATTAATATCATACTAACACGCATTTCACTCATTTCCTTATAAAAAAAATTGCGCTAAAACTCAATACTTTAGTTTGGAGATACAGCGCAATTTTTAGTACGCTAGAAAAATACATCGTATTTTTCGCGTACAGAAAATCCCGATAGGATTTTCACGTATCCTAAAAATCCGCGATCAAGAGCGTGTCCGGTCAAACTCTGCACTTTAGTGCGGAGTAGGACACGCTCAGCGGATTTTTTTGATTCTCGAGCAAATTTCCAAAATATTTATAAATAGCTTAAAAATCCTTCTACTCTGTTTTATTTTTTTGGAGGCATAAAAATGGATCCTACACGGCCAATTGACGCATTAAATAATGCGCGTAATAAGAAAGTTATTGTCGAATTAAAGAATGGACGAACATACGTCGGCGTACTCCGAGCGTTTGATATCCATATCAACTGTGTTCTCGAAAATGCTGAAGAGCGCGAGAAGGGCGAAGTCACGCGAAAGATGGGTGTTATTTTCATCCGTGGCGATACCATCACGATTCTTACAACAGAATAGATAGGTGCAAGAAATGACGAAAGGAACTCCATCCATGGGTAAACATGGGAATTCAAAAAATCATATCATCTGTAGACGTTGCGGTAAACATTCACGAAATATGTCAACGGGCGTTTGCGCTGCGTGCGGGTATGGTAAATCAAGTAAGGTTCGAACCTACAGCTGGAAGAAGGCTTCAAAAAGGTAAGTAAGAGGAAACAATATGGTTATTATCCAATCAAAGTCTAAACGTAAACCGAGTGGCGGACGCTATAAGACAAAATTAATTAAGAAACGTCAGCATTTAATCGGTCGATTGCCTGCAATGACGAAAATGAGTACTAAACGTGTACAATCTATCCGCGCACGTTCAGGCGTACGAAAATTGCGCCTCTTAAGCGAGGATAAAGTCAATGTATATGATCCTGCAACGAAAACATTTAGTGTAGAAACAATCAAGAATGTTATCGATACTCCTGCAAACAAAAACTTTATGCGTCGAAAGATCATGACGAAAGGTTCATTAATTGAAACAAGTAAAGGACAGGCTAAAATCACATCAAGGCCAGGTCAGGACGGTGTCATCTGTGCAATTCTTGTTAAATAGATTTTTATTATTCTCTTTTTATATTTTTTTAGCAGCTAGCGAACCCTTAAAGAAATATTCAGTAAGAAATATACGCATATACTTAAAATCTAATTTCTCCATCACCAAATAAGACTTGGCCATCAAAATTATTCCATAATGCTTCAACTACGCCTGCGGGATGATTTTCCTCGAGTAACAATTTTTTCATATTTTTTAGCATAGCTTTTCTTCCCCTGTCATGCGACTCTTGTGCACTATTTCCTTTAATAATACTTAGGGCTATCTCATTGGAAGGTTCCAAATAATACCCTGCAATTTTATCGCGAGAAGGATGACTTTGTGTGTCATCAATAAAAAAAATAAAAGGATTCACATATCCTATGAAACAACCGTCATTATGTTGAAATATCTCCTTTCCAAAATTTTGACCTAATAGACAAGAACGCGCGTAAACCATTTTACCTTTAAACAAATCTTTATCAGTAGTGTCAAAAATGATATTTCCTTTAGTTCCTTCTATAGAATCCTTATTTCCGTGACCATTTAAAAAAAGAAACTTAGGATCTTTTTTTAGTAGAAATTTATGTATTTCATCCCTTACTGCATTTTTTCCATCAAATGATTTATAAGGTATTCCCTGATCATCCATTTTTTTCATTACTAATCCTGCGTAATAGGAAATATAAGAAGTAGTGTGGTCGAAATCAGGCCGAGTTATCAAAATTAATTTATTCATTGTTTAAAGCGTCGGTAAATCTTCCACTTGTTAATGCATTTATAAAATTAAGTTGCATACGTATTACTTCCAGGCCGACTTTATCTTCATCCTGTATGCTTTGTAATAATTGTTCTTTGCTAAACGTGCCATAATTTCCTATAGATAGCTTAAAATTACTCGGCATTACAGAAATTCTCTCTGTGATAAGCTCTTTTACATCTTTGGAATATTTCATATTATTTTCATCTCCAAAAGTTTTTCCAAAATCTTTTTACCATCCGGAGTGTTATTATTTATTTCAAAATATGCCGCATTCCAATTATAAGGTTTATTCTCTATCACTACAATAATGTCGTCCTGTCTTATTTTTGAAGGAAGATTTGCAAAGATTTTTTTAAACTTAATTTTTGCTTCATCATCCATAATTACACCTAAAATCTAATCAACAAAACATACTTCTCTTATACTAAATAACTATATTTATAAATATTTCTCTTTATTTGGCTGATATGAAATCCTCCTGTTATCTGCAAGCATCGGTCCTCGCTAAAAGTTGTTTTATCGTGATGGCTCTGCGTTCCCGTGGGAGCATCCCCTCGCGACGAGCAAGATATGTTTATCGACGAGTTGCGGTAAAGATGCTTGCATAGGATTTCATATTAGCCTCTTTATTTTTATAAAATATTCATTGACCTTTTAATTAGTAATCTTTTGGGATATAAAAGGATTGTGAAAATGTAGTTACGAGCATCTGATGCGACATTCTATAGTCAAATCAGGGTTTATGATCAATAAGTTATTTGCTCGCCGCTTTCGGATATATCATATCATAATTTTTTTCCGGTATCATGACACGCCAAGTATTACTAAACACATAGCGCGGCCTTGTGAGCCGTAATCCTTTTTCTCTGAAATAGAAGATTTTTTTCGAGAGTTTCTTTTTTATCAGTTCAAGATCACTTTCTGAAATAGCATAGTGCTCTTTAATTGCTTCAAGGACAAATCCGGTCTTATGATAGAGGATGGGTTTTTTAAATTTTTCAAGATAGGCCATTATCTTAGAACTATGTAGTGGGATATTGATGCTTTTTGCATATTTGATGGCAGTAATGAGTTGATCTATTTTTATGGTTTTATTCCAGAGGCAATCAATGATTGTGCGTTCAAAATCCGTTATTCTAATTTTTACTTTTGCGTACGTAGTTACATATTCGAGTTCAGTAATTCCGATTTCTGGCTTTTTTCTAAGGAAGCGATAGGTGGTGTCCTTAAGTCTCATCTTTGAAGCATGCGTTGCGGTACTATAGATGATGTTCTCTTTAGGAAATGCCCTATAAGTATAGAGTGCACTATTGCAGCTAATGATTGCATTGCCCCGGAGTTTTGATGCGATATGGATGGGATCAGGATAAAAGTCCTTATCATCAATAGGGATGATATAATAGAGTCCTGATGTAATGCGTTTGATGTGATTCTTTTTGAGAAGTCTCTGGAGTGCATTTTTGCATACCTGATAATCTTTTACTATTTTACTTGCCTCAGTAAGCGTAAAGAGCCGTTGTGTATAAAATTGGGTATAGATTTTATGCATGATACACTATAAATGGTGTGTAAGTATTTAAAATTTGTTTTATTACGAGTAAAAAATACCATTTAATTTGAAAAACACTTCAGAATACTAAGTCAATACCATTTTTTGGCATAGTTGTGCCAATAGTTGGCAGTAAATGATTTGTCAAAAAGTGTGCATTAGTAATGAACAATAGTGTGCATTAGTAATGCACAAATAGTTTTCTTATTGGTTATTGCACTTTACTGTTCTTAATGTGATACTGCTTAAAGTGTCTATATTTCGCATACACTTTAGAAAAATCATACCTTTGTAGTATATTGCAAAAAAGTATAAACTAATCTGTATTAATTAAATATCAAAGTGATACCATTTCTGTATCACTTTAGCATAAAAGCGATACTATTTCTGTATCACTTTAGCATAAAAGCGATACTATTTTTGTATCACTTTAGACACATTTATATATAACCTCTTACTAAAATATAGTTATGGAGCGAGAAAAACTATATAGTGTCCTTTTTAATCAACAAAAAGAATTTCTAGATAAAAACGACATCATAGCCCGAGAGTTAGAGGTTAAAGCAGTAAGATTATTGAAGACAAAAATGCCTCTCATCATTACCGGGGTAAGAAGATGCGGCAAATCAACATTGCTAAAATTAATAAAGAACAATTTAGGATTAAAAGATACTGAAATATTATATGTTAATTTCAATGATGAAAGGTTGGCAAACTTTTCTACAGAGGATTTTCAAAAAATATTGGACTATATGCAAGAAAATAAATACCCTAAGAATAGTTTGATTTTACTTGATGAAATTCAAGAAACAACAGAGTGGGAAAAGTGGGTAGATAGAATAAAAGACATGCATCAACTGATCATAACAGGTTCTAATTCAAAACTTTTAAGTTCCGAATTAGCAACAGTACTAACAGGAAGAACACTAAGCATAAGATTATACCCTTTTAGTTTCAAAGAATATCTTAAAGCAAAAAATGTTAATATTACTTCTTGGGGATTAGATAGCGAAGTACAAAATAATATACGAAACGAATTAAAAAACTATCTAGAATTAGGAGGATTTCCAAAAAGAGTACTCACTAATGAACGTACAGTATTAGTAGACCTTTATGAAAACATCGTTTATAGGGATATACTATCACGGTTCGGAAACAAGCAAACAAAAAACATAAAAGAAATTTTACAGTATATACTGTCAAACAATTCAAAACAAATAAGCACAAGAACATTATCTGAAATATCAAAAATAAAAAATCTTGCAACAATAAAAAAAATATTAGATACACTAGAAGGGGCATTTCTCATATTTACTTTAACAAAATACGATTATTCAATGCAAAAACAAATACAGAATCCTAAAAAAGTATATTGTATCGATAATGGGATAATAACTACAAACGGTTTCAGATTTTCAGAAAATAAGGGGCAATTACTCGAAAACATGATATTCGTAGAGTTAAAACGTAGAGATAAAGAAATATACTATTATTCAGATAAGAACGAATGTGATTTTGTATCGAAAGAAGGAATAAAAATAACTCACGCGATTCAAGTATGCTATGATTTAAATGACAATAATAAAGATAGGGAAATAAAAGGTCTCATAGAAGCAATGATTAAATTCGATTTAAAAGAAGGTGTAATAATAACGTTTGATCAAGAAGACTCGTTTGTTAAAGATAAAAAGAACATAAAAGTCATTCCAGTATGGAAATGGTTACTAGAGAATTCTAATCATCACCATTAAGTATGCCTATCTATTATTGCTCGGATCATTCATTATTCCCGTACCTTACTGCGATACTTTCAAAAAAATTTGAATCATTCCAATAACGCGAATTTAACGGTTTTAATGTCAAAGTAATACTTGTTGATTACTTTTGAAACTGAAAACGTATAGTTTCAGACATTTTAGATGTAGATTTAATGTTTGTCATTTTTCAGTCATGAACGTCTAAAATTTAAGAATTTGCCTATTTCAAGGTCTTCTTCCTCTGTATTAGTTCTTTCCTTGAGAAAACAACCAAAAAGTTTATAAATAATGCTATATCTATGCTTCTTAATTGAGTGGTTAACGCCATAAATATGTAAAGGCGTAAGACAATTGGTTACCTTGAGTAACCATTAACGTAAACTTTACATATTCGTGAAAAATTAATTACGCTCAAAAAAATAGAAAACACATGGAGGTGTTTTTACATGAATAAGACAATAAGAAAAATAATTGCATTGGGTACCATGGGAGTTATGGCTGCAACACCATTAGCATTTGCAGTAACACTCGCAGATTACCCAGCACCATTTGTAACAAATGGAGCATTTAGCGGTAAAATCGTTATTGGTAGCAGCGGAAACGCAGTTGCAGACTTCCTCGGAGTCGTAGATATTGCAGCATCATTACAACGCGCATCATCTACAGCTGTAACAACTACTGGAACAACGACAAATACTGTTGAAGATGGATATAAATTCCAAGAGAATGAAAATTTAATTCTTGGCGGAGATTTAAATGATGTTATCACAGGACTTGATGATACAGAACTTGAAACTCTTTTAGCATCAGGAACAATGGAAGACGACGATGGATCAGAATATGACTACGATGTTGAAGTTGATCTCGCAACAAGCGCAGCAATTGTCTCCGCAGATGTTGTTGGTGCAGACCTTGATGGAACATATCCGAAGCCAATCGTATTCTTTGATCTTAAAGAAGGATCAAATATCTTCTACAAAGTAACTGTGGATTTCAACGATATTTGGGATACTGCAGACTTTACTGAGTCAGAAACCTTTGAACTCTTCGGACGCGCATACACATTAGATCCTACAAATATGGATAGCGACAAATTAACCCTTTACGGTTCAGACACTACTATTATTGTTGCTAAAGGAGAAACACAAACTTTAACATACAATAGTAAAGAGTATACTGTAACTGTCACTGGAGGAAACTCTGACGACTCTTCAGCAATTGTGCGAATCGGTTCAGAAACAAAGACTGTCCAAGAAGGAGATTCAAAGACCATCGGTGGACTTCCAGTTTACATCAAGGATGTGTTTGTCTCTAATATTGGTGGAGATGATGTATCTGTCCAACTCTTTGTTGGCTCAAACAAAATCGAGCTTGACAATGATGGAACAGTAACATTGAATGGTGTGGATCTTGACGAAGTAACTTTCAGTGGTACATACACTTACACTGCAGGACTTGATGGAGTAGGCGATGATGGAGAATGGTCAAATATTGACATATTAACCTTCACTGTAAAACCATACGATGCTGATGGAAAGGTTGAATACATTCTTCCAGGAAAGAGTTATGTTGACCCACTATTTGGCGCATTCAAATTTGACTTTGTAGGCGCTAAAGATTTAGCAGAAGGAAAAGAGTTAATCCAGTTTGAACGAAATGGTAAGAAACTCGACTTAACCTTCACCCCACGTGGAGCAAGTGAAGCAACAACAACTACTATCTTTGAAGGAACAACTACTGTTGGTGCAGTCTACGAAGACTTCTGGGACGTAGCAACATTTAACGACCTTGAAGAAGATGCAGTATTCCTCTACAACGAGAAATATGATGGAACTACAGGAACAGAAGATGACGCAATTACTCACGTCCTTCAGGTAAAGAAGATCACTGCAGGAAACAATGCTTCAGATGAAGACTTCGAAGTTGTCGTTGAAGACTTGACATTTGGTGGAACTTACACCGTTGATTCAACAACTAAAGCACTTGACAGCAAGATTGCACTTTATGCTGCTGTTGGTGGAACTGCAGACCAGATCGACTTCTCTGTAACAAGCGGAGGTACTGCTTCTGCATACAACGCAACATACTTCACCATCTTCACAGATGCCGGAGCAAAACTTGTTTGGGTTGTAAATAGCACAAACGCTACAGCAATCACTGCAGGAAACCAGATCACTGGACTCAACACATTTATCGTAACTGAAGATGTGGATGACGACGCTGAAACAGCAACTGTTGATCCATTCAACGTTGACGTATCCTATGATGGTACAACCGACGATGAATACGACCTTAGTGTTTCTGCTGTTGCAACATTTACTGGTGACGCAAGCGATGACGACGACAACTATGACTACTACCTCACTAAGTACGGAACCTATGTTGTTGAAGAGACCGATGATTCAGGAAAGAATGTCGACATCTATGTACCTGCAGAAGAAGTTGCATATGACATGTTCCTTGCACCAGTTGCTTCGAAAGTAACGACAAGCACTTCTGGAACCGGTGGAGCAGTATCTGTGAATCCAATTGCTGTAGGTATGGCAATCTTGGACTCTGATGCAAAAGCACTTGGAACTATGCCATACATTGTTGTTGGTGGACCATGTGTTAATAGTGTTGCAGCAGGACTCCTTGGAAACCCTGTAGATTGTACTACGGGATTCTTGGAAGGAAAAGCAAAGATCAAATTCTTTGCAGACAAGAATGCATTACTCGTCGCTGGTTACAGTGCAAAAGACACACAGGGAGCATCCCGAGTCTTAGCAGAGTACAAGACGTATAAGGCAGACCTTGTCGGAACAGAAGTTGAAGTTGTAACAACTACACTTTCAGACCTGAAAGTAAACAAAGTACAATAAGTACTTTAATTTTTTTTCTTTTTTTTCTTTTTCTTAATTTTCCTATCGTAAACTATTTAAAGAAGTGAATCATTACATCAGTATGAATACTATCGCTCATGAACAAGCAATTATTGACGGGTTGAAACCACATTTATCCCGTGAAGATATTGCACGATTTGAAAGAGTTATTAAGGGACACGAAAAATTATTTGAAGCTATTGGAAGATTATAATTTTCTTTTAAACCACTTCTCACACTAGACATGTACGCATAAGATATTTAAATCACAATCACTTTCTTCAGTGTTATGGATAAATCACTTGCAGTATTTCAGGATAAGAAGATAAGAAAAATCTGGCATAAAGATGAGTGGTGGTTCTCGGTTGTTGATATTGTAGAAGCCCTTACGGATAGTCCTGCACCAAGACAATACTGGGGTAAGGTTAAGGACAGAGAGTTTATTGCACTCGAGTTGTCCCCAATTTGGGTACAACTGAAATTACCCTCTGCAGACGGCAAATTCTATGAGACTGATTGCGTAAACACTGAAGGCGGATTTCGTATAGTTCAATCCATCTCTTCTAAGAATGCTGAGCCATTCAAACTGTGGCTCGCTAAAGTTGGCTATGAACGCGTTCAAGAGATAGAAAACCCAGAACTTGCGCAAGAGAAAAATTGATCGCTGTATATATCAATAATGGATAATGTTATTCGAAAATGGATAACAAGCTCAAAAACAGTGATTATTATCGGGTCCAGACAATAAATTGTAGACGTACTGAAGGTGCATTTCTATTTATACCATCTATTTAACCGTAATTCTTCCCGAACATTAACTAAACCAATACCTAAGGTCGTATTGACTTAGTATTATGAAGTTCAAAGCGTTACCGTCGCTCGCATTTTATTATTTTTATTGAGGAAAATTCTTACCACTTGCATGTCAGAAATTGAAAATTTCTGAGCACGATCAAAAATTTCATTTTTGACGATCCTGTAAGAATTTTTGGATGTGATATCTTTAGATGCTCGCACATTGACGATAACGCTTCATTTTGCTAAGTAAGTCTAAAATCAAAATATTTTTATACTGTAAGGTGTATGGTTCTGTTATGAAAAAGATGTGGGTAGTATTACTCCTAATTCTCAGTCTCATCCCTGCAGGTTATGCACTCAGTATCTATTCAGGAACAGTCTATAGCGGAGATGTACTTACTGCAGGAAAAGATCAATACACAATCATTGGACTTGGTCTCGTAGGGTATGAGCGCAATTATCCCTATCTTCGGATCACGCGCCAAGGGACAATAAATGAGACCATGCGTATTCCGTTTACCAAATGCGTATCAAGCAGTTCAATGACGTATTGTTTTCTTGAACAAACCATTGATTACTCATCAACAAAAGCAGTTTATGATGATCGTATTGAACCAAAATTAAAAATAAGTATAACCACCTTTGACCCCGAGATCACTATAGCGCGACCAAAAAGTTTATTAGTCGATTATGGTGTTGATACGCCAATCAATATCACTATCACGAATCGTGGAAAAAAGGAGACAACAGTAACCTACACTGAAATTATTCCTGGAGCAATATTTATCAGTGCATATACGAATATGCTTTTAGAAAATTCACGACTTTATACCACCCTCACCATCCCTCCTAATTCAACAACAAAACTCCAGTATACGCTTCGCGCATTATCATACACAAATGCGAGTTGGGGTGCATCTTACACCTATACTGCTTCAAGTGGTGAAAAAAATGGGACAGTCCCAAAACTTTCCATCCAAGTAAGACCTGCGATTGATTTCAAAGAATATATTTCAAAAACCACCAGTACAAACCTTGAAAACAGCGATAATACAACCTATCGACTAACCATCACGAATAATGACGTATTCAATAGTGCATATGAACACATTATACTCGATAGCGGAGCACTTCAGATTCTTAGTGTCGAAAGATTAGGAAAAATCGATAGTTCAATATATGAGTATACCGGAGTAATTCCTCCAAAAACAACAGTGAACCATACACTCATCTTCACATCAGCATATACCGGATTATTCCACTTGCGATTAAATGCGAGTGTTGATGTTGCAGACCAAAAAAAGGTATTTCTTAGCGAAAAAAATTATACCGTAAAAGTTTCAGGGATTACACCAAAACTTCTTTTGAGTACCACAACCGCAAAACCAGGAGATCAGGTACTTGCAACTGTTGTTATTGAGAATTCAGATACAAAAAATTCGTATCATGATATTACCGGCGTAATCCACTTTTTTGGTGATGAACCATTCAGTGCCACGACTATTCTTCAATCTGAAAATCGTACAGTTGCAACGCGATTAATCACTATCCCTCAAACAAATCAAACAACATGGGTCGTGACTCTCGACGGGACTTATCGTACGGTAAGCGGACAAGTATTCCCATTCAAAACAAATGCCACCATAAAACTCTTTGTGCCCATTGTAACCAGTGCAAATACGACGATCATTACATCAAACAACAATATATCATCGCGGCCCATAAATACTACAACGAATACTTCTCGCCCTTCTTCATCAAATGCTTCAACTCCGACAATTGCGCACAATACTCCGGCAATCATCCCTCCTGAAGAAAAAAAGGGTATCTTGAAAATATTTTCAGAAATCGGAGATTTCTTTAGTAGACTATTTGGAGGAGCATCATACGATACTTAACGTTGTGTTGCCATCGATTCGCATACCGCAGATCCATCTTAAGGAAAAGTTCTCTCTTGCAACAACGAAATTTGCAAAATTTCGAGTGTTCAAAAAAGTACTTTTTTGACACAAAGGAAATCTTGCACGCGCACGCTCTTCGCTTCAGCTCGTGAGCAAGCGTGCAGATTTCCGTGTGATCAAGAACTGCACGCTGTGGACTTTAGTCCGCTGTTCTTGACATATCCGAACTATTCAGGAAATATTAATCAGTAATGCTCATATTTTGATGGCAACACATCTATCAGATACACCAGCCTCTTACGCCATAACATTTATAAAAATATGCTTCTTTGCAAGATATAAGGGGGATTATGGCAGAAAATATCAATATTACTTACGACATATTGTTTGATATCTTGCGTAGTGAGAAATCACGCGAAGAACTCCAATTACTCGATGAACACTTCTATACGCATGTCGCCGAGTATATCAAAGAAAAAGAGGTTGTACTTCTCCATTCGCAAACACCTGTTGCAGAACGGGAATTAACAAGAATACAGCTCGGTAATGTGCGAAAACTCCTTCAGGAACTCTATGATCGTCGGGAAAGAAAGATCATTACCCTTGCATTATATAAGACAAAAACACATCATGATGTCATTCAAACCAATCATTTACTCCTTGAAGAAAAAGGATTCTTTGAATCTATGAATGCGCTTTTTGCAGAGTTTCATCAGACAGTCTTTGACCAGATAACACTCGGTAAAGCGCCAATTCACGTTGCGTTCGAACATGTTTCACCTACCTCTGGGCAAACAGCGCTGCCTACTGTAATCCCTGATGATGATTCTGCGATTATCTCAATCCGATTCATCAAACCAGTACCTAAATTTTTAGGTCCAGAACTCGAATCATATGGTCCATTTGAGCCTGAAGATATCGCTTCACTCCCTTCTCGAATTGCGCAAATTCTACTTGGAAAAGGACGCGCAGAACGCATCGCGATATAATCTTATAACCCGAGAAGGGGTATTAATTCTCAGAAAATTCTTGCATAGGATGTATATTTTTTTGGCGTAAACCCTGCATAATCGGTCTATGTATTCTTTGACCATAGACATCCTGCTTATGGGTATAGAGATACCACGCCATGAGTGGACCAACCGAATAATTAATCGCATGCAATGCATTTTTGATAAGGTGTTTAATGGCATAATGATTTTTCAAATTGCCATAACTGACCCGGGATGCAAGACGATCGAGCGGTTTGATTCCTGATGCCATAGAGAACTTTTTTTCCTGCATTTCCCGGCTGTTTGCACTAAATATTTGGCTAATAATTTCTGAAGCTTCACGAACAACCATAAGTGCAGTTAAATCTTTTCGTACAATATACATTTTTCGTTGAATAATATTGTTCCAACATTCATCAAATGTCTTACCGGGTGCGAGTACATATGCTAATCCAGGATTTCCCGTATGCGTATCCGTACTTGCAACAATTCCTTTACCCAGTTTTTCAGCAATATTCATGGTGAGATTATTAAGGATAAGGGAACGATTTGAGTTGATTTCGAGGATATCAAAATAATGCCGTGCAAGAAGGGGAACTGCCCTCCAATTCAATTTTTCATGATTCTCATGCCAGAATGGATGATTATACGTCCATTTCAATTGTTCATCGCGAAGATAATTGATGAATGCATCAATATCCTCTTCTTTTTGTGCAATGTGTTCAAGAATACGAAATTGTTTCATGTTCAAGCCAAACACATTGACATGGAGTGTGTGTATTTTTCCAATTCCAGAAATTTTTCTTGCATGAACAGGTTTAATGCGAATTTCGACTGCAGGAATAATATCGCGATGGAGTCTTTTACTGCGTAAATACCGGTAACCATCCATGGTGTCGTGATCAGTAATGACTGGAATTAGCCCTTTGGATCGCTCTGCGTTCGTAACTACTTCTGGGCTTGTTTTTTTTACACTTGCAACATCATATGAATAGGATGTATGGGCGTGTGTGTCGATTGCAAGAAATCCTTGTGCACGTAGTTTTTGCGCGAATCTTTCGCTCACCATTCGTTTACGATAAATACCCATAATTTCATGCGCGCGATGCTTTTTAAATACTTTATGCAAAATGCGGCCCTGTAGAAAATGTTAGTCGCCTTAAGATGAGCAGATGCAAAATACCATTCTAAAAATGTTTACAGAATTCCAAATGGTAAACATTTTCTTCAAAAAACATTAAGAATGCGAATGGCGACTACAAACGAAGTGAGAATTTCTACAGAGCCGCAAAATGCCGTACTAAAGCATCATCTGTACGTCGATGATGTAACTACGCGTCCCCAATAGTATATCACAATATTTATAAATAGCCCATAATTTCTTTGAATACGAGTTCGATACTGATTTAATACGCGTTTGATACTGAGTTAATACTATTTGATACTCATTTGAGGCTATACGATGAAGATCCCAAAGACATTAAAAAGGCATTGTCCTAAATGTAACAAGCATACCGAGCATACGGTTAGTCAAGCAAAAAAGAAGGGTCAAGGTTCTGTACATACACAAAGCAGATCATCTTATTCACGACTACGAAAACGCGGTTCATGGCGTGGATTTGGAAACAAAGGAAGATTTTCCCGTCCACCAATCGGTTCACGTAAAATGTCAGGAAAAAAACTTACGAAGAAAACAGATTTGAGATATACGTGTAAGGTTTGCGGAAAACAACATTCACAACGAACAGGTATGCGTGCAAAGAAAGTAGAGTTAATATAGATACTGTTGACTTTATGTAATAGCAAATTGCAAAAATAATGGAACTTTTACTTGCAATTTACTATTCTAGCAAATCTCGCGAGATGTTCCATTATTAACGAGATTTGCTATAACATTGGACCCAAACAACAGTGAATCTAAATAAAATTAAATTTGAGGTACTAACCCATGGTCACTAAAATTCGAGAGCCTGTTTCAAAATTCATCAAAGTGCGATGCCCTAAATGTAAGAATGAACAAATCATTTTTGGCAAGGCAGTAACACAGATTAATTGCCTTGTGTGTGGACGAAATCTTGCAGGACCAAGCGGCGGCAAAGCAAAAATCAAAGCGCGTGTCCTTGAAGTTCTCGAATAAGGTTTTAGGAAAAAATGTGGATACAACGAACAACATTTCCCGAAGAAGGAGACCTCGTACTCTGTACAGTCACTAATATCCAGCACAATTCTGTTTTTGTTACAATCCATGAATATAATCGTCAGGGAATGATCCCTATTTCTGAAATTGCACCAGGACGTATACGAAATATCCGTGATTATGTTATTGAAGGAAAAATTGTTACCTGCAAAATATTGAACGTGAATGCAGAACGTGGGTATATTGATCTTTCACTTCGACGAGTAAGTGAAAGCCAACGTCGGCAAAAAGGTGATGAAGTCAAGCAAGAATTACGTGCAGAAAAAATTGTCGAACTAACAGCACATGCACTTAAAATTGACCCAAAACAATTATACGCGAAATTGACTACGAAATTGCTTAAATCCTATTTTTATATGTATCAAGCATTCGATGATGTTCTCGCAGAAACCATTAATTTGAAAGATTTTGTGAGTAAAGAAGAGGCAGAGATGCTTCTTAAGCAGATTAAGGACAAAATAAAACCAAAAGAACTCATTGTTGCAGGTGATGTGGCTATCACTATTTGGGAAGAGGGCGGTCTTGAAATTGTTCGCGCAACACTGCTCAATGCAAAAAAGGTTTCTGATAAACTTAAAATAATCTATCTTGGCGGCGGAAAATATCGCCTCATCATCAAAGGGATTGATTATAAAGAGATTGAAAAAATCCTTAAAGATGCCTCTGAAGTCATTCTCACCCAGATCAAGAAAGCAAAGGGCAAAGCAGAGTATGAGCGCGTGAAAAATATTTCGCTTGAACATGCAAATGCATAATGCAGATATTAGGAGTATTTACATAATTATACAAGCATCACTCTCCATCGCAAGAGATTTCCAATGAAACATATTCTTAAATGTAAACACTGTGGATTGTATGGTTTACACGAATTATGTAGTTGTGGAAATACGCGTATTGAACCAAAACCTCCGCGGTATAGTCCTGAAGATAGATACGGTGCGTATCGCAGAAAGGCAAAGGTGCAAGAACAACTATCTGCGGGGACAAGATGAAAAAAAAATTTTCTAAAAAAAATCCTCTCGAAAAAACAACACGATTTACTGATTGGACAATCACTGTCCATGCAACACCATCTATAAAAAATCCTCTGCTTATTGAAGGAATGCCCGGAATCGGTAATGTCGGAAAAATTGTTATGGATATCTTAATCGAAGAATTACATGCAGTGCGTCTCATGACATTTTTTTCACGAACGCTTCCAAATACCGTCTATGTCAATGAAGAGAATCTTGTCGATCTTCCTACTATTGCGCTGTATTGGAAACGTATCAATACGAAAGATTATCTGTTCCTCACAGGCGACGTACAACCAACAACTGAAAAATCCTCCTATGAATTATCTGAACTCATCCTTGACGTCTATACAGAACTTTGCGGCACTACATCCGGACGCGGAATAATTACTCTTGGGGGGATTGGTCTTTCAACAGTTCCTGAAGAACCAAAAATATATCTTACAGGAAATAGCACATTATTTTTGTCTACACTATCAAAAGAATTGAAACAAAAGAAACTTAGTCATGAAACGAGCATCTATGGTATTGTCGGGCCAATTATGGGAGTATCTGGCCTCTTACTTGGGCTTGCACGTCAACGAAAGATTCTTGCAGCATCATTTTTAGCAGAGACATTCGGCCATCCTGTTTATGTCGGGCTCAAGGGTGCCAGGGCGATTCTGTATCTTCTTAATGTACAGTATGTCTTTGGAATTAAACTTGAGCGACTTGATAAGGAAATAGTAAATATTGATAATCAAATAAAAGGGATTACCCGGGCTGGTGATTCTAAAACACCTCTGAAATATAGAAAATTTTCAGAGACAAATTATATAGGTTAATCTATGATTACCAACGCAAAAACTCGTGCCATTATTGCGAAAAACAGTATTTCTTGCAAGAATATATTTTCGAAAGCCACAGGCCTGATGTTTCGAACAAAAGTCGCAGTGCACAACACCGGATGGATATTCGATTTTTCAAAACCTGCCACGGTCTCAATAACTATGTGGTTTGTATTCTATCCTATTGACATCCTGTTTCTCGATTCACAAAAAAAAATCATTGAAATTGCTCCGGGACTTAAACCATTTACGAATTATTCTGCAAAAAAACCTGCGCACTATTTTATCGAGTTACAGGCAGGAACTGTTAAAAAAAAGCATATACGCCTCGGCCAAACACTCAAATTCTAGAGAGGCCCAGGTGCAACAGTATTTTCTTTTAGTATCCTATTTCGACTATTTTTCTAGGCGGCAATAAATCGAAATATTTATAAACCTGTTCGTGCAGGAATGAGGATAGTATCTCTTTGAGGTGATTTTACAATGAAAAAAGGTCAGGCAGCTTTAGAATTTTTAATGACATACGGTTGGGCAATCCTAGTTGTCCTTGCAGCAATTGCCGCACTCGCATATTTCGGGGTATTAAACCCGAGTAAATTTACTCCAGACACCTGCATTGCTTCTTCAGGAATGGGTTGTTTAGGAAAACCAATTATTGGAGCCAGTTCAGTTCTGCTTTCTATTGGAAGCGGTTTAGGCTACGATGTAGACATTGATCCTACGAAAATGAGCGATACGTTTAGTGGTTGTTCACGACTCATTTGCGATTTAGGAAATATCACGTCTTGTGTTTCATCAGGTTCTAAATCGTTGAAAGATGGTCAAGGATTGACTATACAACTTACGGGTTGCACATTTAGTGCGAATGCAAACATTGTCAAAGGAGAGATTCAATTGAATTATACCAACCCTCAAAGTAAATTGACTGAAAAAATTATTATCGGTATTACGGGTAAGCAATAATTTTTTTTATTCCTTTCTTTTTTATTTTTTATAATAATTTAAGGGTGGTTTTATGGCGAAATCTGGATTAAGCATCGCAGCACTTATACTCGGCATTGTTGCCTTATTGTTTTCTTGGACATTAATTCTTGGATTGATTTGTGGGATTCTTGCAATAATTTTTGGGATTATCGTATTAGTGGGTATCAAAAATAATCCGAAATTAGTAGAAGGGAAGACTTTCGCCATTATTGGACTTGTTTTAGGGATTATTGCACTAGTTCTATCATTTGTCTTTATTATTCCATTAATCGCATACTTTGGTGTATTAAATCCTGCTAAATTTACTCCCGATATGTGTGTCGCTTCTTCTGGTGCTGATTGTTTAAGTAAACCTCTTATTGGAACTAATTCAGTCATGCTCTCGGTTGGAAGTGGTTTAGGTTATGATGTTACGATAGACACTTCTGGAATATCAAATAGTTTAGGTTGCGTTACTTACGAGGCTTGTGACCTCGGTGGTACAGATTGTAGCGTAAGTAAAACGCTTAAAGACAGTGAGGGCATAACTATTAAATTATCTGAATGTACATTCCCTTTAAATCCTTCAAATGCGAATGTTATTAGGGGAGAAATAAAATTAAACTATACTAATCCACAAAGCAAGCTTAGTGAAAATATTATTATTGGTATTACTGGTAAAAAAGGATAAATTTTTAATACATTTCTTTTTATACCCTTTATTGATGAGTATATTTTGCGCTCATAGTACTATTAAGTAAATTATTTTGAGGTGGATTCATATGAAGATTACAAAACTATTTGCACGGCAAGTATTTGATTCGCGGGGGAATCCCACAATTGAAGTTGAGGCATGGTGTAATCATGTACGTGCACTTGCGATTGTTCCATCAGGTGCAAGTACCGGCAAATATGAAGCCCTCGAATTACGTGACAAAAAAAAAGAGTATGATGGTAAGGGTGTTTCTAAAGCTGTTGAAAACGTGAATAAAATTATCGCGAAAAAATTAGTTGGTACAGAATTTTTAGATCAAAAAGCTATTGATACATTTCTTTTACAACTTGATGGCACAAAAAATAAGAGTAAACTTGGTGCAAACGCGATTCTCGGAGTAAGCATGGCAGCAGTTCGGCTTGGCGCTAAACTTCGTCATGAAGAATTGTATGTTTATCTTGCAAGTATTGCAGGAACTCCTCAGAAAAATATTCGAATGCCGGTACCATTCTCTAATATTATTAATGGTGGAAAACATGCCGGTTCGAGCCTTCGTATGCAAGAATTTATGATTGCACCTGTTGGCGCAAAAAATTTTGTACAAGCAGTGCAGATGTGTTCTGAAACCTATCATGTACTTAAAAAACTTCTTGAAGAAAAATATGGGAAGTCTGCAACAAATGTTGGTGATGAAGGAGGATTTGCGCCACAAATGGCAACGCCTGAACAAGCGCTTGATCTTATTACACAAGCAATTGCGAAAGCAGGATACAAAGGCAAAGTAAAGATTGCGATGGATCCCGCTGCATCTGAATTTTATGATGAAAAAGAGGGTTATTATGTGATGGATAGAAAATATTCAAAGCAAGAAATGATTGATTATTATGTGCGACTCCTTAAAACATATCCTATTGTATCAATAGAAGATGCTTTTGATCAAGATGATTTCGAATCATTTGCAACACTTACTGCAATCGCGACAAAAATGGAGGTTCGAATCATTGGGGATGATTTGACTGTTTCTAATGTTGAGCGTATACAAATGGCTATTACTAGAAAATTATGTACTGCGCTTCTCTTAAAAGTGAATCAGATTGGAACTGTTACTGAGGCTATTGAGGCTGCCAAACTTGCAGTAAGTGCGGGTTGGAGTGTCATGGTGAGCCATCGAAGTGGGGAAACCGAGGATACGTTTATTGCGGATTTAGCAGTCGCCCTTGGTTGCGGTCAAATTAAACTTGGTGCGCCTTGTAGAACTGATAGGGTTTGTAAGTATAATCGCTTACTCCGAATCAGCGAGAGTAAAATCCCTTATGAGTGGTAACAAAGACGCTTTTTTGGCCTGTTATTTTTAAATTATCGACGATAAAAAACTATCGAAACATTTATAAACCCTTCTGCCCCAGAATAGTTATTGGGGGCTTTTTAGAATCTCTAAAAAAGAGGTTTATTCATACGGTTTTGCGTGAAAAGCGATTGTGTTATTTATACAATCTTGTAAATGAGCGATGACGACAGCAAAAACCGTTTAATCATATGATGATGAACGGGAAGGCAACGCTATCTCCGAAGTTTATAGGGAGATAGTCATAGGAGAATAGTATTAAATAGATGAAACCTACAAAAAAAAGTTCAAGTGGAGCAAAAAAATCCGCGAATACAGTAGCAAAAGCAATATCTAAAAATTCATCAAAAAGCGCAAGTGTAAAAAATGTGGAAAATATTCAAAAAACAGGAAAACCATTCCCGAAAACATCTGCCAATCAAAAAGATGCAGCACCAAAAGTGAAATTCCAAAAAATTTCTGAAGAACGCAGAAAACTTATTGAAGAAGTCGTCAAAGAACTGGTGAGTGAAGATGCACTTCCCATTGTCTATTATCTTATCGGAAGAACTAAGGTTTCAGAATTCGTTATCGCCCAGGATCTTGATCTCGAAATTCATAAGGCAAGAAATCTCCTCTATAAGCTTTTTGAACAAAATATTCTCTCATTTATCAGAAAAAAAGATAAAATTAAAGGATGGTATATCTGTTATTGGGATTTTAATGAACGATCACTTCTCTTTTTAAACGAAAAAATTAATGTTGCAAGACTCTCAAAACTTAGAGAACGGCTTGAAAAAGAATCATCATCAACATTCTATATGTGTAAGACTGCATGCACCCGCATGGATTTCGAACGTGCGATGGAATTTAACTTTAAATGCCCTGAATGCGGGGAACTTATGGATGAACAGAATAATGTTCGAACCATTGAATTCCTTCAAGAACGAATCAAAGAACTCGGTAAAGAAACTAACGCGAGATAAATGCGAGATACTAACGAAATAACTTACGAGATAATGCTAATTTCAGGATTCACATGGAGATTCTTCCCTCAATCATTGCTGACGACCTCTTCATTTATCTTCAACAGTACCACACATTTATTATTTCAGATACGCATATCGGATTTGAAGATACACTCCATAAAAAAGGATATCTCATCCCCCAATTTGCATTTACTGATTTTCTCGTGAGACTCGAACGATCATTACGAAAATTCCAAGTGCAAGGCCTAACTCACATCATTATTAATGGCGATCTTGTCCATGATTTTGCGAAGATATCAAAATCAGTGAGGTTACAGCTTTTGAAATTCTTTTCAATACTTCGAAAATATGGAACCATTACTATTATTACCGGAAATCACGATTCCATTATCTCTTCTCTTATTGATGATATCCCTGTGGTTTCAGAATATATATGCAAAGATATATTGATCACTCATGGAGATACATTGCCGACTTCACAACAGATGAAACAGAGTAAAATCATCATTATTGGCCATGAACATCCTGCAATATCTTTACAATCAGGGGCGAGAATTGAACAGTATAAATGTTTTTTAGTCGGCACCTATAAAAAAAAGCCGCTCATTGTGATGCCGTCATGCAATCTGGTATCGCAGGGAACAGATGTTTTGCAAGGAAGATTCTTAAGCCCATATCTTCCATCGTTACACGCTATCAGCAACTTTGAAGTATATATCTCTGCAGATAAAATCTATGATTTCGGGAAAATAAAAGATTTGCAACCATAATATCCATTATATACCATTTCTTTCTTAGGAATCTTCTTAAGAATTATTCGCATGCATATCATCAGCATCTTCAGATATTTGATGACGATAATTAGTATTGAGATGTATAAGCGCACTATAACTCTTCGGAAGATAATGTTTAATTGCAGCAGTAAGACCATTCACTTTAGTTGAACATTCAGGATTATCGATTTGGCGCGGGTCCCCAAGCACCACAACTTTACAGTTTTCTCCTACGCGTTGAAAAATAGTCTTCATTTCATAAGGTGTTAAGTTCTGCCCTTCATCAACAATAATAATCGAGTCTCGAATAGATGCTCCTCTCATAAATCCGGTATGGACCAAGTCAACAAGTTTATTATCTGCGGGCAAATGTGCATGTTCTCCGATTTTTTTGTTTGTAAGATCAATACTTCGTTTAGGCCAATTTCGAGTTTCATATTTAGGATTTTTAAATATTTCTTCAAATGCGATATTATTAAGAATCGTTTCTTCATGTGCATTGATATATGGTCTAAGATGAGGTTCTAATTTCTCATACAAATCGCCCGGTAAAAAACCCGTATTTCTCCGTTCACCACCAAGAATATCAATGGGTTTTATGAGAATTGCCTGTTTATAAAATCCGCCTTTTTTTTTCGGATCAAGTCCGCGTAATTGACGGATGTCCGCATCATACCATAATAATGAATCCATTGCCCATGCATATGCCAGTAGTGTTTTTCCTGATCCTGCGGTTCCTGTAACAAATACTAACGATTTATCCTGGGGGACAAGAAAATGCTGCAAGGTGATATATTGTTCCATATCACGCGGTGTAATGCCGAGAATGCCTTCATTTTTTAATTCATGTTTCCCTATCCTGAGTTTTTTGTGGTATTCATCATCTTTCAACAATTCAACATGCATATTGGTATTTTTAACTATGCGCGAACGAGTGTTATTGTACTTCAAATCACCTTTAACGATTGCAAATAATTCGGTTTTATCTTCGTTAAATCGAATACATTGGTTCATAAATAACGGTTGTTCTTCGGATTTACCAAGAATCTCGTTTACACGTTCTACAGTTAATGATCTGTTCGTTTGATATAATTCTGAGAGTAATTGTTGCGTGCCATCAATAACTCCTTCATGGACAATAGTATCATCTACTTGTAAAAATTTTGGTTGTTCGATAGTTGCTGATCCGTCTTTATATCTAATATGTTCTTTATCTTTTCCTGAAATAAGAATAATTTTTTTATTTTTACTTTCCGCAAATTGAGCAATTCTTTTTTCTAGGTTTTCCATAGAAAAATTTTCTTTTGCAAATTCTCTTTCTCGACTAATAGCAACATCAAGACCTTCTGAAATATGATATATTGTTGTTTTATCATTATTCGCTTTTTTGCTTTTTCTTGGATTTGTAATTCCATTAATGGTTCGTAATGCATCGATAGCACCGGTACTATTTCGCTGTGCAAGATCATCTAATTGTTCAATATATGCATAGGGAATGACGACAAGGTTTTTCTCTGGACCTTGTGTTCGTGAAAGAAATTTAAACACTTCGGGTCCGCCCTGTATGTAGGTGTCGGCAAACGGAATAAATATTTCATGGTACTGCTCTTTGTTGATGGTTGTCATATTGTTCACTTATATTCAAATTTTTTTGTCGTCACTAGGCATTTCTCTATAGATAGATAATCCTGCGTGAGAATGTCATATGGCCGGAAAAACGATTTTTTAATTCTTACTTCTTCAACGAGTGTATTGCCTTTTTTTCTTATGGTATCACGGATATTTCTTTTTTCATTCAGCGATTCCATGATATTTTTTAATAATACACTTTGCTGCTGTTCAATCGATCTCTTATCGTATATTTGTTGAATTCGGCTTTCGATTGATGCAGCAGTGTGATATACTGTTTGAGTTGCATCCGCAGTATGGTCTAGTTCATTAATTATTTCATTCATAAACCGATAGATTCCTCTTACCTCTTGAAATTTTATTTCTTCAATTGCTTGAGGATTAAGTGTGCGCCTTTTTATTTGTGCAGAACCAATTTCTGTAGAAAAATCAATGAGTCCGCCGATTACGCTAAATCCTGTAAGTGTATGTGTGTCGTGTTCATTATTGAGATATGCTTGAAATTTTTTAATAAGAAAATATAACTGCTTTTCGTCTGTCTTTAACTGATTAGTATACCCCACAGTATATGAAATGAAGAACTCATATATATTTGTTTCTATTTGAAAATAGTCATTCAACTAGTGGTTTTACTTTCAATTTCTCGACTGTTGTCTTTTCAGAAATAATAGCAGAATTTCCTGTAGGATCTTCAATGATGAGTTTTTGTTTTTCCTGGCCCCAAATGACGCGATGCAATTTCTTTATCATGTTCTTTGCTTTTTTTCGTGATTCATCGTCTTCTTCTTCATTATCGCGGATTTGTTCAATTTGTTTAATCATGCGCTGTAAAATTCCCTCAATGTTCGTCACATATCCATTACTTGCCGGGCCCGGACTAATATCGCCGATGTGGGGGAGTCTTATTGTTGCAAAACTCGATTTAACAATACGAATAGACATATCCTTATCAGAATCAATATCTATCGTATATTTGCAGGGGTCTTGCGCTTGTTCACGTTCAATATCTGCTTTATGATACCCGCAACTACTACAATCCATGCTGAATAAGAAACACGTTCCAAAATAGGGTATTTCTTTTCGCATATCCATGAGTGTTAATGTTTTATTATTACAGAAAGGGCATAATTCTCCATCAAGAATTTCTTCTGGTTGCGCGTGCGATTCTTTTTTTCCTGCTCTTACGCTTTCTTTTGCTTTTACCATGTACTTTTTATGGTACTGATTATTTATATATGTTGTGGTGGTGTAAACTATATTCCTCATTGCATAGCTTTGCGCAGCAGAATATACTACGGGTAGTTCATGAATGGTTTTCGTATAACAATACAATAATAGCAAATTGCAAAAATAATGGAGCTTTTACTTGCAATTTGCTATTCTAGCAAATCTCGCTAGATGTTCCATTATTAATGAGATTTGCTATAAGAAAAAGAAAATAAGAAAAAATTTTATTCTTCGTCGTTTTTAATCTCTGCAGTCGATCCTTTTGCGCGATAAATTTGGGCAAAACTTGGTGTAATAACAATATAGTCATCACTAAACCCTGCAATATCGCCTTCAATAGCGTCTGTTGTCTTCTTAAGCTTGTTAATTGCACGCTTAAGTTCGATGAGATCTTTTTCTTTTAATGGCCTGATATTGACCAAACAGATAGTGTTTCCTTCACGAAGCGAATCGAGAATTGGTTTAATATCTGTAAAATCTTCAAGCACGAATGGTTTAACAATGATTTTTTGACCTGCTTCTGATCCGCGGCCAGTGTCGAGCTCAACATATTCTTCATTATCTTCAACCATATCGTCATCATCATATTCTTTCCTTTTTAATGAACCTTTTATCTTAGAAAAAAAGCCTGCCATTTCCATCTCCTCCATATTGTATAATAAATGTGCTTTATACTATCCTGTTTTTTAGGATTATTTAAATATTTGTATTTTTGGGCTAATGCTATATATAAATTTTATGTTTTTTCTCTCATACGTAGATAAGACACCAGTAATATTGACTGTTTACTGTTCGAGCGCTTCTGCGCAGCCATACAGTGCAATTTTTTCGTCCGTAAGAATAAAAATATGAACTTGTTCAAGAAGTGTTCTGAGTGGTGTTCTCTCGTGTACTGCAAAGTTTTCTATAAATGCATCTTGGAGGAGTGGGGCAATTTTTGGGCTAATCCCTCCTGCAAGAATGAGTGTTGTTGCAGCAGTTGAGAGTGTAAGGATACGTGCATGACGCGCATATATTGCAATAAATAGTGCCATACTTTTTATTGCTGCAGGGTCTTTTCCAACAAGCGCTGCTTTTGTGACAAATGCTGCACGTTCAGAAGCACGAATATGCTTCATTTTTCGGGTGTTTCGTGAAAAAAATTCATAGAGCCGAACAATACCCTCCCCGGAAAGGATACTTTCTGCTTCGAATGGGATTTTGCGTTTCTTTAAGAAGAATGCAAGTTTTGATTCAAGAGGATTTGTGGGGTCAAGTGCTAGATCTGCATGCCCTCCTTCAGAGGGGATTGGAATACTGCGCCCTTGTTCATAGATAAGTGTTGTCATACCAAGACCTGTTCCTGCGCCGATTATCGCTATGGTCCCCGTGAGCCAACCATTTTCAGTAATAGGGATAGTTTGTGATTCGTGTAATTGTGACATACCAAATCCTATTGCTTCAAAATCATTAAGGAGGATAACACGTGAAATCCCTGTTTTTTCCTTTATTTCTTGTGTATCAACACTCCATGAACCATTTGTTCCAGTACATGATGTGCGATTATTTTGAAGAGGCCCTGCGCATGCAAGCGCAATAGCATTCACGCGAATTTTTTGTTGTAAGAGAAATTCTTGGATTGTCGTTGCAATATTAGGACAATCTGTAGTATGATATGTTTGTAATGCGCGCAGTGTATATCTTTTATTTTGTGATTCCACAATGGCAAGGCGGATATTGGTGCCGCCGATATCTGCGGTCAAATATTTTTTATTGGAAAACATAGCGCACCTTTTTTATATGTTGTTATTTTATATTGTACTTTTTATTTATGTTTTTAAATCTTTTTCTTTGTTACACGAATGGCCCCATCTCTTTTTTGAAGCGTTCAATAATATCTACAGGAGTAGGATCTGTTGCATAGTTCAATGCAAGAAAATAGGACACAAAATCTCCGACATAAATACCTGTAAATAACTGCGTAAGTCGATGCTGCCCACTGATATTGATTTCAGTTATTTCTAATTTGCCGGTTGTCATTTCTTTGATGAATTTTTTAGTGATTGTCATACGCTTTTGGATGCGTTTATGATCATCATCGTCATGCAGTAGGATGAGGTGCGCCTTCACGTCTTGATTGGCGTAATTCTTGTATCCCATAAATTCGTTATGATTCAATTCAGGAAATTTATTTGCAAACGCCATAATTTTTGCATTCTCATTGAGTTCACACTTCCATCGATAGGCAATACTCCAATTCCTTTCTGAAGCATAAATAATAGGGATGGTATTTATGAGTTTTTTTGCAATACCATCGGCAGTTTTTTCGTATGAGACATGATTTTTTTTGAGTGATTCAATGGTTTTATCCACCTCATCACTCTTACTCGTAATGATTTTAGAATTCTCAAGAACCCTAATCATCGGAAAAAAGAGGTAACTAATGGCATTACGCGGTTGCAATCCTTTAGGGATGAGGATGAAGGGGGCCTTATCACGCACAGCATTTTCTTGGAGTTTTCCACCAGAAGCAATGACAACAATATTCAGTTTTTGTTTTATTGCTTCACGATAGCACGAGACGCTTTCTTCAGTATTTCCTGAGTATGATGCGATAAAGAGGAGTGAATTTTTCGTGCATGATGCGGGGATATGATAATTTTGAGTAGCGACTATCGGAATGCGTAATTCAAGATAGTTTTGAAGTAGAAGCCCACTAATTGAGGACCCCCCCATACCGCAAACAATGATCTGATCGACATTTCCACTCACACGAACGGTTGTCGGTATTGCATAGGCTTGTCGTATCTGTTCAGGCATCGCGGTAAGGACACTATGCATATCCTCTTTGTCATAGATGTGTTTAAGCATATTGTCATGACTGCATCTCAATTATATAAATATGCGTTATTATTCGAGAGTAAATTCATCAGCGTATTTGTCTCGAGCGCCGTTCGTATACTATTCTATGTTTTTAAGAAAAATCGTACCATTTGTCAAAAAAACCGAAGATTTTTAGGAAATTAAGCAAAGTGTCGCTTATAGCAAATAACATTAATATTCGGATACTGCGATGTTATTTACTATAATTCAATTCTGTCCGATTTTTAAGTACATTTATCGAAGATACTCACATGTCAGAAATCATAGATTTCTGATCATGATCAAGACATAGTCTTGACACATTGGCGCTCAAGACATTTTCACCGAACCCTTTTAAATGCGGCTCCTTTCAAAAAGTCCTTGAAAACAAAAAATTATGTTGTGGGCTATTGCCCTACAATATAATTCTGCGCGTTGCGCAGATATGTTTACGGAGCTAACGCTAGCTCCGAATTTTGTTTTTATTGC